>Ga0157372_10001262_pt1 | contig 27409 bp, 21 predicted proteins | sample C55metaG_FD_115307 | JGI IMG/M metagenome (GOLD analysis project Ga0157372, IMG submission 115307) | Corn rhizosphere microbial communities from Kellogg Biological Station, Michigan, USA - C5-5 metaG | ecosystem: Host-associated > Plants > Roots > Rhizosphere > Soil | place: USA: Michigan...
ATACGATCATAGCACCGGCCGGGATAACGACCGAGTCGTTGTCCTGGGGGATCCGGTTAAGGCTCCAGGTGGCGGCGGCGGCCCAGTTGCCGCCGTTAAATATGGCCGCGTTAAGCGTACGGGGACCGGCAATAAGGCCGGTAGAGATCAGGGTCAGAAGGAGCAGGGTGTAGAGTTTCGTTTTCATGGTTTCCAGGATTAAGCGGGTCAACCATGAAAAGACAAGCGGCATACCAGAGATTGCAGCCATGCCAAAAGTCCGCGAACAGCCGTGTAACCGACTTAGGAATAGAAGGTTATACGACCCGCCACGGATGCCTTCCCAATGCGAAAGACCCCGGGGTCTTCAGGAATTTTTCCGATTGTTGGACGAAAAGCTCATTTTGGGATGACGGATAGCAGGCCCAACCGCAGATCGGGCCGTCAGTCGTTCCCCTGCGCGATCAGTTCGTCGAGGCGCTGATAAGCATGGTCGGAGATGAAGGAGACACGGAACCTGCCGTCTTCGTCATAATAATAGGTGCCGCGGTTGCGCGAGAATTTGATGGGCGCGCCCATTTCCTTAAGGATCTTCAGGTAATCGTACAGGCTGCGTTCGGAGATGCCGATCTTTTGGGCACAGTTCGCCGGAGTGCCGGTACTTTTGAGGTGGATGAGATAGTCGAGGCGGATGAGTCGATGCAATAACGACTTCATAGCATAAGGTTTTAGCCTTTAAAGCTGGTTAACTAATAGTTTTAAATTGCTGCTAATCGAGTGGGAAAGGATGTAGAGTTGTATTCCGACAGATAGGGTCGCGTGGGTAATTTTCCCGTTGTATTTCCTCTAAGATACAGCGGGGAAACTGCGCAAACAAATTTTGTTGGTTTACTTAAAGCAGAGTGCAGAGCTTTCGGACGTGTCGATCGGCTATTCGGCAGCGGCCTGTGCGAGTTTTTCGGCGTCGGTTTGCCCTGCGAATACCTTTTTACTCGTCTTCCATGATGCCGTTAGCCTTCAGGGAGTATGCGTTTCTCTTGTAAGAACTTTGTCAAATTTGTAACCCAATGAGTGGGGATAAAATCTGCAAGTGTACTGGGTTAGATTTCGATCGATCTAATGTCGGTCAAAGTGGCAGTAGCTTCTTTGCAAGCATAGAACCATTTGGCAGCTATTCGGCTATAGCGCGGGCGATTTCCTGAGCTGTCGTTTGATAGGGGAAAACTTCCTTTAATCGTCTGTGAGAGTCAAATATTGCTGCGTATGGTATATGCCGGATTTTGAAGTATTTGGCAAATGCAAATGTTTCGTCTCTGCCCATCACGATATTTGGATAATTTTGGAGCCGGAAATAGCGATAAAAAATTTTCATTTCGGAGAATGGGTCGGAAGTGACGTAATATATTTTTATATTTCCTAGCAGGGCCATGTGTTGCAGAATATCCTTTGTTTCAGCCTGGCAATGCTTGCAAGTTGGTGAAAACTCAAAAATGACGAACGGTCGGCCATCGGAGATGGTTTTCGTGTCAAACCGACTGAGGCTGTCGGGTAATAGAATGTTGAAGGAGGGTAAAAGGCGACCTTCCATTCCTGTCTTCGTCTTGGCCGGCACCGAAAAGGCGGCAACTATTGTCCACCCAACCAAGAGAAACAGGCAGGCCGCGGAGCTGCTTGTCAGCCATTTAAACTTATTCGTCGGTTCATGCTGCCGGGTGACCAAGATGCCCAAAATGCTGAGAATTACGCAAGCGGAATTAAACACAATGTGTTGTTTTGGCGTAAGTTCTTCAATGATGCCGCCACAGCTACAAGACAAGTGATTGTCCATGTAGAAGATTACGAGCACATAAATGGTAAATAACGACATTATGCCAAGAGTTGCGTAAAGCGCCTTGAGTCGGAATGGGGGAATTAAAAACGCGATGCCGAGCAAGATCTCACCAACGGGAAGTGCCCATGAAATAACGCCGGCTATTGATCCTAGCAGCGGAGAAGAGATTAATTGTTCCTTAAATAGCTGCGTTTCCATGAGTTTGGCTGCTCCGGTATATACGAACAAAAGGATAAAAAAGTAAGTAATGAGGTCGCCTAGGATAATTCGTTTCATAAAAGAAGGGCTAAGAACCCGACCCAAGTTATCCTGTGCTCCATTCTAAAAAAGGATAAATTATGGTCTTAAAGGAGGATTGGCGAAAGAAACAGGGCTTGCATAAGTGCGATTAGCCGGGAGAAATGTAAAAAGTGTTTGAAAATGAGCCAATTGAGTGGCTAGCGCGATTCGACGAGGTCTAGCATAGGCGAAATAGAGTGGTTTGGCTACCTGACAGAAAATCTTGGTTAAATGAATGGTTAAATCGCTTCCCACGGCGTTGAAAGTGATAGTTACTGCAAGAGGAGCGTGGCTTATACAAACCAAGCATCGTTTAGTATGCGAAGGAAGTTTGGTGTATAAACCTCATCCAACCAAATAATAAATCTGAAGCTATATGCTCACTAATCTGAGCAGAATATAAGGCAAATTCTAACTTTCCTGTCCTCGTTTGTTCAAATCCCAATTTCATTAAACTTCGCTTGCCTATCTCCACCATTTTCCTGTTAGATTAGTTGTAGTACCCATATAAACATACCCTCAAAAAAAAGGTTCATGATTAGTAATTTGGCTAGAGGGGTAGATCAAGGCCTGACACTTAAACATTTTTCCTGGCAACAGGCAAAAGTCAGGGGATTGGCTACTCTGCTATTTCTTGTTTTGGTCACTCAGTCGAGTGCTGAGAAGTACACCCCCCTCGTGAGTTTTAGCGGTCGAAATGTACCGTTGCAGACCGTATTTAAGAGTTTGGAAAAGCAGACCGGACTTACTTTTTTTTACAATAACGCTTTAATAAAGGACTTAAGGCCAGTGACGGTCGAGTTCAAGAGTATTACTATTGAAGAGGCATTGACTCAGCTGTTGAAGAATGCCTCCTTGCAATTTTACCAATCGGGGACAACGATTTTTATTGTAAAAAAAAATGAAAATTTAGGCTCATCGTCAGTTGGACCTTCGTCCAGGGTAGATGAGAAGAACTCTTTGGAGGTTAAAGGGCGAGTTACGAATCAGCAAGGCGAGATATTGTCCGGTGCAACAGTCGCCGTAAGGAATACCAATAATTTAACGCTTACGGATGAGAAAGGAATGTTTGATTTGAAAAACCTTGCGCCGATTGCAATTCTGGAAATAACCTATCAGGGATACCAACGAAAAGACGTGCAGGCGAGCGGGGGTGCGGTTATGGAAATACAGATGGAGATGGCCGAGAATAAGCTGGACGAAGTGCAAGTTATAGCCTACGGGTCGACGAGTGCCCGTTTAAACGTCGGCGACGTTACGACCGTCAAAGCTGCTGAAATTGAAAAACAACCGGTCAATAATCCACTGTTAGCACTAGAGGGAGCCGTGCCGGGGATGGTTATATCCCAAACAACCGGCTATCCAGGCACAGGCATTGAGATATACCTTCGAGGTATAAATAGCATTGCCAATGGAATTGAACCCTTATTTGTTATCGACGGCGTTCCATATTCAGCTAACACGCCTGCTGGAAACCTGTTTGGCCCCGGCATTCTGGGAGGAGGAGGTTCCAATACAGGCAACGGCAATCCATTCGAATACATCAACCCGGCGGATATTGAGAGCATTAACATACTTAAAGATGCTGACGCGACAGCAATATACGGTTCTCGAGGTGCAAACGGGGTTATCCTGATCACAACGAAGAAAGGGAAGGTCGGCCGTACCAACGTCGACATAAATTATCAGTCGGGTGTTGGTAAGATGCCAAGGAAAATGCGTTTGCTCAATACTGAGCAGTATCTTATTATGCGACACGAGGCTTTTGCTAACGACAAGACCTTGCCGAATCCCGCCTCGGATTTTGACCTTACTTTGTGGGATACGACCAGGTATACAGACTGGCAGAAGATATTGCTGGGAGGTGCAGATCATTATAACGATGCCCAGGTCGCGATATCTGGCGGCAACCAAAATACGCAATTCTTGTTTGGTACCGGGTTTCATCGCGAGACGACCGTTTTCCCAGGTGACTTTAATTATCAGAAGGGGTCATTTCACCTCAATCTAAATAACATTTCGCCAGATAAGCGATTTACGATTTCCTTTTCGGGACTATACACAGTAGATAAAAACGTCTTGCCTACAGACGATCCCGTGCTTGCTGCTTTGACAATCTCGCCCGATGCCCCTCCACTATGGAAAAGGGACGGTTCGATCAATTGGGCGCCCGGCCCATCGGGGAATAGCAGCTGGCCCAACGAGAACATTGCCGCCAGACTAAAGAATCATAATACTGGGTCGGCAAGTAACCTCGTTGCCAACACAGTTATTAACTATCTTCTTTGCCAGGGGCTGGAGGTAAAAGCGAGCGTGGGCTATACCAATGGCACCGAGTCCTGGGTTAGACCCTTGCCTCTTACCACATTTGATCCGGGCATTCGGCAGAAGGAGCAAAGGATGTCTGACTTCGCCAATGGTATTTCTGATTCTTGGGTCATTGAACCACAATTGCTTTACAGGGGAGATATCATGGGTGGCATTTTGAGCGCCTTAATAGGAACAAGCGTTCAAAAGAATGACAATAGTCAACAGGCCCTAGAAGCAAGCGGTTATAGCAGTGATGAGCAATTGAATAGCCTGCAGGCTGCAACAACAATATCCCTAGTAGGCACCCGATATTCTGTTTACCGATACAATGCGGCTTTCGGCCGAATTGGCTATAATTGGCATACTAAGTACTTAATCAGTCTTACTGCGAGAAGAGATGGCAGTAGTCGTTTTGGACCAGATAATCAGTTTCATGATTTCTGGTCTGCCGGCGCAGGCTGGATCTTCTCAAGCGAGAAATTTGTAAAGAAGGTTTTTCCAATCCTTAGCTACGGAAAAATCAGAGGCAGTTATGGTACTACGGGCAGCGACCAAATTAGCGACTATACATTTATGGACCTTTATTCGACAGTGCCCGATATCACGCTGCCATATCAGGGTTCACTGGGTATTTATCCGACTCGAATTTTTACTCCTGACCTCGCATGGGAGGAGACGAGAAAGGCCGAGCTGGGTTTAGAACTGGGCTTTTTTGATGATCGTCTGCTGGTAAATGGTAGCGTTTATTTGAACCGATCTTCGAATCAGCTGACCGGGTATTCGCTACCCACCATTAGTGGCTTCACCGAAGTCAGCCGAAATCTAAACGCTGTACTCCAAAATATTGGGTCCGAATTAACACTCCAAACGGTCAATGTAAAAAGTAAGAGCTTTACTTGGACTTCGAATTTGAATGTCAGTGTTAACCGCAACAAACTGGTTTCAGGGGCACCCGGCCTGAGTTCTTTCATCTCTGAAAAGATTGGCCATCCTATTGGCATCGGTTTCCTTTATCACTATCTGGGGGTCGATCCACTGACAGGAGTGAACCTGTTTGCAGATGTCCACGGAAAGCCTACCAGTAAGCCAGATCCAAATACCGATATGACGCAAATCGTGGACGGCAGCCCCGGATTTCTTGGAGGTTTGCGCAATACTATAACCTATAAGGGATTGCAGTTGGACGTTTTTTTTCAATTCGTAGAACGGCGTCACGTGTATACTTATCTATCCAATTATATCCCGGGTTTTTTCGGAGATGGTCCTGGTGGTAATCAACCGGTAAATGTGTTGGCTCGGTGGCAAAAGCCTGGCGATGTGACGAATGTGCCGAAATTCAGCGAAGATTTTTCGCTTCTCAATTCCTATACAATTGGCCACACAAGCGATCTCGCGTACGGCGATAGATCTTATGTAAGATTGAAGAACGCCTCCGTCTACTGGCAGGTGCCTGGAAAATGGCGTGGCGGCAGCCTTAAAAATATGAAAGTCTTCGTACAGGGCCAGAACTTGTTTACAATAACAAAATATAGGGGTTTGGACCCCGAGAGCGGGGGCGCTAGTGCCTTGCCGCCACTGAGGGTAATAACAGCGGGGCTTAGTCTGTCTATTTAAACATTTGACCATGTCTGCACGAAAATTATTATTTTTTGGAGTGCTTGTTTATGCTATGGGTTGTCGAAAATTAGTGGACGTGCCTCCACCAACGAACGTCGAAACGAGCGGAAGCGTATATGCAGACGACGCGACGGCCGCGGCGGTACTAACGGGAGTCTATACGCATCTTTCTAATACGCCGATCATTAATGGGACTTCAATTTCTTCTGTTTCGCTGGTGTCCGGCTTATCTGCCGATGAACTAACACTTTATGGCGGGGCGAGCAATACCAATTTCTTATTGGGACAGTTTTACCTAAATCACCTCTCTCCAGGTCTGGCAACTGGGCAAACAGATCCCATTTGGTCCGACACTTACATGGAAATTTATGTATTGAACATCGCATTGGAAGAGCTTGGCAAGTCATCAAATCTTACCGACCGGGTGAAGCAGCAATTGGTTGGCGAGGCCAAATTTATGCGGGCCTTTTTTTATTTCTACCTCGTCAATCTATACGGCGATGTGCCCCTTGCTACCACAAGTAACTATGCTGTAACGTCAACATTATCCCGTACGCCCGCAGCTACAGTGTATCAGCAAATTATCGCTGACCTTAGGGATGCCAAAAGCTTGTTGACCACGGGATATGTGTCCTCCGACGCGATTAGTTCTACAACGGAGAGGGTTCGGCCCAATAGATGGGCCGCTGGTGCCTTACTGGCGAGGATATATCTATATATGAAAGACTATAAAAATGCGGAAGCAGAGGCGGATAGCGTCATTGCGCAGTCTTCGTTGTACAGTCTGACGGGCTTGGGCGTGTGTTTTCTTAAGAACAGTAGGGAGGCAATCTGGCAGTTGCAACCAGTTTCGTCAAACTGGAACACCCAAGACGCGCAAATCTTCATTTTGCCCGCCACAGGACCCACCGTCTCGTCAGGGCAAGGGCAAACACCGGTTTATCTTAGCTCTCAAACGATGGCGAATTTCGAACTGAATGATGGGAGGCGGCAGCAGTGGGTAGATAGCGTGATCGCGGGTGGTATAACGTATTATTACCCTTGTAAATATAAAAGTGCGACTTTAAATGCTGCTTTGACGGAATATACCATGGTATTGCGTCTGGGTGAACAATATCTGGTAAGGGCCGAAGCGCGCGCGACGAGTAATAATATCGCCGGGGCGCAATCCGACCTGAATACCATCCGGGCGCGGGCAGGGCTTGACCCGGTTTATCCTGTAGATCCCGCTGCTCTCATGACCGCTATCCAGCGTGAGCGTCAATCGGAATTATTTACAGAATGGGGAAATCGCTGGCTCGATCTGAAGAGAACGGGCAAAGTCGACACCGTTATGCAAGACGTTGCGGTGGCAAAAAAAACCGACTGGCGTCCTGAGTGGCAGTATTATCCTCTGCCGGCGTATGATATTGCACAGGACCCGCATTTGGTTCAGAATCCAGGCTATTAGTGCGCGATGCTAAGCTGGATGGAACCAGGCGGTGCAAGTCCATCCCTGTCAATTACCATTCGGACAGGAAGATTGAAAGAAAGGGGTAGCTCGTGAGGGTTACAATTGAAGCTCTTTAAAATCAGTATGTGAGCCGTAATGCCGCTTGAGGCGTGAACACGTTCTAGCTTCGTTACACAAGACGTAGTTGGTTGGCTAGTTAATATATGCGAAACCTGCCACTGTCGGGGACATTAAAAATGGGAAGGAACCGATGGGACTACCGGAGTTTTAAGTGATGGCGCTCTTACAAAAGGTTGTATCCGGAACATCGGAGATCTCTGCTGCTGTTGGTGGCGAAGAAATCGGAGAAGCGCATGCGGCAAACGATCAAGACTGTCATGAAGATAAGTCGGCATACCAAACCAGCGGTGTATGTTAAGCAATTAAATACGAAGCTGGGCGGGTGGGTGAATTATTACAAGATAGCCGGAGTGAGCCAAATGTACACGACGCTGGACCGGTTAGCCGGATACCTTGGAGAAACAATATACAGAAGTTTTAGGCGCAAGAGCCAGAACGGGAAAAGCAGGCATTATCGCCAATATGCCTATAAGAAGTTCATCCGGGAACACGGATTGATAAACTTATATAAATGCTTATACGTAAAAGCACTGTGAATGCCCAAGACGAATTTTACACGATAGCCGTGTGCGGGAAAACCGCTCGCACGGTTAGAAGAAGGGGGCAGGACAAATCCCTGCCTCTACTCTATATACATGAACAATTTTATATTCTATAATTCACTTATAAACCACGACTAAAAATGAAATACCGTTATTGGATGCCCATGGTGATGGCAATAGCAATCGCCGGGTGTAAAAAGAATGAGCAGCATACGGCACCTGTATTAACAACGTCCGCGGCGACCAGCATCACTGCGTCTAGCGCTGTTATCGGCGTTACAATTTCAAGCAATGGAGGCAGTACAGTGACCAAAAGCGGAGTGTGCTGGGCCATACATAAAAGCCCGACCTTGAGCGACAGCTTTACAACAGACGGGTCGGCGAATGGTGCTTTTAGTAGTACGCTGAGAGATTTGAACGCAAACACCACCTATTACGCCTGTGCTTACGCTATCAATTCGACGGGCACGGCATATGGCAATGTGGATAGTTTTTCCACGATGGCAGGGCTGGCAACGATCACCACGGCCGCTGTCACGAACATCGTGCCTTTATATGCGCATAGTGGCGGGACGATCACGAACAACGGCGGCACACCGGTTACTGCACGCGGTATCGTTTGGGGCACATCGGCGCATCCTACCATCTCAAATTTCAAGACGTCGGATAGTTCCGGTATTGGGTCTTTTCAGGATTCCATGACCAATCTGGCGTCACAGACCACATACTATGTTAGAGCATATGCCACGAACAGCGCAGGGACAGCGTATGGAAACGAAATCAGCTTTACGGCGGCGACGGCCAATACGGTGACGGACTACGATGGAAATGTGTACCCGTACGTAACATTGGGCAGTCAGTCCTGGATGGCGGCTAATTTAAGAACGACTCATTATCAGAATGGAGACCCGATCGATAATGGCACCGGCGCAACCTATAGTTGGAGTACTAGTACGAGCGGTGCCTTTACTTATCCCAATGGCGATTCGACCAACAACTCCACTATGGGCAAATTATATAATGTATTTGCGGCTGCTGATGCACGAAATGCATGTCCGATGGGTTGGCATGTGCCATCTGACGCCGAGTGGCAAACGTTAGAGTTTTATGAAGGGATGACGGCCGCCGATACAGGCACAAGCAATACAGGAGCAAGAGGAACTATCGGCGCCAAGTTTCTTGCGGGAGGAACCTCGGGATTGAATTTGCCCAACGCAGGAATATTGTCGCCCGCGACTGCAAAATTTTATTATTTCAACGCAAGGGGGTATTATTTGACGTCTACACTCGCTGTTGCCGCGTACCATTCTTATTGGTACAGAGCGTTCAATACGGTTAGCGGAAACCCCGGCCCAATTTATCGTCAGTATGCAAATTATACGATGTCAGTACGGTGTATAAAAAATTAAAATTTTAATATATGATAGACAGGCTGGCTCTATGTTTATTAGTTCAGTTCTTTTGCACGGCGATCTACGGGACGGCGAATGACTTTCCCCGAGGTATACAATTCGAAACACAGGGGACCTGGAAGGAGCTTCTTGCAAAAGCAAAAGCGGCCAATAAGATGATCTTCGTGGATTGTTATGCGACTTGGTGCACTCCGTGCAAACAGATGGACCGAGATGTCTATACAGTGGATTCCGTGGGGCGAATCTTTAACAGCAACTTTATTTGTGTAAAAATGCAGATGGATAGTTCGAGGCAGGACGATGAAATAACAAGGAAGAGATATCCAGACGCGGAGTTTATTAGAAGGAAATTCCGTGTTATCGGATACCCTACTTTTTTATTTTTTAATTCGGCTGGTAAGGTGATCGATCACCGTATGGGCGCTATGGACGCGGTAGCGTTTATGCGGATGGGCGTTGAGACGAAAAGCTCGGGTAGCAAATACGACAGTCTGTTGGCCGAATTTCGAAGGGGGCAAGGGGATTCGCGGCTGATGGCCTCCCTATTATGGACTGCGCTACGTTTGAACGACACCGCCGTTGCAAATGAGATTTTCGGACCATATTTTCGTGAATTAAATGCGAAGGACTGGTTTTTTCATGATAATATTCAGTTGCTGAGCGCATGTACGAAGACCTCCAGTGATTCTGGTTTTAGGTTTTTTTTCTTACATTCTGCTCAGATCGATAAAGTGATGGGTAGTGATGTCTATGCGGAAGACGAAGTACAGAGAGTGATTTTCCGGGAGGTAGTCAAGCCATGGTTAGAGAAATCGGGGTTCAGTGACACCTTAGTGGGCTGGCCGATATGTGCAGAACAAATCACTAAAAGGTATGGTAAATATTATTCGGATAGGGTTTTGCTTTACAGCCGCATGGAAAATGCCTTGAAAAAGAAGCGATGGGCTGAATATACTCATGATTTGGTCAAATATTTGAACGTCTACGGACCGCATAAGGCTCCGTTGCTGGATTTTGTCTTGAACAATTCTGCTTGGGTCATATTTCAACACAGTACAGATAGTGAAGAATTGCAACAAGCGCTTTCTTGGAGTGGTGAAGCCCTGTTGGTTAACCCAAACGGAGAATATATGGACACATATGCCAATATTTGTTACAAACTAGGGCGGATGGACAAGGCGATAAGGTGGGAGGAGGATGCAGTCAAGATCGACTCCATGAATATGTCATTCAAAGAAAATTTATTAAAAATGCGCAATCGGAAGCCTACTTGGCCTCTGCAATGATACTGCAGTTTCTCATTTTAAATTTGAGTGCATTGTGGCAACCTTTAATATTAACAATTGAAGCAGGAATTGATCTTGACAATTTTTATGGTCGGTGCATCCATATGTGGCAATGCACAAAAGCCGGCTCTTACGATGGAGGCATTGAAGGAATGGCAGAATGTCGGGTTGGACGAAATTAGCCGGACCGGTGCCTACGTCAGCTATCAGATAGTTTGTTCATCGGGCTCAAACGCACAGGTGGTAGTGGCATCTACGGATGGCAAATGGCATAAAGATCTTGGAAGCGTATCAGATATCGGTTTCTCGGGCGATGAGCGGTATTTTTTTTACGTTTTCGGGAAAGATTCGCTGAAAAGACTGAGAACTGGTTCAGATAGCAGCGAATTTTTCGGAACAGGCCAATCCATGAAACTATTCTCGAGTGGAGAGAAAGGATGGATTACTTATTTACAGAACGGCACGAACGACAGTGTCGGAATCATAGATATCAATACAAGTCGGCGGCTATCGTTTGGAAACATAAAGGAATATATTCTCGACCCTCGAGGTGCCTTTTTACTGTTGAAGCAATTGGATCCTCGGGACTCATCCATCCATATTAGACTGGTCGATTTGAATGCTGGATCAATAGTTGATATCTGGTCCGGGTCGAACGACGATGATGCTGTCGATTTTACTTTTGACCAAGCCGGAGGCCAAGTCGCTTTTTTGGTTAGAAAACGCCGAATGGGCGATAATACGTATGAATTGTGGGCTTATTCACAAGGCCATACGAAGGCTTCTTCGTTGGTGACCAATAGTGATTTATCGGACTACAAGGGGCTTCGATTGGCGCGCAGCCGGCTTGTCTTTGGGAGTAATGGCGGGCAGCTTTTTTTTGGCATGTCACCAATTGAGTCAAAGCGGCATTCCGAAAGCACAGTGAAGATGGAGATTTGGAGCTATCTTGATCCGCAATTGAAATCAGCACAAGAGAGGTGGGGAAATATGAACATGTTGTATTATGGGGTAGTTGATTTAACGAATCGGCGAGTTGTCAGACTCGAAGGGCAGAATGAGTTGCTAATTGACTCTGCCGGTAATTATGCACTAGTTAAGCATTGGCTAGGATTTGATGGCATGTCGGAGGCGTCCTGGAATGGCTTTGCACGCGAGTCAGTTTATCTAGTGTGTACTCGAGATGGAAGTCGTCGGAAATTGAACGTGCACGCGGGTGATAGACTTGTTGCTGCCGCATTCTCCGCGGGCGGCCGGTGGGTGGTGTACTTCGACTATGCGAAACGAAATTATTTCAGTTATGAGATATCAACGGGCATTACCCGAAATATTACCCGCGGAATCCACACAGTCTGGACGGTATCCGAGAATGAACGGCCGGAGCCTAAGGTAGCATGGAACCCGGGGCGGTACACTTGGCTATACAATGACCGCGCGGTACTAATCTATGATAACTTCGACATCTGGCAGGTGGATCCTCAAGGCATTATGGCGCCTTTAAATGTGACTAATCGATATGGAATTAAGCATTCTCTAAAATTTGAAATAGCTGTTGACCAGTCGACTTTGTTGCGGTCCTCGCAGCGAAGAGGGGGCTATTGTTTTGTACGTGCATTCAACAAGCGCAGCAAGAATATGGGATTTTATAAGGTCCAGCTCGATATCCAAAATGGTCCATCACTTTGTGTCATGGGGCCGTATGTTTATGGAAACTGGGCGGGTTATGGTAAAGCTATTTCTATGCCAATTAAAGCTGGGAGTTCGCTCCTCTTTATAACCATTCGCCAGAGCGCGGTACAAGCACCGAATCTATTTGCAACCAGAGACTTTAGGCACTTTATTCAGTTGTCGGACATTGAGCCGCAAAGGAAATATAATTGGCTCACTTCCGAACTGTGGAAATGGAAAACGTTCGACGGAGGTTCTTCGACTGGCATTTTGTACAAGCCAGAGAACTTCGATTCAACGAAAAAGTATCCCGTAATTTTCGATTATTATGAACGCCGATCAGATGAGTTAAACCTCTACATTACGCCCAGGCCCGCGGCCGATCGCATTAACATTGCTTGGTTCGTTAGCAACGGATACCTTGTATTTGCGCCAGATATTGACTATAGAAGTGGTGCGCCTGGTCCGAGCGCGCTTAACTCCATAGGGTCTGCTGCCGCTTATTTAGCTCGGTTTCATTGGGTAAACAGACATAAGATGGGTGTTCAAGGCCATAGTTTCGGTGGGTATGAAACAGAATACGTAATCACACATACGGGAATTTTTGCAGCGGCGTGTTCGGCATCAGGCTTTTGCGATTTGGTTTCTTGGTATTTGGCTAATCCGAGAGGATCTTACGGAATGTTTTGGTCCGAGCAGGATCAGGGACGTCTAATGACAACATTGTGGGCGACCCCTGAGCGATATATTCGGAACTCGCCAATTTTCAGTGCTGACAAGGTTACTACACCATTATTGATGATGAATAATAAAAGCGACGGGAATGTCTCGATCATGCAAGGTGTTGAGTTTTTTTCCGCTTTGCGTCGTCTCGGCCGCAGGGTTTGGATGCTTGATTACGAGGATCAACGACATTCGCTCACTGGAGAAGCAGCTGAGGATTACACCAAACGGATGACGCAATTTTTTGATCACTATCTTAAAGACGCACCTGCACCGGAATGGATGACCAGGCCAGTACGATACGCCAAAAAATATGGTAACCCCGATTTTGAGATCGAGCGATCTATTCGGACACCTGGTCCGGGATTGAGTAGCCTTGAATATGAAAAGTGATAGATAGTGACCAGTTAAGGATGCCGCCAAAGGCATGAGAGGTAGGGGTTGTGCGCAGGAATGACGACGCAGGCAAGAAGGATATGAATACTTGCGCCATTGAATGGTGCGTGCAAGGAAGGGCTAGCAACCCTTCTGGCAGCAGCTGTCAAGGAAGTATACGGTTAATTTGTGGCAGCCATGAGCTTTTTTTGTGAATTGAAATCTCTCCAATCGGTAAAGTTGCCTAGGGGACGAATTGTTATTTATGTAACGATCGGATTGTTAGTTCTTAGGGATGAAAGGTAGCCACCCGTACAATTGATGGCTACCTTTTCTTGAAACAAAGCGAATCGCTTATCACTATTTACCAGGAGCTGTCTGGATAAACTTGTCGATGTTCAGCACATCTTGGCAATTGCTGACTCCGTTGAAAACGTGAGGATTGAGGCCGCTAGCGCAGGGATTTGCAAATGAGCCACTGTTATCAACAATTATATCATCGAGGGGAGTGCCTGGGCAAACGGAAACGCCAGTTACATCTCCAGCAGTCAAGCAATATACTTGCGTTTGACCGAAGGCATGTGACTTCACGGTAAATGCGGTAGCACCAATGGCTACGATTACTGCGGCAGAAAGAAAGATTCTTTTCATAAAATGGTGCTTTTTAAATCAAAAAGCTAAACTTTAATGGTTAAAGAAACCACCCTAATGATAACTTAGGTCGGGCGGGCGGCGTCACCGTGCTAAGTATCCGGCCAGATAAGTTTTAAATATTTTGAAATTATGCTGTTTCACCTGATTAGTCTTCTTTTGCAATTTCCTCGATCTGTTGCCCGAGCATCGTGCCGACAAATGCTTTGTTCAATCGCATGGCTTTATTAAATATCAGCGTATAGGGAACTCCAATCGGCTTGTAGTGGGCTTGGAAGTAATTTTTGACATCTTCGCCTGCAGTGATATTTGAATACTGGCTCAATGCGTAATAAGAGTAAAACTCCTTTAATTGGGTGAATGGCGAATTTGTGATTATACAGAACCGTACGTTTTTTAGAGCCGGCATATCTTTTACAATGCTGTTCATTTCTGCTTGTGAAAATGGGCAGTTCGGGCTAAAGAATAGTAAAACGAGTGGACTACCTTTTGGAATATCGGCGGTGCTTAAAACTGTAGCGCTGTCAGGCAAGAGGATGTTAAACACTGGTAATGGTTTTCCCTCAAATCCTGTTTTGAGTACAGGTCTGAAGTCCCTTTTACAGGCGGAAAACCCTACCGACAGCAATAACAAAAGTAATTTCTTTCTCATTATCCGGGACTGTTAAGCCATTTTTGTGAACCATAAAAAGGCGTTTTGTGCCTAATAAAGGTCTGTCACAAAATGTTTCCAGGAGGTCAACAGGTTTAGTAGCGGGTTTTTTGCAGTCGAAATAATTACATGCTGAAGGAAGGGAGGCGAAGGGGAATTGGTAAAGCCAGGACCTCGTGCTGGTTTGGCCTTGGGATATCGTTTTGTCATTTGGCTAAGGTTTATTTTTACAATGTATGCAATTTACGATCCGATGTTTGCTAATAGCAAATCTTTATGGTTCACTTAAAGACGAAAATGGTTTACTATCGGTCTGCCAAGACCGATCATACTTAGTTTCTTCGTGTTTTCTTAATGTAAGACCCGAACGGTTACAGGCGTAAAATTGTAAGGCACCGTAAAGGACTTGTTGAATCTGCGCTGCTTTATATCGGCTGTCCGGGACGATGGTCTTTACGAGTCATCGGAGGCCACCGACAGCTGTACCGCAATTTCGATGCGTTGAAGGAAGATATAGTCATGAACGGTGGTTGTCACGAGAGCACGAAGCCCTGACTGAAGTTCTTGTCTGGTAATAGTGAATTGCTACAGGGGTGTGGAGAGTTTATAGTATACTTACTCTGCATTTGCCCTGCAGGGAATATGAATAATTTGCCTGTTCGTATTTCCGCGCAGCATATGCGAACTATTAAACCCATTCTATTTTTTGTGCTTTTTGGATCAGCAGTTTGGCATGCTTATGGCCAAGGTAAGCCGGATTCGACCCGCCGAACCAATATGGCATTAATTAAGATCGATAGTTTGCAAGCTGCAATTGTAACGGCGGTGCTAAAGCCGCGAATAAAAGGCGATACGGTTGAATACAATACCAAGAAGTTTAGAATGCAGCAAAATGCCACAGTCGAGGAGTTGCTGAGGCGCCTTCCGGGCTTGCAAATCGATATAAATGGGAACATCACTTATAATGGGCAAGTGATTCAACACTTATTGGTCGATGGAGAAGATATATTCACTGCGGATCCAACGCTGGTCACCCGGAATTTCGATGCCAATAAAATCGAACGAGTGCAAGTCATTGACCGGAAGAGCGACGAGGCGGTCTTTACGGGAATTGATGACGGTACGCGGGCAAAGGCAATTAACTTGGTTATTAAAGAAAGTGCGAAAGATGGCTATTTTGGGAAGGCTGAAGTCGGTGGGAATATTGCTGGGAGCTGGAGCTCGGACTTGGCCGCGGCTGCCTTCCGGAATAAGGAGCAGTTTGCTGCCTTGGGTCTGACCTCGAATACCGGAAATCTCGGATTCACGAATAACACCGGCGCTTCCGTCGGATTTTTTAGTGCGAATAATGATGCTCTCGGGGCTTCCGCGGGCACGGGGATTCCTCGATTTCAGGCCGCAGCTTTGCATTACGCCAATTCGTGGAATGGACAGGGAGATCACGCAGTCGGCAATTATCAGTATAGTAACTACTATGCTAACCCGGTGGGTGGCACAGTGAGTGTGCAAATGGAACCAGATGGTGTTTATGGGCAATCAGTACTGAGCCAATCGAGGAATCGGCAAAACCAGCATTGGGGATACGCAGTGTTCGATTTAAGTGTAAACAGAAAATCGGCGTTAAAGTTTGCACTACGTGGAAGTGATTCACGAGGTGAAAATCGGTTGGATACGAGGGGTACTGGGTCCTTTAATGATACGCTGGTGAATAGCGGTAGACGAGCGATAAATGATGAAGTGAATCAGAGGAATTTGTCGGCCGATCTGGCGTGGAGGACTCAGATTGGGAAGCGCGCAGAAAGGTTGCTTTCTGTCAACATGGGAGCAACAAGCTACGATAATCGGACAAGTGGATACCTAAATTCGACAAACAGTTTCTATAAGTCTGACGGATCGTTGCTATTGTCTGACACTGTCGATCAAAGGAAGCAAATTGAGCTGAGATCTTCGAATGTTAGTGGTGGTATCAATTTTTTGGAGCCATTATGGAAGGATGCTGCTATCGGAATGAGTTACTGGGTATCTTATATACGTAGCGAACCGCTGCAAGCGACTTATAGTCGTGGCGATGGTAAATACCAGACAATAGTAGACAGTCTTAGTAGCAATTTGAGAATGCAGGTCGTCAGGCAAAAGGGGTCGTTAAGCCTTCAAGGCAAGGACGGGCACCTTACCTATACTTTCGGGAGTGATTTTCTCGTTCATGGTTACTATCAACATGACCTGATGTCCGATTCTTTCCTACATTTTCAATACTTCAGTTGGTCGCCAAGGATGTTTCTAACCTATGTTTTAAGTCAAGTGGCCAGTTGCGGCGTTAGCTATGCCACCACAATTCAACAGCCTACCGAGAGCCAACTAGAGCCCTTAAAAAATAACAGCAACCCATTGCAAGTGTGGATTGGAAATGCGGGCCTCAGGCCAAGCGTCAGTCAGAATTTCGGTATCGAATACCGCCGCTTCAAGACCTGGATGGTGAGTTTAAGAGCCAATGTTGGGTTGACGAAGAATAGTATCAGTACTAGAACAACTACGGATAGCCTTGGCCGACAAGTTAGCCAGTGGATGAATGTAGATGGAGGCCGGATGGCAGGCACGGATATTTCCATCAATCGAAGGGTCTTAGGATTCGATGTGGGACTGCATACGGGGATTACTTATTCCCGGGCAGTTAACTATCTGAACGCAGACTTAAGCCGAAACAGCTCGTACACAGCAGAGGGCGGATTCGGCCTGAATAAGTATGTGGCACAGTCGTATTCGTTGCAACTGAATACTCGATTTATGTATTTTAGCCAAAGGAGCAGCATCAATTCAAGTTCGACTGTTCATTATTGGACACAAATCCATCAGGGCTCGTTGACCCTGTTTTTTTTCCGCAACTTCGAGATGAATACAAATGCGCTATATACGTGGCAGCAGGGAACGAGCAACTTTGCAAGTGGTACGGCCGTGTTGCTGTGGAATAGTTATATCAGCCGAAATTTCCTACATGACAAGCTAGTCGCTAAATTTCAATTCAACAATATGCTTAATGCCAATTCCGGCGTAACTCGTGCAAATACAGGCAATACTAACACCGAAACATCGAATAATATTCTTGGCCGGTATTGGATGCTTTCGGTGAGTTATCATTTTGATAGGAAATTTAAGCGTAAATGAGTTGGATTAAGGGTATCTATTGCGTGAATGGTGCCCACCTTCAAGGAGTGGTTTCGCGCTATCCCTCAATGATATGCCTTAAGCCATAGATTCGTTTATGAATCTGACGGCTTTTAATGTGATCGCGGTGTTACTCCTACGAATCAGTTGGTTTATTGAATAGAGCGTTAAAAAACGAAAATGTCGGCGGAAAGTATTACACCGATGAATAAGTTCAGTGGTAATTGGTGGAAAAATTGATGATTGGATTCGTTAATGACCAGCAGTAGCACGCCGAGTATCCCGAGCAAAAGATTACCGACAGCAAAGAAAAAGTAGAAAAAATTAGTGCGCTTGTTGATACTCTTACTAATTCGAAGAAGAAAAACTAATCCTCCGCCACAAAGGCTAAATAGTTTCAGGAGCCAAAGTCCGGCAAATAATGTCATTCCATAGTCCAAAGGCGTCTGCGACCTAGAGCCAGTTAAAAGTGTTATTGCCGACCAGGCGGCCAGGACCAATAGAGAAATTAGCAGATTCTTGAAGTATCTGGCTTTCATACGCTATTGTGAAGTCTGTAAAGAAGCTACGGCAGCCGCCCAGTAATTTAACTAATCCATTTGGACTGAGAGAGGAACTTGAAAATATCTTCCGCTCATCTGATCATAGAAAAATCCACCGTAGGTGCTGATATGACTTTCCGTGTAACATGATCTGACGTGTAAGTTGCAAGGTAAGCGCCCATCCAAACGGGGGAATACTGCACAATTATTGAATCGGTGCCGAGCAATAACGCCTGAAGTGAGTCGGTGTTGAGGAGTTTCCTATTAAAGTTCTTGAGGGAATCTATTGACAGATGCCATATTTTTCCCTCGGGGATATTGTAAACTATCCAATTCGTCGCTGAAGTCCATTCACTTTGTTGACCATAGGGCACGTTTCCAAGGGTCAAAAGGAGGACGGTCAGGATAAATATTGTCATTGTCTGCGTATTAGTTGCAGCTTGATTGAGTCGGGTGCGGACTGCTAGCGGTATTTCGAGCCATGTTGGCAGGCAGAGACATGTTTCGGATATCCTTCGCTAAGTCGCCTGGATCGTTGCCATAACCGCCGCCAAGCCACGAAGCTTTTGTGGAGGGTAAATTGATGCCGGCTGCTGCCGGTGCGTCAGATCAAAAGTCGTACAATTGTCATTGTTCAAATTATACATAAATCCTGGATTATTACCGAGCGCTGTATAATTTAATATGTTGAAGAATTGGCCATTGTCCACGGAGATGGTGAGGGAGACATTATAGTCATGGCCTTCGTCATCGTTAAGTTGGCCTTGGGCGGTAGGGGTCATCGGCGTTACAATGGTTTGCGGATAGGATCCCACGTTTCGAACGATACTATGGTCCGAAAACTTCTCGGTGAGTATCAAAAGGTGTGGCCGGTATTAAACGGGCTCCCTACCGCGGTGGTGCCGGATGCGCCGCTGCTGGTGAATGTCCAAGGCGTTCTTGAATCGGGTTCAGGCTAATCGACACAGACTGTGACGGTGTATGTATGGTCCGAGCCACCATAATTGCTGAAACATTTAAAATAGTCGGCGACATTGCCGATCGGGTTGATAGGTGGGTTGATCTGAATGGTAAGGGGTATTGGTTTTTGGCCGAAGATTTCCGGGAGGGTGCCGGGGCCGATCGTGGGGCCTGTGGTCATGGCAGGAAGGTTGTAGGTGTTACAGGTGGTTTCGGACCAAGTGGTTGCGCCGCCTGCGGGGTCATCGGGGGTATAGTTATAGCCGTCTATCGTGTTGCAGACCTGGATGTCCTGGATGATATCGACTCGTTTGTCGCCGGAGGCAGCGAGGCTCAGGGCTCGCCGGGCGAAGTGGCGGGGCACGGAAATAGAGTTGCCCTGCCAGTCCTCGTAAAGCTGGATTCCAGAAGTATATGACTGGGTGACGATCGCATTGCTGTCTGGAATATAGGTGAGCAGGCCATAATGGAATACGTTGTTAGAGTCGCGGGAAATAGGCAGCCGGGTGAGGCTGCCGAACTCGAAGGTGGTTCCTCGTGCCAGATCGGAGGATATATAGGTATCGCCCGCGAATTCGACGTGGGCAATGACGGTGGTCTGGCCGGAAAGGGATGAGGTCGCGCAAGATCCCACCGGATGGTTTTGGTGAGCCGGGCGCGGTAATTGGCGGCGGTGGGCGGCTGAGAGGAAGAGAGGACAGTATCGACGAAAAAGTCCGGGCCAATAGGATGTCTGGGGGAAGCGGACTGGTCGAGTTATTCTCTCGTCCCTTTCGACAGGCGAAGAGTAGGACAATTATCAAAAGTCTCGCGCGAATGCGGTGAAAAGGAAAGGTGTGCATTGGGATGGGTTTAATGATCGATGAAATTCCTACAAATGGGCGTTGGAAAGAAGGGTTTCGCGGGAATATGACAAATATCAATTAACGGCAAGCAGTTTGCAATTTTGGAGAGTTTAATGCATATTGATCGCGCGCGTGTGGACTGCTGTTTCCTTTTTTTATATCTTTATCGCCATGCTCTGGTTCGCTTGACCGCCTTTTTCTTATTAGCCGCCGGCTGCTTTTGTTAAATTAAAACGTCATTGACTAACCGTGCCAGATCCGTTTGCCATGGATGAAAGGAGTCTACTTCACCGAGTTGCGTCAGGCGATGAGGCCGCCTTTACGGAATTGTTCAATGCCTACAAGGGCAGGGTGTATAGCATTGGCGTTCGGCTGATGGGTACGAGCGTTGCCGCCGAGGAGATCGTACAGGATGTATTCCTCAAGATCTGGCTGAAAAGGGAGGCTTTGGTATCCATAGAATATTTTCGCGCCTACTTGTTCACTGCTACCCGTCACGAGATCATCAATGCACTCAAACGTATAGCACGCAGACGCGGGATAACCGGCGACGCGTTACCGGAGAGTGAGCCGGGCGGGAGCGATACCGACGCTCTGTTGCTGGACAAGGAATACCAGGAGGTTTTACGACAGGCAATAGAGCGACTGCCCGCCCAGCAACGCGAGGTATACCGGCTGATCAAGGAGCAGGGGTTGAAACGCGAGGTAGTGGCCGAGCAGTTGCGTCTGTCACCCGAGACCGTAAAAGTTCACCTGGCGAAGGCCATGCGGTCCATTCGTGCTTTCTGTATCTCCCACCTCGACCTGTACATTGTGCTGGTGTTGTTCGATAGTTTCATTAAATAAGGGTGGCGAATTAAGGGCGCCCCGGTTTTCCAAAAAAAAATTTAGCAATCGGATAACCCATCGGCATTTCCCCGTTGTCTCATAGACAATGGACACGCTCCGCCTCGAATATCTTCTACAGTCATTTTCGCAAAAGACGCTGACGTACCCCGAACGGGAGGAACTCCTCGACTGGATAGGTGACCCGGGCCATGCCGGTGAGCTGGAGCAGGTTATTGGGCGATTGATGGAGGCCGATGCGCTGGAAATGGAACTGGCTGAAGGCGTCTCTCGGGCTATCCTGGAGGCCATCCTGGCGACGCCGGCACGTTTCCAGGGCGTCGCACCGGTCGAGCCTGCCGAGGACGATGCGCCGATAGTGCCGTTGCATTCGTCTGTGCGCAGACGCCGCTGGCAGATGGCTGCCGCGGCGGTGGTCCTTGGACTGGCCGGGATTGGAGTATGGTGGGCTACACGCTCCCCACGTGTGCCTACGGTTGAAGTGGCGGCTGCCAAGGATATGCCGCCCGGTGGTAACAGGGCAATGCTGACGCTGGGCAACGGGCAAAAGATCGTGCTCGACAGTGCACATGTCGGGCTGTTGGCGATGCAGGGTAGCGCGAGCGTGCAGAAACTGACAGGAGGGCAATTGTCTTATCGGGCTGCCGGCGGCGGTTCGCGGGAAACCGTATATAATACGCTGAGTACGCCGACCGGCGGACAATACCGGCTCGACTTGCCGGACGGGACGAAAGTGTGGTTGAACGCGTTGTCCTCGATTACCTATCCGACGGTCTTTGCGGGGTCAACCCGAACCGTGACCATCATCGGCGAAGCGTATTTCGAAGTAGCAACGGAAAAGACGCATCCATTTGTGGTCCGTGTGCCGGGCCGGGAGGAGGTGACGGTGCTGGGGACCTCGTTCGATATCAATGGATACAGTGACGAGCCCCGGCTGGAAACGACATTATTCGCGGGGGCGATACGGGTGGAAGGACCATCGGGTATGGCGAATGCCGTTGTCCTGCGACCTGGGCAGCAGGCGGTAGTGGATGCAAACGGTCTGAAAAGCCAAGTGACGCCCAGCGCGGATGCTGTGTTGGCGTGGAAGAATGGCTATTTCTCGCTCAACGGCGCAACGACGGAGGAGATCATGCGGCAGGTGGCCCGCTGGTATGGCGCGGAGGTAGTCTATGAAGGTGATGTGCGGCAAGAGCGGTTTGCGGGGACGGTACCCCGTTCGGCGAACCTGTCCGATTTGCTTCGGGTGTTGGAATTGACTAAGACCATCTCCTTCGAAATTCAGGACCACAAGATCACTGTCAAACCTTATCCATCGCATCCCTGACATTTTTAATTATTCACCAAAACTATATGCGGCATGCCACTCAGGCTACTATTCCTCCTTTCCATTGTCTTGTTTGTAAGCGCAGTCGCTAGCGCTCAGACGGTGAGCCTCTCGGAAACGGAGGTTCCGCTGGAGAAGGTGTTTCGCGAGATCAAGGCTCAGACTGGCTTTGAGTTCGTGTACAACCTGAAGACGTTGGAAGGATTGGGGAAAGTGACGGTCGAAGTGAGGAACGTGTCCCTGGCGGCGGCGTTGGATGCCTGTTTCCGCGGTTTACCCTTAACCTATACTATTACGAATAAGATCGTGGTGATCATGGAAAGAATTTTGAAGCCCGGTTCTTCGCCGCCGGTGGGAGCGGCGCCAGCGATCGATGTTCACGGAAAAGTCACGGATAGTTTCGGCATCCCCTTAGCCGGGGCTTCGGTCACCGTGAAAGGTACGAATAGGGGCACGACCACGGATGCGAAGGGACAGTTTGAATTGAAGGTAGTGAGCAGTGGCGTTACTATCGAGGTGTCATTTGAGGGCTTTACCCCGAGAGAGAGTACTCTAAAAGTTGGCGACACACCGGTGATCCGGCTAATGCGCAACAATAACCCTTTGGATGAAATACAAGTGATTGCATATGGGACGACAACTAAACGGCTGAATGCAGGCGATGTGAGCACAGTGAACAGTGCCGAAATTGAAATGCAGCCGGTTAGCAACCCCATACTTGCGCTGGAAGGCCGCGTTCCCGGAATGGATTTCGTACAGGTCAGCGGTTTGCCCGGAAGCGCTAGCGCCGTCCAGGTGAGGATCAGAGGGATAAATAGTATATCTCATCCTGGAGATCCCCTTTATATAGTCGATGGAGTGCCCTATGTTTCCGAGACATTAAATAGTGGCGATCAGGGAGCGATTATAGGCAATTCTTCCGGCAACCCATTTAACTTCCTAAACCCGGGAGATATAGAATCGATATCGGTGTTAAAGGATGCGGATGCGACAGCCATTTATGGTTCACGCGGTGCCAATGGCGTCGTTCTAATCACCACAAAAAAGGGAAAGGAAGGGAATGCTAAGTTCGAGTTCAATGCACAAAACGGGTTTGGCAATGTGGCACACAGAATGAAATTGCTTAATCTGCGTCAATATCTGGACATGCGATATGAAGCTTTTCGAAATGACGGAGCGACTCCCGACCCGAATGTGGATTACGACTTGACACTTTGGGATACGACACGTGCCACCGACTGGCAAAAGAAATTAATTGGAGGAACGGCACAATTTGGGGATTTACAAGGTTCGCTTTCGGGAGGCAATACCGGTACTCAGTATTTGCTTGGCGGAGGCTATCACAATGAAACGACGGTTTTTCCCGGCGACTGGCATGACGGTAAAGGGTCGATACATTTTAACTTAACCAATACCGCTTTTAAGGGCAAACTCAGACTACTCGTATCGGCCAATTATAGCACAGATGACAATCATCTAGGTGAAATTGATTTTACACAAGCATCGATGCTACTTCCCCCGGACGCACCGAACCTACTTAATGCTGACGGTTCTATAAATTGGGCTCCCAATAAGCAGGGATACACCACCTGGCCAAATGGGTTGAATCCTATTGCTGCGACTGCGATGCAATATGATGTGAAGACAAATAACCTGATCGGTAAGGCATTAATTTCATATCAGGTACTCGATGGTCTCGAATTGAAGACATCACTGGGATACACGAATATGACAAACAACGGGTTTTCCGCTATCCCTTTTGCAGCATTGGCCCCATCAGATTGGCCGAGCCAGCAACGAACATCGAGGTTTGCCGACAATCATATAACGACCTGGATCGTTGAGCCTCAACTTTCTTACAATACAAGCTTTTTGGGTGGAGTGGTCACTGCTTTGGCGGGATCGACTATTGAGCGGAATTTGAGTATTGGACAGGCATGGAATGCCGCTGGATTCAGTACAGATCTTTTAATGAGCGATATTCTGGCTGCTACGAATATCACTGCAGGGCGAGATTCCTACGCCTTTTATAAGTATAATGCCACGTTCGGCAGGGGCAATTACAATCTGAAGAGCAAATATGTATTCGACGTCGTTGCCCGAAGGGATGGGAGCAGCCGGTTCGGTCCAGATAACCGGTATGCAAATTTTTATTCGGTTGCCGGAGCATGGATATTTTCCAATGAAAAATTTCTTCAAAAATGGTTCCCGTCGATGAGCTTTGGGAAGATTAGATTCAGTTACGGGACTACAGGAAACGATCAGATCGGCGACTACACTTATCTGGATTTGTATAACAATCTTATCGACATAGCGGTTCCTTATCAAGGAGCCAGTGGGATCAGGCCTGCAACCATTTACACACCGAGCTTGCAATGGGAATTGACGAAGAAATTAGAAGCTGGTCTTGAAACTGGCTTTTTCAAAGACAGGATATTGTTTTCAATAAGTGGTTATTTGAATCGGTCGTCCAATCAGCTGCTCCTTTCTCCTTTACCAACTATCACTGGTTTCTTTTCCGTTGAGCAAAATATCCCAGCTGTCCTTCAAAACAAAGGCGTGGAAGTTGAATTGTCCACGGTCAATATAAAAGATAAAGCATTTCGTTGGAGTACGTCATTGAATTTTACCAGAAATATAAATGTGGCGACATTGATCCATATTACAAAGAATATGGGTCGATATTATCAGCAATTTCTTGGAAAATCGATTGGCTTGCCGATGTTGGTATATCGCTTTGCAGGTGTTGATCCGATTACCGGGGTATATTTATTCAAAAATAGCCAGGGAAAGCCCGTGGATGCGCCTAATCCGGCAACCGACGAGGTGTATATGAATTTAAGCCCGAAGTTTTATGGCGGAATGCAGAACAGTTTGAGTTATCAAGGCCTACAGCTTGATTTTATTTTTCAGTTTGTTAGCCATGTGAATCAGGGGTATCCATTTTTCAGCGTTCCAGGCGTGAGGAGGAATCAACCGGTCAACGTGTTGAATCGTTGGCAGAAGCCGGGGGACGTGTCGAACTTTGAAAAATTTAGCGAAAATGTAAGCCTTCTTCCAAGCAGTACGTATGCTCAACAAAGTACCCTGTACTACGGAGACGCATCATTCATCAGACTCAAGAATTTATCTATATCCTACTCGCTCCCCTCGAACTCATTGAAGCGGCTGGGATTGCAAAATTTGCGTTTTTTTGTTCATGGTCAAAATTTGTTGACGATTACTAATTATAATGGGATAGATCCGGAGTCATTAGGTGCCAATAGTCTGCCACCCCTAAGGGTTGTTACATTTGGATTGCTACTAACGATACAATGAATTCAATAACAAGAGTATAGTGAAAGTAAAATTTTCGTTTATATTAGCTAGCTTATTTCTTATAGCCGGGATTTGTGGCTGCAATAAAATGCTTGAAGTGCCTCCATCACCGCTTGCACTTACGAGCGATAATGTATATGAGACCAATGCGGCCGCGGCATCTGTTTTGACTGGTGTATACACGGCCATTTCCAGTGGTAACATGCAGTTAGGACAAAGCATTGATGCGATTTCGATGGTATCGGGCCTGTCGGCCGATGAGCTGACCCTTTACGGTGGTGCTGCAAATTTCAATGCGATCTTGGTTCAATACTATGAGAATCGATTAAATTCGGGGCTTTCGACAAGTAATTCTGGAACAATTTGGAGTGAGCTTTATTCCGATATTTATATTGTGAACATCGCAATGGAGCGGCTTGAGAGTTCAACTTCGGTTACTTCAGCGGTTCGACGGCAGCTCCTTGGAGAAGCAAAATTTCTGAGAGCCTTTTTTTATTTCTACCTGGTAAATCTATATGGCAGCGTTCCACTGACCACTTCCAGTGATTACACAGCGAATTCATCTTTAGCCAAAGCGTCTGTTCAACAAGTGTATCATCAGATCGTGGCGGACTTGGTCGGTGCGCAATCCGAGTTGAGCGATGGCTATGTAGCGTCTGATGCTTTGACCGGCACGGCCGAAAGAGTTCGACCCAATAAGTGGGCAGCAACTGCGCTCTTAGCCAGAGCCTACCTATATTCACAAAATTGGGACAGTTCTCGGGTGGTTGCTACGGAGATCATTAACCATTCGTCGCTTTACCAGCTGGATAGTTTGAACGGCGTTTTCCTCAAGAATAGCACGGAGGCAATTTGGCAGCTTCAACCGGTGAATGCGGGTTGGAATACCCAGGATGCGAAGATATTTGTTCTGCCGGCTTCGGGGCCAACCAGTAATTCGGTAAACTATCCAGTCTATTTGAGTCCCGGGTTGTTATCGAGATTTGAGCTAAATGACCGGCGAAGAATGGACTGGGTAGATAGCGTAATTGTTAACGGCACCGTCTATTATTTTCCTTATAAATATAAGAGCGCTACGCTTTATACCCCAGTTACTGAGTATACAATGGTGTTGCGATTGGGTGAACAATATCTGATCCGCGCAGAAGCCGAAGCGAATTTAGGTGGCGCATTTCTCGACTCGGCGAGAGACGATCTGAATGTGATTCGCCAGCGCGCGGGTCTGGCAGACTACGCCGGGCCTATTGATCAATTTTCTATGAAGGCATCGATTCTCCATGAGCGTAAAATCGAACTATTTACGGAATGGGGCCATCGCTGGCTGGACTTAAAGAGAACCGCCAGTATCGATAGCGTCATGAGCAATGTTGCTCCGATGAAAAGTTCGACCTGGTGTCTCGACCCCTTATAACCTGGACAGTTTTCTAAAGGTAGTTTAGTAGTTTTTCATTTTCAAAAGGGACCGGATTAATATTTTGGAACACGTGATTCGGAGTTTGCCTGTTTAAGGC
>Ga0157372_10001264_pt1 | contig 27389 bp, 22 predicted proteins | sample C55metaG_FD_115307 | JGI IMG/M metagenome (GOLD analysis project Ga0157372, IMG submission 115307) | Corn rhizosphere microbial communities from Kellogg Biological Station, Michigan, USA - C5-5 metaG | ecosystem: Host-associated > Plants > Roots > Rhizosphere > Soil | place: USA: Michigan...
AGCCGCGCGAAGCTGCTGGAAGCAATGGATCAGCTGAATGAGAAGTACGGCATGAGCACGCTGGCTCCGGCGACGATGCTGGCCGCATCCAAAGCGGCCGCGACGCGGATTGCGTTCCACAGTATTCCGGATTTGTTCTGAGACTTGCTGCCTGTGGAAGTAAGAGAGCCGCGCATTGGGCGCGGCTCTCTGTTTGGTGCCGGCTAGGATTAGCGGTGGACCAGCGGCTGGACGATGAGGTGCTGGGGGTCGCTGATCGGGTAGGGCGAGCCCGGCGCATGCGAGGTGTGCGTCGGGGTAACGGTGAAGACGTAGAGCTTGTTGGTGGCCTGGCTGATGCCGTAGAGGTGATCGCTGTTATCCCAGAAGATCTGGTTGATTGGCTCCTTCGTGAGTAGGCCGGTGTAGCGGACAGCAGCAACGCCGCCGTTGAAGAAGAAGACCTGCAGGCCTTCCTGGCCAGCGACTGCGACCAGCTTGCCGGAGGGAGACATCTTCATGTCTGTGGGATTCGCGATCAGCGTCGACGGCATGTCGGCATAGGTGCTCTTCGTTCTCAAGACGCCTGACGAGTTGGCCGTGTAGGTTGCGATTTGCAGTGGCTCGGAGCTGCATCCGGGAGGGTTGGCCGGCTGCATGAGGACGGCCACGTTGTTGTACGGGTCAGCGGCGACGAGGTCGGGGATGTAGCGGCGGAAGTTCGGCGGCGGAGCGGGCAGGTTGCCCATGGTTTGGGACAACTCGGTCAAAAGGCCGCCGCTGCTGCGCTTGAATCCGTAAATGGTGTAGTACATGCAGTCTGAGTTGACGGCTGTGTACGCGTACCTGTTGTTGCCGGTGAAGAAGGCGGCGTTGTTGTCTCCTGGGAAAGCGCCAGTGATGTCGAGGCCGAGATAGTGGAGCTTGCCGCTGCTTTTGTTGAGCCAGAAGGAAGCGACACCGGTGTTGGCGCAGTCGGCGTTGAATTCCTGAACGTAGAGGTCTGAGCCAGTGTGATCGAAGAAGATCTGGTTGGCGCTCGGGCAATCTTCGTGCAGCGCATGGGTGGCGTAGTTGGTGGACGCCTCGTAACGAAGCGCACCGTCGGACTCGATAGTGAAGGTGTCGAGATTTGGCTGCGAATGGTTTACGGCGATGAGATGGCTTCCATCGACGGCCATGGTCTGGACGTCTTCGCGAAATGGCGAGCCGAAGATTGGTTTTAGTTTTCCGTTGGATTCGGCAGCGAAGGCGGTGATTTCGTTGGTACTGCTGTTTTTGGGATTGTGGGCGACGTAGATGTAAGCGACTGCCTGGGAGAATGCGCTGTTGATGGCCAAGGCAAAGCTCAGGAAGGCAAGGAACTGCAGATTGCGTTTCATTGGTAGGTCTCCTCTGGAGGGCAGACCCGCACTGGCCCGGGTACTACTTACGTCCTTCGAGGCAGATTTAGTGGCTTGTGGTTGTATGGCGAAAGGAATGTGGTCCTACATAGCAGGATTGTCGATCTGAACATTTTCTTGAACGCACGCGTACCTTTTGCATCCGGAACACCGCTCCCCTGCGGATTAAGAGGTAGAAGCGAAACCCATGGCGCAGAAATGGCAGCCAGATTTCGAGCAACTGGTGGACGAGCATCAGTCCATGGTGTTTTCGCTGGCGTGGCGCATGACGGGCGACCGTGGGTTGGCGGAAGAGGTTGCGCAGGACGTTTTTCTACAGCTGGACGGCAATATGAACCGGATCGAAAATCCCGAGCATGCTTTGAACTGGTTGCGGCGGGTGACTGTGAACCGGTCGGCCGATGCGCTAAGGCGGCGGCGGGTGAGGGGCGTGGACCTGTGGGTGGAGATCGAGGAGAAACACGGGGCGCCAGCGGAGGAGATGCAGACACCGTTGGGCACTCGGCTGGAACATTTGCTTTCGACTTTGCCTGAGGCGCAACGGGCGGTTCTTGTGCTGCGGTACCAGGAGGACATGACGCCGGAAGAGATTGCGGGCGTCGTGGACGCACCGTTGGCGACGGTGAAGAGCAATCTGCATCGTGGGTTGAAGTTGCTTCGCGCGAAGGCGACAACACATTTGAAGGAGTACATTCGTGGACTTTGAATGGCCTGATCAGCCGGAACAAATCGACGAGTTCGAGAAAGAGCTCAAGCAAGCGATGGAGCGACGGCCTGCTCCACCGAGTCTGAAGCGGCGGGTTATGCAGCAGCGGAGCACGCGGCGGACGGAGCGGCACCATACGAGCATGATGTGGTGGCAAAGGCTGGCGGCGTCGCTGCTGGTTGGAGCGGTGATCGCCGGAGGGTTCGGCTGGCGGCAGATCGAGGACCGACGTAAGGGCGAAGAGGCGAAGCAGCAGGTCCTGACGGCGTTACGGGTTACAAACCAAGTTTTGAAGAACATGAATCGGAAGCTTGCGGAGCACGACAGGGCGGAGAGCAGTAAGTAGGTACAAGGAGAGATCGATGAGAAGCCGGGTGGCAGTTTGGATATTGGGATTGGCGGGCCTTGCACTTGCGACAGGCAGCGCGATGGCGCAGAGCGGGTTACCGTTGCCCTCGCCTGTGGAGAAAGAGCTGGCGGCGCGCGCTTCGAATGCGACCGAGGTGACGCTGGGCAAGAACATGCTGGGCTTCGCGGCGAAGTTCATGGACGGTAAGGATAAGGACGAGGAAGCGGTGAAGCACCTGATCGAGGGCTTGGACGGGATTTACGTAAGGTCGTACGAGTTCGAGAAAGAAGGGCAATATTCGGCCGTGGACGTGGACAAGCTGCGCTCGTACTTTGAAGCGGGCGGTGAGTGGTCATCGATCGTGCGTGAGCGCGACAAGAAGAGCGGCGAAAGCACCGACGTGATGATGAAGATGGTGAACGGACAGCCGCACGGGTTGTTTGTGCTGGATGCGGAGCCGAAAGAGCTGAGCATCGTGTTGATCCTGGGTCCAGTGAAGATGGAGGACCTGAGCAAGCTGTCGGGGATTGGCGGACTCGGGGTGCTGGGCGATCTGGAAGGCAACGGAAACAAGAACAAAGACAAGGACAAGGCGAAGGGGCCGAAGGCGAAGACCGGGGGGGAGGAATGAGAAAACTGCTGCTGATTCCGATATGCTTCCTGGCACTGGCGGTTCCGGTTGTGGTGCTGGCGAACGGGTTCTCCGGCGGATTCGATGCGGTGGTGAGTTCCATCGAGACGCGCTACCACGTACACGCTGATCGGATTCCGCTTCTGGGGCTGGTGAACTTCGTCGCGAGGGCATCGACGCACGATGGGGTTCGCGGCATGCACGTGGCGGAGATTGAAGATTTCCATGCCGATGTGAACGGGGAGGAACTGAATAAGCTAGTCTCGGAAAAGCTGGGGCCGGGCTGGGAGCGCGTGATTCGGGAGACGAGCCGCAATGGAGGAGACCAGACGCTGATCTTCATGCGGCCGGAGGGATCGCGGATGGGGATGTTTATTCTCGATCTGGATGGACACGAGATGGATGTGGTGCAGATGTCGGTGGATCCGGAGCATTTCAGCGAGAGCATTGGAAAATACGAGCATCATCATGCGGATGGTGACGGAGAGTAGGCCAGGGAACAGCGAACTGGGAGAGTAGGAGTGAAAGAAGGGCTCGCGGAGATCAGATCTTCGCGAGCCCATATTGTTTAGTCTTCCCGGAGGAGTTGAGCGGGGTTGACGCTTAGCGCACGACGGGCCGGGATCCAGGTAGCAATGAGGCCGATGAGGATCATGGAGGCGACGGCGCCAAGGAGAACGAGCGGATCGCGGGGAGATGCTTCGTAGACCAGCGCAGAGAGTAGGCGGCTGGCGAGGATGCCGAGAACGAGGCCGGCGAGCGACCCCGAGACGAGGATGAGGAATGGGCGCGCGAGGGCGGCACGGATGAGCTGTCCGCGCAATGCGCCGAGGGCGATGCGGATGCCCAGTTCGCGCAGGCGGCGCGAGACAGTGTAGGCAGCCATGCCGAAGATGCCGGTGATGGCGAGCATGGCGGCAAGCAGGCCCATGACGCCGAGAGCAGCTGTGGCGATGCGCGCTGGAAAGAGTACGAGCGAAAGGCGGTCACTCCAGTTGCGGAAGTTGAATGGCAGGTTGGAGTCGATGCCCATCAGAGTACGATTCAGCGCGGCGGCGGTTTCAGCGGAGGGGAGGTTCGAGCGGACGATGAGGTTTGTGCCAGCATCGGGAATTTGCGCGATCGGGAAGAACATGGCTGGACTGTGGTTTTCGGTCAACATCTCGTATTTGCCGTTTTCGACGACGCCGACGATCTCGTACCAGGTTTTGTCACCTCCGAGGAAATGATGTCCGAGAGCTGGCTGGTCGCCGAACATTTTGCGAGCGAAGGTACTGTTCACGACGGCGACGTGGGGCTTCTTCGGGCCATCGTCCCAGGTGAAATCGCGGCCTGCGAGCAAGGTGGTGCGGGCTGCCGCCAGATAGCCGGGAGAAATCAGGTAGGCGTGGGGTGTCATGATGCTGTTGGATGGCCGAATATCTACCGTACCGTCCTTGTATACAGACCAATTGCTGCCGCTACCGCTCAGGGGCAGAGCGTTGATAATGCCAGCGTTGGTGACGCCCGGTAAATGGGAGGCAGCATCGATAAGGTGCCGTTGAACAGGCAACGCGGAATCGTCGGAGTATCCAGCCATGTGCATGTCCGTTTCGGCAATCATCGCGCCACCGGGCACGAAGCCGATTGGCGCATGCAGCGAGCGGTTCATGCCGCGGACGGCCACCAGTGAGGCCGTTACGAGGAGTGCGCACAAGGCGATCTGAACGCCCAGCAGCATGTCGCGCAGTGTGATGCGGCGGAGAACTTTTGCAGAGGTAGAACCGCTTTTCAACGCATCTGTAACTTCAGTTCGCCAGACCTGGCGCGCAGGAAGAAGGCCGGGCAACATACCCGCAGCGAGCGAAAGCACCAAGGCGAGGGCGTAGGCATATCCATCGGCAACAGCGGTTACGTGGATCGGGTATTCGGATATCGGCTGCCAGCGGCTCAGAACGCCAAGCATGGCGGTGGCGATGGCGGTTCCCAATAGGCCGCCCGCAAGTGAGACGAGCAAGGCTTCGGTGAGGAGCTGGCGCAGAATGCGCCACCGCGACGATCCGATCGAGAGGCGAATCGCCAGCTCACGGCCGCGGTCCGCCGCGCGCGCAGCGAATACGCCGGCCAAGTTGACGCAGGCTGCTGCGAGCACGAGGAGAGCGAGCCCCATCAGCGCGGCCAGGAACGGCTTCGCGGGTCCGCCAAGCGTGTCGCCCAGCAGACCCGGCTTGACCAGGCGCGCAACGAGTTTGTCGTCGGCTATCGGATTCTCGCGCGTCATCTGGTGTGCCACAGCACTAAGGTTGTCCTGGGCTTGGCGCGCACTTACACCAGGCTTGATCTTGCCGATGACGAAGATGCCGTGACTGTCACGCTTGGTGAGGAAATCGTAGCCTTCGACCTGTTCTTCGTTGATCATCGGTATCCAGAATTCGGGCCAGAAGAAGAGCTCGGTTCCGTGGAAGCTCGTGGGGGCGACACCGAGGATGGTGAAGGGATGCTTGTTCAGGTCGACAGTGGTGCCGATGATGCGTGGGTCGGCGTTGAAGCGGTTGTGCCACAACGAGTCGCTCAGCACGATGTAAGGCGCTGAGTTGGCGCCGTGGTCGTCGTTCGCGTGGAAGAAGCGGCCGATCTGCGGCTGGATAGCGAGCATGTCGAAGTAGTTCGTTGAGACAGAGAACTCCCATGTCTTTTGTGCGCTTCCCTCAGCGCTCAGGCCAACGGCGCCTAGACGGTATGCGGCCATTTCGGAGAACGTAGAGTTGCGCGCCTTGTAATCGAGGAAATCGGGGTAGGACTGGTTGTCGTCGCCGGGCTGCTCGTTGGCGAGTTGTATCAGCCGGTCGGATTCAGGGATGTTCAGCGGATGGAGAATCATGGCGTTGAGTACGCCAAAGACGATGACGTTGGCGCCGATTCCGAGGGCGAGAGTGAGGATGGCGGTAACGGCGAATCCGGGAGACCGGCGGAGTTGGCGAGCGGCGTGTCGAATATCGCGACCCAAGCCGGCGAGTGTGAGAGTGGTGTCGGATGCGGCGACACGTTCTTTCGTACTGGTGGGATTGCCAAAGCGGAGGAGGGCTTCGCGTCGGGCGTCTTGGGGCGACATGCCGGATGCGAGGTTCGATTCGATGCGCAGGTCGATGTGCGACTGGAGTTCATCGGCGATCTCGCGGTCTACTGCGTTGCGGCGGAATAGGTTGATGAAACGGAGGAGGACGGACATGGGGATCTCCAGAGTCTCGGGTTATTCGGAGCGCAGGGCCTGCATGGGATCAACGCGTGACGCCTGACGGGCGGGGAACCAGCTTGCGGCGAGAGCTACGGCAACGATGACGAGGGTGACGGCGGCAAAGGTCATGGGATCGTCAGGGCGAACTCCGCGGAGGAGATTGGCGACAAGACGTGCTAATGCGAAGGCCAATGTCAGGCCAATGACGAGGCCAGTGCCGGTGAGCCATGAAGCGCGACGGATGATCATGCGCAGCACGTCCTCCTTACTTGCTCCCATGGCCAGTCGGACTCCGATTTCACGGGTACGCTCGCCGACCAGGTTTGCCATGACAGCAAAGATGCCGATAGCGGAAAGAAGCAGGGCGATGAGCGCGTCAATCGCGAGCATTGAAGCTGCGTACATGAGGCCGACGAGGTTGTCGCGAAGCAGAGCCCGGTAAGTCTGGACAGGGTCGATGGGAACTCCGGCATCGATTGACGCGAGAGCCTTGCGAGCGGGGGCCGCAAGAGAGAGGGGATCGCCTTTGGCGAGCATGGCGATCGTGGAGCCGGCGAGAGGCTGCTGGGCAAAGCTTGTGTAGACAGCGGGCGGCAGGTCGTTTTCCCAAAGAGAGTAATTCGCTTCCTGGGAGACGCCGACGATGGTGAGCCAGGGATCGTGGGTTTTGCTATCTCCCAAACGGATGCGGTGACCGATGGGATTGGCGCCGCCGAAGTAGAGATCCGCGAAGCGGCTGCTGACGATCGCAACCGGAACGGAGTGGACCGAATCGCCCTGCGCGAAATTGCGGCCGTCGAGGATGGGAATGTGGAAGGCGTCGAAGTAGCCGGGCGTCACGGCGAGGCGGACGGCCGTCTGAACTTTCCCGGGAGTCGTGGGTCGGTTTTCGATAGCGAGATCGAGCTGCCAGCCAGAGTCGGTGTAGGGGAGGGCTGTGGCGAGTTCGACTCGGGAGACGCCGGGAATGGAGCGAAGTCGATCGAGTGCGCTTATGTACCACTCGGCTTGTTTCTCGGGAGTGTAGTAGCGCTTGATCGGGAGATCCGGATGAAGCGTGAGGACTTTATCAGGTGAGTAGATGTCGGGCTGGTGGAACATGGAGTTCATGCCCTTCGCCATGAGGGCGGCACCGATCACGAGAGCGACGGCCAAGGCGATCTGGGCGACCGCGAAGACGCTGCGGAGTCGGCTGCGGCCGGTAGCCTGACGCGAGCCGGCGCGGAGTTGATCAACGAGGCGAATACGAAGTGCTTCAACGGAGGGTGCGAGCCCCGCGATGATCCCGGAAAAAACAGCAAGAAGGATTGAAAAAGTGAGTGCCCGGCCGTTGATGGAGATGTTGTCCCAGCCCGGTATGTAGCGGGCGACGCGTGCAGGCATCAGTACCAGGGTAAGGTGGAGATACATGGCGGCAAGAGCGACGCCGAGCCCCGCTCCGGTAAGCGCGAGCAGGATGTTCTCGGTGAGCAACTGGCGGATGATGCGCCTGCGAGTTGCGCCCAGGGCGGTGCGCATGGCGATTTCAGAACGGCGCGCTACACCGCGAGCAAGCTGGAGGTTGGCGACATTGGCGCAGACCACGAGGAGTACAAACATCGTGGCGCCCATGATGAGTTTGTAGTAGAGGGGCGTGAGGTCGCCATTGATCTCGTCGAGCAGCGGTTCTATGTGAACGGTCCAACCCTGGTTTGTTGACGGGTAGGATTTGGCGAGGCGCTCGGAGATGAGCTGCATCTCGGACTGAGCCGATTTCAAAGTTAGGCCATCGCGCAGGCGGCCCACGACGAGATAACCATGATCGCTGCGATCCGCTAACTGTGATGGGGTTGGCGCGAAGGGCAGAAGCATGTCCACTGCCGGCGGGTACTGCATGGTGCGGGGGAGCACGCCGATGATGGTGTAGTCGTGCTGATCGAGCTGAATTTTCTGGCCGATGATTCGGGAGTTTGCTCCAAAGTGACGGCGCCAGAAGCCGTAGTTGAGGACAGCGACAGCATCGCGGCCGGGCTGGCACTCGCTTTCGTCGAAGACGCGGCCGAGAAAAGCCTGGGTGCGGAGCACGCTGAAGAACGATGAGGAGACGAGATCGGCACTGATCTGCGCAGCATCGCCGGCGCCGGATAGTGTGTAGTTCGCGCTCTGAAGGGCGGCGAGATCTTCGAATGAGCGGTTCTGGCGGCGGAGGTCGTTGAAGTCGGCGAGGGTGACCGGTTCTTTGCCGCGCTGCTGCTGCTCAGCAAGGACCACAACATGATCGAGCGCGGGAACGGCGAGAGGGCGAAGAACAACAGCGTCCATGCTGCTGAAGATCGCGACATTGACGCCGATGCCGATGGCAAGCGTGGCGATGACTGTCAGAGTGAAACCGGGTGATTTGCGGAGCTGGCGGACTGCATAGCGAATGTCGCGCCAGAGGCTGGCGAGCGCAAGACTCGCATCGAAGGAGGCGACGCGCTCTTTTGTGCTGGCGGGGTTGCCGAAGCGCAGAAGGGCATCGCGGCGGGCCCGGTCGGGCGACATGCCTGCAGCGAGGTTGGATTCGATGCGGAGGTCAATGTGCGATTGAAGCTCATCGGCGATGTCGCGGTCGATGGCGGGCTGTCGGAAGAGATTTGTCAGGCGGCGGAAGAGGGCCATTGGAGGACTCCGTGGTACGTGAGTTTCAGGCGTAGCGCAGGACAGCGCGGACGCCTCGGACTAGCTGATCGAAGCTTTCCTGCGCAGCTTCCAACTGACGGCGGCCCTGGGTGGTGAGCTTGTAATACTTGGCGCGGCGATTAGTTTCGGTCATGGACCATTCGGAGGCGATCCAGCCGCTTTGTTCCATGCGGTGCAGGGCTGGATAGAGCGAGCCTTCTTCGACGCGGAGCAGATCGTTCGACGCGCTCTGGATGTGGAGGACGATGCCGTAGCCATGGAGAGCGCCGTTCTGATCGAGGGTTTTGAGAACGAGCAGATCAAGTGTGCCCTGGAGATCGTTTTTGGCCATGCGGTGAGTACCCCTAGATTTCTTTGTACATAGAACGCTAGGCCTAGACGTGTAGGGGTGTCAAGCTGGAAGTGATGAGTGGTCAGTGATCAGGGAACAGGGGGCACGGAACAGGGGCACAGGGACTGGGGACTGAGGACTAGGGACCAGGGACGTAGGGACTGGGGGCGCGGTATCCTTCTGGGGTTGAGGTGAGGAATATGACTGATACTGCTACGCGTCCGCAACTTGCTTATTTGACTGGCGTACTTGAGGAGCTTAGGGCGAAGGGGACGCACTTCAGACTTCGCGTTCTGGATGATCAGCAGGCGCCGGTGTGCCACTACGACGGCAAGGAAGTGATCAACCTGGCTAGCAACAACTACCTGGGACTGGCGAACCATCCCAAGTTGATGGAGGCGTCTCTGAAAGCAACCCGGGAACTGGGAGTGGGATCGGGCGCGGTGCGAACAATCGCGGGGACGATGCGGATCCACATGGAACTCGAGGAGAAGATTGCGCGCTTCAAGAATGTGGAGGCGTGCGTTGTCTTCCAGAGTGGGTTTGCGGCGAACGCAGGCACGGTGAGCGCGATTCTGGGCAAGGAGGATTTCATCCTGTCGGACGAGTTGAACCACGCCAGCATCATCGATGGAGCGCGGCTGTCGCGGGCAAAGATCAAAGTGTTCCGACATAAGGATGCCGACCATTGCGAGGAGTTGTTAAAGGAGGTGCAGAACGAGCCGGGGCACAAGCTGGTGATTACTGACGGCGTGTTTTCCATGGACGGGGATATCGGGCCGGTAGATAAGCTGGCGACGCTGGCAGAAAAGTATGGCGCGATCATGATGGTGGATGATGCACATGCTTCGGGCGTTCTTGGGCGCAATGGACGGGGATCGATCGATCACTTCGGGATGCATGGCCGCGTGGATGTGCAGGTAGGAACGCTTTCGAAGGCGATCGGTGCACTGGGCGGCTACGTATGCGGGTCGAAGGACCTGATCGACTATCTCTATCACCGCGCGCGGCCGTTTTTGTTTTCGACATCCCATCCACCGTCGGTGGCCGCGACGTGTATTGCAGCATTCGACATTCTGGAGAACGAGCCGGAGCGGATCGATCGGCTGTGGAAGAACACAAAGTATTTCCAAGGTGAGTTGAAACGCGCAGGGTTCAACATCGGTGGCGTGAATACTCCAGCGACGGAGACGCCGATTACGCCGGTGATCATCGGGGAGGGACGTGCGGCGATGGAGTACTCGCGCGCACTGTTTGAAGAGGGCGTGATGGGAACGGGGATTGCGTTTCCGACGGTGCCGGAAGGGAAGGCGCGGATACGGCTGATCCTTACGAGCGAGCATACGAAGGAGCAGTTGGATCGCGCGCTGGAAACCCTTGAGCGGGTAGCGAAGCGAATGGGGCTTCTACAATAGGACGCAATGATCGCGCATCTTAGGGGCAAGCTGATTCAGAAGGAGCCGGGGCAGGCCATTGTGGAATGCGCCGGCGTGGGCTACGACGTTGTCATTTCGGTGCCGACGTTTACGGCATTGCCGAGCGCGGGAGCAGAGACATCTCTGCACATTCATACGCAGGTGAGCGAAGACCAGATTGCGCTGTTCGGGTTTCTTGAGCGCGAGGAGAAGCGGCTGTTTGAGCGGCTGATCACGGTGAGCGGAGTGGGGCCGAAGCTGGCGATTAAGATCCTGAGCGGGCTCTCGCCGGAACGTACGGTTCAGGCGATTCGAGCACAGGATCATTCGCAGCTGACGCGGATTCCGGGTGTGGGTAAGAAGCTGGCGGAGCGGCTTGTTGTGGAATTGAAAGACAAGCTGGATGACTTTGCTGTTGCTCCCACGCCGAGCTCGGTGGCTGGGCCTGCGGTGGACGACGTGCTTTCGGCATTGACGAATCTTGGGTATCAGCGACAGGCCGCGGAGAAGGCCATTGAGCAGTCGGTGGCCAAGGAGAAGGCGCTGGCTGGAGATTTCGATGGGCTCTTTAGAGCGGCGTTGAAAGTGATTCGATGAAGATCAAACTGCCGGGTATCAGCTCATAGCCGCCAGCTGAAATCAATTCCGCCTGCAGTATTCACATATTCATCACAACTGATATTTCGATTTCCTCAAGAAAGATGCGGGCTGTGCATGCGTTGTGTTGTGTGCTCGCCTACACTTGCAAACGTATGCCACGCACTCCGAAGGCTTCTGCAGCAGCGCCGGCGCCATATTTGCGGCCGGAAGCGATTTCGTTTCTTCGTAGTCTTGCCAAGCACAATGACCGTGACTGGTTTCAGCCGCGCAAAGCAGATTTCGAAGCTCTTCTGAAAGAGCCGATGCTGGCGGTTGTGCGGAAGGTGACGGAGGCGATGGTGGATTTCGCTCCGGATCATGTGCGGCCGGCGGAAAAATCTCTGTTCAGAATTTATCGGGATACGCGATTCAGCCATGACAAGCGGCCATACAAGACCCATGTCGCGGCGTGGTGGACACACATGGGGTTCGACAAGACTTCGGGAGCGGGGTACTACTTCCAAGTTAGTCCGAAGGGAGTAGTGATCGCGGCAGGCGCATATATGCCGGAAAAGGACCAACTCGCGGCGATCCGGCACTGGCTGCTGGATAACCACGAGGATTTTCGAAAGATCCTGAAGAAGCCGGCAGTGCGGAAGACATTCAGTGAATTTGAAGGCGAGGCGCTGACGCGTCCGCCAAAAGGGTTTCCGGCGAATCACCCGGCGATGGATTTGATTCGTTGCAAGCAGTGGGGACTGAGTACGACGTTGCCAGCGGGCGCGGCGCAGCGGAAGGATTTTGCGAAGGTGCTGATTAAGCATTTCAAGCTGCTGGCGCCGATGGTGGATGCGCTGAACACGCCCATTGCGGCGTCGGTTTCGCCCAAGCGGAAAGTACTTTTCGGCCTGCACTGAGGAAAGAAAAAGGCCTGTTTTGCAAGGGGCTCTGCCCTAAAAGTGGCAGAAAACCCTTAAAAACCGGTATTTTCGGCCCAAAAATCGCTAAATACCCAAGAAAACTGTGGAAAACCGAAGTTTTTCGATTGACTTTAGGGTATCCCAAGCCGCATTGTTACGAACGACAGGGTTCTCGAGAACCCGCATGAATAGAGGGTTTCGTGCAACACGTTGCCTCCGGCGTTTCCATCAGAGGCTCAGAGACGCTTCAGGTCGCACCTCCCCCATGCGGTACGTTTATGGCTTCCAGGCAAGCGCTGAAGATGCCGAGCGGCGGGATACCAGGCAACAACTAGCGAAGGAGAACATCACATGGCAACTGGATTAACGAAGACTGGGCTGACCCGGCATATGGCCGAGAAGCTCGAGCTGACCAACAAGCAGGCAGCAGGATTCCTTGATCTTCTGGCGGAGACCGCGATCAAGGAGACGAAGAAGAATGGCGTATTCGTAATCCCCGGCATCGGACGCCTGGTCAAGGCAGAGCGCAAGGCGCGCATGGGCCGCAACCCGCAGACAGGCGAAGCGATCAAGATCAAGGCGAAGACCGTGGTGAAGTTCCGCGTGGCAAAGTCCGCCAAGGACACCATTGCGCCGCCGAAGAAGTAGTCCCATTTCCTGAGGGGTGCAGTAAAAACTAGGGGAAGAGCCATCGCTCTTCCCCTTTTTTACTGCGTGCTCGGACGCGGCGGGGAAAAAGTTTGAGCAATTCATAAACGCGGTTACATCCAAAAGAGCATGGCGACGCAGGTACAAGACTTTTCGGAGACAAACGGCGCAGCGGCGGGATCCGTACTGAGATTGCTCAGGCTAGAGGGGCTGCTCGTGGCTGTTGCGTCTGCAGTGGTGTACGCACGGACAGGAGCAAGCTGGTGGATGTTTGCTGCTCTCTGGATTGCGCCGGATCTTTCGATGCTGGGTTACCTGAAGCGTCCATGCCTGGGTGCGCGCTGGTACAACGCGGCGCATACATACGTACTGCCGGGAATAATGGCGCTTTGCGCAGTTCTGCTGCATGCGCGTGGGTTGCTGCCATTTGCGCTGATTTGGGTGAATCACATTGGAGTGGACCGGCTGCTGGGCTACGGGCTGAAGTACTCGGATGGATTTGGATTCACGCACCTGGGCAGACTGGGAAAGCGCGAGGCTACTTTGGGGACTCGGAGTTGACGAGCGCTCCAGGCAGGAATGCGCGGGCGATGAGCGATGCGCCGAAGAAGATGAGAATGATGCGGCCGGCCAGAGCCAAATCGTAATTGCGGGAAAACACAGCGATACCAAGGAGTACTCCGACGGGAGTAAGTTCTGTCAGAGACGCGCGCAACCAATCAGGCTTTGCAGCGGAACTCGCGGGAGCACCTCGAAGTCGCGGGATAAATCGCGGGACGGCTTGGAGATAGGTCAGATAGGGCTGGCCGAGTTGCCTGGTGAGAAAGGCTTCTTCACCGAGAGTGAGGCGAGTCATGAAAACGGTAATCAGCACGAGCGAGAAGAGTGCGCCCGTTGCGGGCATGAGGAAAGCCATCGCGGCGGCCATGCACCATAGCCCGATGTAAAGCGGGTTGCGAACGAATCAGTAAGGACCGCTGGCCATGATATTGCCGGCAATCATATCGATGCTGTTGACCGTGGTGGGGCCGAGCCAGGCTGTGCCCGAAATACGGAAAGCGACGCCAGATGCAGCGAAGAGGACGGCGAGGATGATGAGAGAAACAGTGCTGAAGCTGAACGATGCGACTCCGAGCCGGCTGAGCTGAAGCGCAAGCCACTCGATCAGGGAAATACGTTTTCCGATGCCCCACGCTTCGATCCACGGTGCCCAGAAGCCGAGGATGATGATGGAGGCGTTGATCGCCATGCGCAGGCGGAACTCGATCGCAGATGCTCGCATGTTTATCCTCGCCGAAGTGTAACATCCGTCGAAAGTTCCAGGTGCTGGACCGGCGCTTAGTCGTAGTGCAGGGTGCGGGCAACATCGAGGCGCAGTGCGCGGCGAGCTGGGAGCAGCGCAGCGATCACGACAATTGCTGCGAGGACGATGAGTGCGGCGGCGTAGCCGATTGGATCGAGATTGCTGACGCCATAGAGCACCACCCGCAGCAGACGCGAGCCAAGAGCTGCGGCCGTGGTTCCCATTAGCAGGCCCAGCAGCACGGGCCACGAGAACTGGCGCAGCACTGCGGCGAGTACCGCAGCCGGGCGGGCACCGAGAGCGATCCGGATGGCGATTTCCTTTGTGCGCTGTGAGACTGTGAATGCGACAAGGCCAATCAGGCCGATGCCCGCCATTGCGACTGCGACGATTCCTATGGCGCTGACTGTGGTTGCGATCATTTCGAGACGCGACACATTCTCGCGATAGAGCAATTTGATCTGGCGGATTTCCGGCAACGTTTTGGCGTCGAGGCTCTGGCTGATGGACTTGATCGCAGGAGTGAATGAGCCGGGCTCACCAGCTGCACGTGCAATCACGACCATTCCCGGCATGTCGTCAGGCTGCGCGGACCAGTACTGCTCGGCTGCATCGTCGTCGTTGAGAGCGTTGATGTGTGCATCTCCCGCGACCCCGACTACAATGTCCTTCGCGTTACCCTCGCCCATCTCTTTGCCGAGCGGATTCTGGCCGGGCCACTGCTGCCGGGCGAAGGATTTACTTACGATGACGGCGTGTTTTTCTCCGGGCATGAAGACGCGCCCCGTTATCAGAGGGATCCTCATGGTGGCGAAGAAGCCAGGCTCCACCCAATTCTGATAGATGGTCACATTGCGGCCGTTGATTTGGGTGGTGCTGTTGGAGATGGTATGGCCCAACGGGGGCAGCCTGACGAGCGACACAGAGGTGATTCCGGGAACGGAACGGAGGTGTGTCTGCATCTGCTGGAGATAAGCGCGGGCGGCTTCGGGCGAGTAGCCATGCCTGCCAAGCTGTGAGTCGATGGAGATGAGTTGTTCGTAGCCAAAGCCAGGATCGGTGTAGATGAGGTGCTGCGTAGCGCGAACGAGTAGCGCGGCAACAATGAGCAGAACGCAACTTGCAGCGACTTGGGCGGCAACGAGGATTTGTCGAACGATGGTCTTGTGCTGACGTTGGCGGGCGATCTGCAAAGCCGGAGCGAGCCCGAAGAAAGTGGCCGCAAGAAAAGTAAGAGCGGTGGTGAAGATCAGGACTCGCCAGTCTGGGATTGCGCTCACCCACTGGGGCATATCGGGCAACGAGAGAAGCACGCGCATTGTTAGGCAGCCGAGGGCAAGACCCGCGGCTGATCCGAATGAAGCAAGCATGAGACTTTCCGTAAAGAGCTGGCGGACGATACGCGTGCGGCCAGCCCCGACGGCGATCCGAATCCCTATCTCGCGTTCCCGAGCAACTGCACGCGCCAACATGAGACCACCAAGGTTGGCGCAGGAGACGGCGAGGATGAGGACGGTGAGCACGCCTACGATTGCAGCGGCTTCGTACATTCTGGGCTGCATGATTTGCAGATGCCCCCCCGGGGAGCTCTGAATGAACTCCTTGTCCCAGACGGCCTGGGGATGCTGCTTGCGAATCTGGTCAGTGAGAGCGCGCAAATCCTGTTCAGCGGCTTTGGGACTCATGCCGGGAGCGAGCCGGCCCCACATGTGGAGGGTGGCATCGTTCCAATCGGTCAGGACCTTACTACCCTGAATGAAATAAGGCTGCTGAGCGATGGGCATCCAGAGCGCGGGGTGCTGACCGCCGAGGCTCGCGAAATCATACGGGAGTATACCGATCACTGTAGCAGGCCGCTTGCTGATGCGGATCGTGCGGCCGATGATGGTGGGGTCGCCAGAGAAGCGGTGCTGCCAGAGTTCGTAGCTGAGGATGACTGACGGCTGCGAAGCTGGAGAGCCGTCGAGAGAAGGAGTGAAGAGACGTCCGAATGCGGCAGGTGTACCGAGTTCGGTGAAGTAATTCGGCGTGACGAAGGAGGCGCTGGTAGGCTGCAGATCGTCATCGATCTGCATCGGAGGTACGCCGAGGATTGCTATGGCAGCGGACAAAGTGCGGGCGTGATCGCGGTAGAAGGCAAAAGATGGGTAGGCCATTTCGCTGGTGTAGGAATCGGGCGAATGACGCTCCAGACGTACAAGGGATTCGGCATCGTGAACCGGCAGCGGCTTGAGCGCGACCATGTTGAAGAAGCTGAAGGCGGCGACGTTGACACCAACTCCTATGCCGAGAACGAGTACGGCCATGATGGTGAATCCGGGAGAGCGGGCGAGGATGCGAGCGCCGTATTGAAGGTCCTGGATGAGACGGTCGAGCCAATTCCAGCCCCAGGCCTCGCGGCTTTGTTCGCGCATCCGCAGTGTGTTGCCGAAGTTCTTGCGGCCCTCGCGGGCGGCCATCTCGCGGTGGAACTGCATGTCCGATTCGAGTTCAGCGTCGAGGCGGCTACGACGGAAGAGATAAAGGATGCGGCGCCAGATTTCGCCCATGGGGAAAGGCCTCCTAAGCAGTGCGAAGAATGTCCTGAATGGCCTGGGTGATGCGATCGTAGCCAGCCATTTCGGCTTTGAGCTGGGCGCGGCCTTGCGGCGTGAGCCGGTAGAAGCGCACTTTGCGATTGGTCTCGGAGATTCCCCATTCGGCGGTGACCCAGCCTTTGAGGAGCATCTTCTGGAGAGTGGGATAGAGCAGGCCTTCTTCAACGGCGAGCACTTCGCTGGAGAGCAGGTGAATGCGCTGGGCCATGGCGTATCCATGGAGCGCGCCAGACTGAAGGACGCGGAGGATGAGCATGGGGAGGGCGCCTGCAGGCATTCCCTCTTTAGGCCTAATAGGCATAGGCATAACTATCTTATGCCTTATGCAAACTGTCAAGCCCATGTTTCACCATGCCGTAGTGCCGGCGGCAATTACGCAAGGCCGAGCGTCTCGAATCGTAGATTTCTTAAGCGGCCGACCATCGATGCGGGATTGAATAGGAAGCAACATTCTTTAGGAGATATCTGGATGCGCGGGAGAGAATTGCGATGAGGTGCCGAGGCAGAACATGCTGATTCTGAGTGTTGTCATGGTAGGCGCACTGCTTGGAATTCCGGCGGCGGCCGGCCAGAGAACGAGTTCTGAGGCTGTCACGATTCGAGTCGACCTGACGAAGCGGGTGGGGCCGTATACGCCGATCTACCGATGGTTTGGATATGACGAGTCGAACTACACGAGGATGAAGTACGGCAAGCAGTTGCTGCGTGAGCTGCACGATATGAGCCCTGAGCCTGTGTATATACGCGCACATCATCTGCTGACTTCAGGAAACGGCGTGGCGGAGCTGAAGTGGAGCTCGTCGAATGTGTTTTCACTCGACGCGAACGGAAAGCCGGTTTACGACTTCAGGATTACGGATCAGACCTTCGATGAGTATCAGAGGGCAGGAGTGCGGCCCTTTGTAGAGCTCGGATTCATGCCGAAGGATCTGGCGGCAGAAGTTCCGGGGATTACTGAGTACCAACTTCACCATCCGAAGCCGACGATGGCGGGGGCCTCGAACAATCCGCCAAAGGATTACGCGATGTGGGGCGAACTGGTGCGGAAGTTCACGGAGCACTTGGTGAAGCGCTATGGAAGAGAGCAGGTGAAGACATGGTATTTCGAGGTTTGGAATGAACCGGACATTATCTACTGGCACGGCACAGAGGCCGAGTACCTGAAGCTTTACGACTATGCGGTGGCTGGGGTGCGGGCAGCGTTGCCGGAGGCGAAGGTCGGTGGACCGGCGACTACCGGGCCCGGTTCGGAGAAGAGCTCGGCATATCTCGATGCATTTCTGCGCCATTGCATGCACGAGAAAAGCGCGGCGGATGGGAAGGCGGTGCCGCTGGATTTCGTTTCTTTTCATCCCAAGGGCAGACCGGAGACGGTGGATGGGCATGTGCGGATGGGGCTCGCGGAGGAGTTGAAGGCGGCAAAGAAAGGGTTTGAGATTGTGGCCAAGTACCCGCAACTCAAGAAGCTGCCAATTGTTTTGAGCGAGGCGGATCCGGAGGGGTGCGCGGCTTGCTCGATGAAGACGAATCCGGCCAACGCTTACAGGAATGGGCCGCTGTACGCGACGTATACCGCGGCGGCAATGAAGGGGCTATTCGATCTCGAGGATGAAACGCATGTGAACCTTGCGGCGATGCTGTCGTGGTCGTTTGAGTTTGAAGGCAAGGAGTACTTTGAGGGGTTTCGAACACTCGCTACAAACGGGGTCGACAAGCCGATTTTGAATGTGTTTCGGATGGCGGGGTTGATGACGGGAGATCGCGTGGAGGCGAGCAGCACGGGTCGCGTGCCAGTGATCGAGATTCTGAAGAGCGGGGTGAGGCAAGGGCCGGACGTGGATGCGTTGGCGACTAAGGGAGAGCATCAGGCGGCAGTGATGGTCTGGAACTATCACGATGATGATTTGCCGGCTCCGGAAGCGCCGGTTGAAGTAGCGATCGCGGGCGTGCCAGCGGGGGTGAAACGGGTGCTCCTGCAGCATTATCGAATTGATGAGACGCACAGCAATTCCTACACGGTGTGGAAGCAGATGGGTTCCCCACAAGGGCCGACGGCGGCGCAGTATGAGCGGCTGCGCGAGGCGGGGCAACTGGAGCTGCTGAGTTCACCTGAGTGGCTGGATGTGAGTGATGGTGAAGTGACGGTCAAGATGGAGCTTCCGCGGCAGGCCACGTCGCTGGTGAGGCTGACGTGGTGATCGTGATAGTAGTTAAGTCTCTCGGAGTGTGTAGCACGAAGCTGCTGACGGCGAACTGTCTCTGATCGGCATCCAAAGGTGAATATGTCTTTGAAGAAACTTTCGCGGCGGGATTTACTGAGAACGGGAGCAGTGGCGGGGGCGGCAGGACTGGCGGGGTCGCTGATACCGGGGTGCGGGTCGAAGGGCGGGATTGCCGGAATCACCGGATCAAGCTCTTGCGGGAAGCTGACGGATATCGATCATGTGGTGATCATGATCCTGGAGAACAGGTCGTTCGATCACTATTTTGGGAGTTACAAAGGAGTTCGCGGGTTTAACGATCAGAGCGCGGCGTATAACCAGCCATATCCGGTGAATACTTCGAGCGCTCCTGCGGGCGTGCTGCTGCCGTACCACCTGGACACGACGACGACGAACGCGTCCTGCACGCATGACATCACGCATGACTGGGTTCCGCAGCACCAGAGCTGGGATGGCGGGAAGATGGATGGGTTCGTCACTTCGCGGCTGGGGATCAATGCGAATGACGCGGTGCTGTCGATGGGCTACTACACCCGCGCGGATCTGCCCTACTACTACGCGCTGGCGGATGCGTTTACGCTGTGCGACAGCTACTTCTGCTCGGTGATCGGCCCCACGGATCCGAACCGGCTGTATACGATGGCTGCTTCGATCGATCCGGATGGAAAGAACGGCGGCCCAATCGTGCAGACGCTGGTGGCGACGCGGGCTTCGATGATCGGGAAGCTGACCTATACCACCATGCCGGAGCAACTGCAGGCGAAGGGGATCTCGTGGAAGATCTACAACGCGCCGGACCAGAACGTTTTGAATGGGGTGTACAGCGACAACGTGCTTCCCTACTTCAAGAACTTCCAGGATCCGTCCGGTGTGCTCTTCAAGAATGCGTTTGGGCCGCAGTTTCCAACCGACTTTGTGGCGGACGCGGCGGCTGGGAATCTGCCGCAGGTGACGTGGATTGTGCCTTCGGTGCTCGATTCGGACCATCCCCCCTCCCCTGCCCTGTTCGGCGAAGCGACAGTGTCAACAGTGGTGAGTGCGCTGGCGGCGAATCCGGCGGCATGGGCAAAGACGGTGCTGTTTATCACCTACGACGAGAATGGCGGGTTTTTCGATCACGTGCCGCCGCCCACGGCGCCTCCGGGGACGGCCGGGGAGTACCTGACGGCTGCAGCAGTTCCGGACCCGTCGTATGAAGGGAGTCCTGCGATCATGGGGCCGATTGGACTGGGATTTCGGGTACCGATGATCATAGTGTCGCCGTTCAGCAGGGGCGGGCTTGTGTCGTCAGATGTGTTCGACCACACGTCGGTGCTGCGGTTCATAGAGACGAGGTTTGGGGCGGAAGTGCCGAATCTTTCCGCATGGCGGAGGGGGGCGGTTGGGGATTTGACGACGGCGTTCAACTTCAGCAAGGTGGACACGTCGGTTCCGTCGCTGCCCTCTACGAGCGCTGCTCTGGGTGCGACCATCACTCAGTGTGCCGGGAACCTGCTGGGGTTTTCGCCGCCGCAACTTCCGGCGCAGCAGGCAATGCCAACTCAGGAGGCGGGAAGCCCAGTGCGGCCGAATGGGAGTTGCTAGCTGTGTGCCGGCAGCTAGTGGCTATCGTCGACGATGCGATCGCGTCGGAGATTTGATCGGGGTTGAATCCATTGCCGCAGGCGGTCCGGGATCTGAGTCAGGTGCTTATTTGTTGCTGTTCGTGTGCCTGGGAGCAAAATAGCCGTGGCGCGCCTGCACGTTCAGATCGTGTTTGTCCACTTTCACCTTTATTTGATGAAAAGTGCCGTTCGCCTTCACGTCCTTCAGTGAGATCCCGAGCAGATAGACATACTGGGGCGCGGCGACCAAACTCTTCAGCCCGGCGAGTAGGTCGTTGTTGTTATGGAAGAAAGTTCCGCCGGTTCCGTTCGTCAATTCAGCCATTGCATTTTCGCTCGCCTCCATGCCGGCCAGGTGATCCGACGAAGTGTCTCCGGTGATTTGGCTGATGGTGACGTTCTGACCTTGGCTTGCGTCGGGATTTCCAACATACAGTCCGCGCACATCAAGAGCGTTGATGACTACGGTCGCGTCCGCCGCTTGATCCAGGATCTGCGACTTGAATGCGATTGCATCGGGAGCAAGAGACAGGAACCCTGGGGAGAGGAGGATAAGGATCCGCTGTCCCGGCAGTTTTGACATCGCGCGAACTACGGCCTCTATCTCTGCGAGCGTCTGGTGCGCGTCTTGTTCGCCTTGGGCAATCGCGCGCGTGGCGGCGGCTATCGCCATTCGTTGATACGGGTCGGTCGGATTGTCCATGCCTTCATACAGGTTTGAGGAGGGAGAGGGGTGAGCGATTTCAATGTGGCTACAGCGCTTCGCCTTGAGTACAGTGAGTTGGAATTCGATTGGGTCGTGCTGGTGCATGATCTTATCCGCGGCGTAGTACTCGACGTCGGGGCAATCTTCTTTTCCATGTTGAGACCCCTGGTGAACACTTAATTTTTCGATGGACGTCTGGAGCGCCGCGCGATCCTGGGTGATGCCGGAATTGGCGCCAGTCAAGGAGAGTACGGCGGCATAATCGGAGGCCGCAAGCGGTTCATTCAGCATGTGGATGGCAGCTTTTTGCGCAATCGCGAAGTCGGAAGCAGTGACATGCCGGTCATCGAAAAGGAAGACGATGAACCTGTGCGGAGCGGAGGGCGCGGTTACGGCATCGCTGGAAACAGAAGGCGCCGCGGATTCGACAGTACGCCCCAGGTTCCGGGCCGTAGCGGATTGGATCACAGTGAATCCACTGATGGTCGTCGGCTTGCCTTGATCGAAAACAGTGAAGTCGCCTTTGCCCAGGTTGCCCACGGCATGTCCCTGCTTGTCACGAACAACGACGGGCACCAGTGCCTCCGTGGTATCAATGCGTAATTTAGGGCCGGAGTCCAGGGCAGTGGTTGGTGGTGAAACATCCAAGGGGGTCGCTGTGGGCGGCGGCGAGGTCGGAGTCGCGGGAATGATTGGCTGGACTATCGGCTGTTCTGGAGTTGTGCTCGAAGCGGAAGCTGGTGAGGTTTCGATCTGGGCCCCTGCTTTCGTTTCGTCGGACTCGATGGTTTCGTTCTTCGAAACGGGCGCCGCGGCCGGCGATGGCTGCGCGGGTTCAAGTTCTGGTTGAGGCGGCAAGGTTTGGGCAGCACTTCCGTCGGACATCGGCTCAGCGGGCGGGGCAGGCGATCCCATCGGGTGAGTGCTCTCCTCGGCGGTGTCTGTGTTTGCGGGCTTTTTCTCGTCAGCAGAGGGAGCCGTGCTCTCGGTCAGAATTCGGGTGGACGAGCCGAAGCGATGGTAGTTGATGAAATGGGTCTCGTTTAGCCACACGCCAGGTGCGGACCCAGTGATGGTTTCGGAATCGGTCAGCGCCATGGAAAGCGCAATGCTTCGAATCGGACAGATGAACGTGCTACCCCCGATTTCAACCGGGCCATACTCCACCAGAATGGAAGCGCGGCGGAACGGCGCATCTTTGGTCAAATCGGCGTCGACGGTAATGCGCAGAACGGTTCCGTCGTCCGGATTGACCCAAATCGCCCCGTGATAGCCGGGCTTCGTATGGAGAATCGTGACGTTCGAGGCACTGACGTTCGGTCTTGTTCCGATTCCGCGGATGCCTCGGCCCCCCTCGGGCGTAGCAACGCCCTCGATTGTTTCCTCCCTTTTGAGAGTGCTGAGAACCTCGTAATGCGAAGCCGATGCGGGTACCTGATATTTGAAGACGGCCACTTTCGTTGTCCGGTACGTTTCCCAGTGGCTCCAAGTTGTTGTTCCTTCTGTTGCATCCGTGAGGATCATGCCGAGGGTGTTGCCAAATTCGCCTCCGGAGATCAATCCAATGTTTGCTCTCCACACAGCCGAGCCCTGCGTGGCAGGCTGATTCTCCCGTTCGTTCCTGACTGAGATTTCGCCAGTCGAGGAGCCGATAAGGTGCAGGCCCGCGCGTGTCGGCCAGTCCCCCTTTTTGATTGCCTGAGGGCTGTCGTCGTAAAGGTCAATGACGCGGGTTGCAAGAAAGTTCGGCAGGCGCGGTAATGTTTGCCATACATATTTTCGCGCAGCATCGAACATCGCGATCTGCGCAGCATTATCCGGAGCCGGGTCAGTTGGCAGATTGGCCGAGGGCGGATCGAGAAACTCTGACCGGTCAGCGAGTAGAAGCAGGGCTGTGGTGGCACGCGAATCGCTCGCGAATGGTTGGCGCAGCCGGCTCAGCTCGTCCTCGGTCAAACGTTCTGATAGCTCGATGCCGCCGATCTGCTTTGCAATCTCTGTGCCCGGTTTGTGCGTTGCGCGGTCGGCAGTCAGGATCTGGTCAAGCTGCGCAACGGTGATCCGCTTCGCTCCCCAGGCCGGGATTGCGGCCCACGCCAGAACCAAAGCGAACGCTATCCACCGCACCGCGCAACCCCAATTCTGCTTCACCGTAAGCAAGCATAACGCTGACTGCGTTTGCATGTGAATCCGATGGGCGAATGGGAATTGAAGTGATCTCGGCTAAACGTCAAAACATGTTGATCGATTGCGGGATCCAAGTCGTTTTCGAAGGAAGGCAGTGAATGAGATCGGTCGAGAGAGCCTCTGTTATTCTGATAGGTTTACTTCAAGCCACTCGGGAGGTGCAGGTTATGCCGGAACACAGAGGAAGGAAGCATCATCAGGACCGGGTGGCCGAGACGCTTCGGGAGGAGATTGGCGCGATGATCGAGGGGGAGCTCTCAGATCCGCGGATTTCGTTCTGCTATGTGACCGAGGTGGCGCTGAATCCCGGCGGGAAATCGGCGCGGGTGTATGTTGCGGTTGATAATGCGGTTCCCGACATTGAGAAGGCGGAACTGGATACGATTGCCAGGCTTGAGGCGGCGAAGGGATATATCCGCTTCGAGCTGAAGGAGCGGATGGGTGTCCGGCATGTACCGGAACTGGCGTTTTTGGCTGATCGATCGGGGCGCTTTCAAGCGCGGATTGAGGAACTGATGAATCGCTCGCGGAAACGGCAGAAGGCTCCGGTGGAGTAGGCGATGGAGCTGCTTCGAACCGGAGCTGCCGATTCTGCTAATCACCCGAAAAGTGCGGACGCGAGGATTGAAGCGATTCTGAAGGTCGTGTGGGAGGGCGAGCGCTTTCTGGTTTGCTCGCATCCGGAGCCCCACGAAGCCGCGGTGGGCAGCGCGCTGGCGATAGGCTGCTGCTGGAGCAGACGGGTAAACGAGTTGACCTGGTGAGCTCGGATCGGATTCCGGTTGTTTACCAATCGCTGCCCGGAGCAGACAAGATTGGGAAAGCCGAGCGCGGCGAGAGAGCAGATTGTAGGGGAGTTTCGAGCAGCGCTGGAGGTAGGCAGGAGTTGAGAGCCGGTGTGAATCTGTTAGCCTAGCTTCTCAAGTTCTTGGATATTTGAGTGCAGAACGTTTTTTCCTGCCCGGCGGAACTTCAGTCTTGCGGAGGTGGGCCGGATGGCTGGTTCGTTGCCGGCCTGGAGAATTGCTGGAAGTGGAAACGCAGTTGGAACCAGTAGCCCCTGAATCACCGGAAGGCCGACGCTTTCGCCTGCCGACCTGGGCGACGTTCTGCGAGGGCGCAGTATTCGTGGTCTTCAGCGCCTTTTTCATCCTGTATGGAGTGGTGCCCCTGTTTGGCGGAGATGGCCTTGGGCTGGTGGGCGCGGATGAGCCGAGATATGCCCAGATTGCGCACGAGATGCTGGTGCGGTTTGATGGAGCGCACTCGCTGAGGGGCCGGCTGACCGCCTGCGTTACGCCTTATCTGTATGGGCATCCATGGCTGGAGAAGCCGGCACTCTATTACTGGCGCGCCATGTTTGTGTTTCAGGAGTTTGGCGTTCACGACTGGAGCGCACGGCTGCCGTCGGCTAGCTTTGCGTTCATCATGGTGGCGCTGATCTATCTGCACATGCGACGGTTCAGGGCAGGCGGTCATCTGGACGCGGCGCTAATTACGGTGGCTTGCGCGGGGATTATCGGGTTTTCGCGCGGCGCTTCGACGGACATGCAGATGGCGGCTCCGCTTTCGATCGGGCTGCTTGGCTGGTATGCGTGGTACGAGACGAACTCCAAGTTCTGGCTCTTCGATATTTACTTCTTCACGGGAGTAGCGACGCTGGCAAAGGGGCCGGTGGCGCCGTTTCTTGCGCTGCTGATTGTGTGCGCGTTTGCGTTCCTGCGCAAGGAGTGGTCGATTGTGCAGCGGTCAGTGTGGTGGCCGGGGATTGCACTATTTTTTGCGATCACGCTGCCATGGTTTATCGCCGTGCAGCATCAGAATCCTACGTTCTTCAGGGAGTTTTTTCTACAGCACAACCTGGAGCGATTTGCTACGAACAGGTACCAGCATCAGCAGCCGTTCTGGTACTACCTCGCGGTTGTTTTGCTGGCGGTGATGCCGTGGACGGTGATCGCGGTGCGGGCATTCATTGACGGCGTGCAGACTTCAGTGGCGGAGTGGCGGCTGCGGAGATTGAATCCCAAGAGGCGCGCGCCCAATCGTCCTGGAGATGCGTTTCCGGAGTTCCTGGTCCTGTGGGCGATTATTCCGATTGTGTTCTTTTCGTTCTCGCAGTCGAAGCTGCCGGGATACATTCTGCCGTCGATTCCGCCAATCACAATTCTGACGGGGGACTATCTTTTCAGGAAACGCCAACCGGGATTGAACAGGTGGGAGTTGGTGGGCCACGCGGCGGTGTGCGGCTTGATGACGATGTTCGCCCTGCTGATGCCGTGGTTTGTGAACCACGGGCCGGAGATGCCGCCAAAGCGAGCGTCTGTGGTGGCGTTGCTGGCGTCGCTGGGAGCGTCGCTGCTGATCATTGTGGTGGTGAAGGGGTACGGGGTGGCGCGCCTAAGGCTGGCGACGATGGGCGTGCTGGTGGTGCTGGTGTTCTTTCTGTATGGGGTGGGGCCGGTAATTGGAGTTCCTGCGATTCCAGCGACGAAGAGGGTGATTCACGTGCTGGACAGGTCGTATTCGGCGCGGCCATTGGCAGAGCGTCTGGAATTGCTGGCGCCAGTTGACGAAACCGTGGCGGTGTTCCGGGTGCGTAGGGACATGGAGTATGGCCTGGCGTTCTACCGCAATCGCGAAGTAGTGAATTACGAGGAGACGGGTGTTCCCGAGGGAGAACATCTGCTGGTGGCGCGCATAGCAGGACGGCGTGGGGTCGATCTACATACGCCGGCGGCTCTGCAGCAGTACCTGGAAGGACGACATTACGAAGAAGTTTTGAGCTGGCCGGAGCAGGGACTTGAGGTGTACCTGGTGGGCGGCCGGTAGATTCTGGTTTCTCGCAGCAACGTTCGGGCATTCTGTAACTTGCGGTGGACTGGCTAATCGTGTCAAAGTGACCGCAAGACCCTATGTGGCGAGACGCCCACTGGGGCTGACACGCGGTTGCGCGGTGCCGGGGTGTAAACGCGAGCATCGAACGAAGTTGGAAATTGCCGGGTAACCTAGGAATCGCCAGGGGAACATGGCTGCAGGCGTGAGTTTTGAGATCCTCGACCTTCGGCATTTTGCAGCGCCGGTGCTGCGGCCCGTGCTGGATGCAGAGGGGGAGTTGTGGAGCAAGCGGTTGCACTGGGATTACCGGTCGAGTGCACGGCTGCTTATGCAATACCTCGATAATCACCTGCTGCCGGGATATGCCGCCCTCGAAGCCGGGCAGGTGACGGGGTACACGTTCTGCGTCTACGAAGAATCCAAGGCTGTGATTGGGGACGTGTTCGCGATGCCGGGAAAGAATCCCGACGCAGGGGAGTCGGAGCCTGAGCCTGAGCGAGAAATTGAGGCGACGCTGCTGAAGCATTTGTTTGAGACGCTTTTGAACTCTCCGAATGTGGATCGAATTGAATCGCAACTGCTGCTGCATCCTTCGGGAACGCATGCGCAGATTTTTCGTGGATCGGGATTCGATCTGTACGAGCGGCAGTTTATGGTGCAGCAACTGGCGGGTCACTGGAGCCGTCCGAGGATCGAGCTCGAGCCGAAGCTGGAACTGCGGCCGTGGCGTGATGACGATTTGAATGCTGCGGCGCGGCTGATTTCAACGGCATATAGCGGTCATCCCGACAGCCTGATTAACGACCAATACAGATCAGTCCATGGGTCGATGCGGTTCCTGCATAATATCGTGCGCTATTCGGGATGCGGGGTGTTTTCGCCGCAGGCGTCGCACGTTGTAGTGGAACGCAGCAGCCATGAGCTGGCGGCGTTGGTGCTTGGGTCCCGGGTGAGTCCGCAGAGTGGGCATATTACGCAGTTGTGCGTACATCCGAAATACCGCAGGCAGGGACTCGCGCGGAAGCTGCTGCTGGTTGCGGCAGGGCACTTCGTCGCGCAGGGAGTCAGCGAGATTTCACTGACCGTGACGGAGGCGAAT
>Ga0157372_10001266_pt1 | contig 27333 bp, 28 predicted proteins | sample C55metaG_FD_115307 | JGI IMG/M metagenome (GOLD analysis project Ga0157372, IMG submission 115307) | Corn rhizosphere microbial communities from Kellogg Biological Station, Michigan, USA - C5-5 metaG | ecosystem: Host-associated > Plants > Roots > Rhizosphere > Soil | place: USA: Michigan...
TAACGTACTGGCCAGCGTAGCCGGTACCGACGCCGCCCGCGAGGCGATCATGGATGCACAGGTTCCGCAGACCGCCAAGGTGGACCGGAACTCGGCCAGCACTTCGGTCAACTATAACGGCGAACCGCAGTTCTCCCCCTTACAGGGAACGGACATGCAATATGGGACCAACACTTCCTCTTCCGTCATCCTCGATCATGGCATCTATTACACCGTGGACAACGGCGTATGGTTCCAGGCGCCCAGCCCGAACGGCCCCTGGACGGTGGCTACCGAACGGCCCGACGAAGTGGATCGTATCCCGCCCTCCTCCCCCCTGTACAACACGAAATATGTCTATATCTATGATGTAACTCCGGATTATGTATACATGGGTTATACGCCGGGTTACCTCAATACCTATATCTACGGACCTACGGTCGTCTACGGTACCGGCTTCTACTATGATCCCTGGTACAATGGGTTCTACTACCCGCGGCCCTGGACCTGGGGTTTCAACGTCTGCTATAATCCCTGGGCCGGCTGGACCCTTGGCTATGGCTATGGCTTTGGCTGGTTCCACTTCGGTCTCGGCTTCCATGGCGGCTGGGGCGGCTGGGCCGGCGGCGGCTGGTGGGGTCCCCGCGTCTATCGCCCAGTCTATGCCTGGAACCGGTCCAGGACCTATGGCTTCTATGGCTCGAACTACTATCGCAACCGGAATGTCTACGTCAACAACTACCACACGAACATCTACGCCGGTCGCGGCGGGGTGGTCACCCGGGATAACCATACGTTCTATAACCGGTCCACGATCGGCAGGGGCGCGACGTTCAACAGACCCGGAGCACCGGCGACGGGACGACCCGGCGCATTCAACAACGGATTCAACAACGGCGGAAGACCGGCAAGCCCCCAGGGCGGAAGACCCGGCGGCTTTGCAAGACCGGGAGCCTCCAATAATGTCTTCTCCGATCGCAGCGGTAATGTCTACCCGCGCAACCAGGCCACGAATCAGTGGCAGCAGCGGAGCAACAACTCATGGCAGCCGGTTCGTAACAATCCCGGCGTCCAACAGAACCTCAACCGGCAGCACCAGATGCGCGACCGTGGGTTCACGCGGCAGCAGAACTTCCAGCAATCCCGCAGCTTCGGCGGCGGGGGTGCCGTCAGCAGACCGAGCGGTGGCGGCGGCTTCAGGCGGCCCTCGGGTGGAGGCGGCGGTTCGCGGCCTTCGGGCGGAGGCGGTAGCAGCAGGCCGGGACGACATTAAATAAACTAAATTTGCGGGGGCTTAAGCCCCCGCAAATTTTTTATGCCCAATGACCATTTACTATTGTTATGATGCGTATTGCGGTTGGTGCTACGGGTTTAGCCCCGTGATCCGGCGCATCTACGAAGAATATCGCGACAGACTGGCCTTCGAAGTACTCTCGGGCGGCATGATCATGCCGGAGCGACCCCAACCTATCGGGGTTATGGCCGACTACATCCGATCTGCTTATCCCATCGTCGAAGAACGTACGGGCATCCGCTTTGGCTCCGACTGGCTCTGGCACATCAACAACCCGGATGACAGCGACTGGTATCCCAGTTCCGAGAAGCCGGCCATCGCCCTCTGCGTATTCAAAGACTATTATCCCGATCAGGCCGTGCTCTTCGCCGGCGAGCTGCAATACGCCCTGCATTACGAAGGCCGTGATCTCACCGACGACGAAGCCTACCGGCACCTGACGGAAAAATACCACATCCCCGAAAAGGAATTCTATGGAAAGCTTCACCATCCCGCTTATAAGGAAAAAGCGTATGATGAGTTCGCGCTGGTACGGCAATTGAAGGTGAATGGTTTCCCCACCGTGTTTTTACAGGTCAGCGACTCGAAATTCTACCTGCTTACCCGGGGGTATACGGACTACGAAACGATGCGCAACGGGATCGGACAAGCCATGGGCCAGGCCGCTTCCAGCGGCCTCTGACACGGCTTTGCAGCGAAAAAAATTGTCTGCAAATGAGCCGTAAATAGTAACTTGCAGGTCCTTCGAAAAATAGAATATGGAATATAACAAGATCATTGCAGTCACCGGGATGCCGGGTTTGTACGAATTGCTTAGCAGCAAATCCGATGGCGCCATCGTCCGTTCGCTGGACGATAAGAGCACGCGGTTTGTCGCCAGCCGCAGTCATAATTTTTCGCACCTGGAGAGTATCGAAGTCTATACCGTCCGCGACAACGTCAACCTGGTCGATGTGCTGAAGGCCATGGAAGCCAGCTCCGAGAAGCTGCCCGATGAAAAGGACAATGCGGCCCTCAAGGCCTATTTCACGAAGGTATATCCCGATCTGGATTTTAGCCGCGTCTACAGCAGCGACCTGAAGAAAATGGTCAAGTGGTTCGCCGTGCTGAAATCGAATGATATAGAGATCAAGCTGACCGAGCCGGAGGAAGAAGCGACCGAAGAGGCTGCACCGGCCGAAGTAGCGGCGCCGGAAGAAAAACCGGCACCTGCAAAAAAAGCGACAAAGGCTGCAAAAGAATCGCAACCCGCGAAAGAAAAGAAAGCGGAGCCTGCCGAAGAAAAGCCAAAAGCAAAGAAGGCAGCGCCGAAGAAAAAGGCCGAGGCCGTGAAAGAAGAGGAGAAGCCAAAAAAGACAGCAGCCAAAAAGAAAAAGTAATTCAAAATGCCCACCGCAAATCTTGAGAAGCCGCAGCGGCATTTTGTGCCCGCGGACTATGTGTTGACCGATTGGACAAGCCTGGAGCCCTATTTCCAGGACCTCGTAGACAGACCACTAGATACCCGTGCACAGCTGAAGAAATGGCTGATCGATATGAGCGAGCTGGAAGCCGTCGTCAGCGAGGACGCCTGCTGGCGGCAGATCCGGATGACCTGCGATACCGAGAACAAATCGCTGGAAGAGGCCTTCAATTATTTCTGCCTCGAGATCCAGCCGAAGATCCAGCCCTTTGCCGACCGCCTCAACCGGCGGCTCGTGGAAAACCCGCATACGCAGGAGCTGGATCAAAAGGAATATTTTACCTATCTCCGGGGCGTTCGCAAGCGCATCGAGCTGTTCCGGGATGAGAATATCCCCCTTTATGCCGAGTCCAGCGTGCTGGGCCAGCAGTATGGCGTCATTTCCGGTAAAATGACCGTCGAGGTTAACGGCCAGGAATATACGCTTCAGCAGGCCTCGAAATTCCTGGAAAACCCCGATCGCACGCTTCGGGAAAGCGTTTACAGAAAGATGCAGGACCGCCGGCTGCAGGATAAAGACGCGTTGAATGACCTGTATACCAAATTGATAGCCCTCCGCGACAAAATGGGTAAAAATGCCGGGTTCCCCAATTTCCGGGATTTCAAATTCCAGGAGCTGGGACGCTTCGACTATACCAAGGAAGACTGCTTCCGCTTCCATGATGCAGTGAAGGAATACGTCGTTCCGCTGGTCAGCCGGATCAATGAGAAGAAGCGCAAAAAGCTCGGGTTGGACACCCTGCGCCCCTGGGACGGCGAAGCCGAACCCGAAGGGACCGAACCACTCCGCCCCTTCACCAACGGGAAGGACCTGCTGACGAAGACGACAGCCTGCTTCGACCAGCTAAATCCTTTTTTCGGGGATTGTCTGCGGACCATGCAGGAGATGGGCCGGTTCGACCTGGAAAGCCGGAAAGGCAAAGCGCCAGGCGGCTACAATTGTCCGTTAGCAGAGACCGGGGCCCCCTTTATTTTTATGAACGCCTCGGGCCAGATGGGCGACCTGACGACGATGGTCCACGAGGGCGGTCATGCCATCCATTCCTTCCTCTCCCATCCGCTAAAACTTAGCGCCTTCAAGGAATATCCAATGGAGATCGCCGAGGTGGCCAGCATGTCGATGGAGTTGTTTAGCATGGATCATTGGGAACTATTCTTTACAGATAAAAACGATTTAGCACGAGCCAGGGAACACCAGCTGGAGCGCGTGATCTCCATCTTCCCATGGATCGCAACTATTGATAAATTTCAACATTGGGTGTACGAGAATCCCAGCCATACGCTCGAGGAAAGAAAGGCGAACTGGATGCGTATTCTGGATGAGTTCTCTTCCAAATCGGTAGACTGGACCGGGTTAGAGCACTACCGCGAATACGGCTGGCAAAAACAACTCCACCTGTTCGAGGTGCCATTTTATTACATCGAATACGGCATCGCGCAGCTCGGCGCCATTGGGCTTTGGATGCAGTATAAGAATAACAAAGAGAAGGCCTTAAGTAATTATGTAAATGCCCTTAGCCTCGGCGGGACGCGCACTCTTCCGGAATTGTACGCTGCCGCCGGTCTGAAATTCGATTTCTCGAAAGAGCACATTAAACGCCTTATGGCTTTCGTGAGCGAAGAAATGGGAGATGAAAAAAATTAAAAAAATACCCGGAAAGTAGTACTTAGTTCGCTTGTTCGTATGCTTTTTTCCGGCTATATTTGCAAGTACCGATTCGAAAAATGTAATAGTCTACATAAAGAAGCTACTAATCAGAGCCTTAACCAAAAGTCCCGGTGTTTCTACATCGGGGCTTTCTGTTTTCAGGCGACGCATCGATTTCAGGAATATTCCGGCAATTACTTGTTACAACTCTTGCACACTCCACTGACAAGCATCTCCACCTGTTCGCTGAGATATCCGCGCGGTAGCTTTATCTCCGGCACCGCCACATCCTCAAGACAAACCGTATTGCCACAGCTGTTACAGATGAAATGCACGTGATCGTCGCGGTGATGTCCGCCGGAACAATCATCCTTGCATAATGCATACCGTATGGAATTATCCGCGGTCGGAATGCTGTGGATCACTCCCTTTTCAAGAAAGGTTTGTAGAGTACGGTATACCGTTACCCGGTCGAACTTCTCGCCGGCCTTCTTCTCGATATCGCTGTGCGATAACGCGCCATCCACCTGGAGGAAGAGCTCCAGGATCTTCCGCCGGCCACCGGTGATGCTCAGGTGATTTTTCTTCAGGATCTCTTCAACTTTCTTTTCCGTTTCCATATGTTGATCAACCGGGATTATTGTTAAACAAGCCATTTGCAAAACGCGGAGCCTCCGTCTTTTCCTTCAGCAGGATGCGGATGTCCTTTTCCATGTCGGCCAGCTCGTCTTTCTTCAGTCCATCATAGATCTTCCTTACCCTACCCCCCTTGTCGACCAACGCCAGGAACTGCGTGTGCAGGAACTGCTCATTGATATTTGTCGCATTGTTCTTTGGGTCATCCAGCAGATAACCCGAACGCGCGAGGTGATATAGACTATCCTTGCGGCCCGTCAGGAAGAACCATTTTTTCGGATCTGCACCCATCGAATCGGCATAGACCTTCATTCGCGCAACGCTGTCCGTCTCCGGATCGACCGTGTAGGAAAGGATACGAAAATTGGACTCCCCGGCGAAGTCGCGGGCGATATCCTTCATATTCGTGTTCAACTTAGGACAAATACCACGGCAGGTGGTAAAAAAATATTCGGCGACGTAGACCTTGCCGGCAAGGTCCTTTTCAGTCACAGGCTTGCCCTCCTGGTCATTAAAGGAAAAAGGGGGTACATTGCTCAATACGGGCAGGACCGGCTCGCCGAATCCCGGGATGATCTGTCCCAGCGCAAAATAAAAACCGACGAACAGGAGTACAAAGAACCCGACGAGGAAGAGGATTTTCTTCTTTTTCATGATGGGACAAAGTTAACATTGTTCTTGCAAAATTATTTGCAACGTTGTTGCAGGAGTGCTAAATTTGCCGGTATGTTCTCAAAGATCAATTGGGATGCGCTCGGGGTAACCACCTCGGTTCTCTGCGCGATCCACTGCGCGATCCTCCCGCTGGCCGTGGCCAGCCTTCCCTTGTTTGGGGTAAATATCATTCACAACGCGGGTTTTGAATATGGTATGATCGCCCTGGCCTTCGCCATCGGCACGCGGGCGCTCTGGCATGGTTTCCGCCAGCATCACCAGCGGCTGATCCCTTTGCTGCTTTTTGGCGCCGGAATGATCTTTTTGATAGCCAAACAGATATGGCATAGCTACGAGCTGGCGATCCTCCCCTTCGCGGTTCTGGCGATCGTCGTCGCCCATATCCTCAACTACCGCTTAAGCCGCCGCCCATTATTTCCCGATCTCACTAGCGAGCAGTCCTGAGGATTTAGTATTTTTGCACGGTAAACGCGCAATTATGATCAAAACAGGCAACCCGGTGATCAGCATCTATACCGAAATGACTCCGAATCCGGAAACGATGAAGTTCGTGGCCAACAAGCTTTTGTACCCCGGCAAGATCATCGATTTCCCGGACGTCGAATCCGCCAAACCCTCTCCCCTGGCGATCGAGCTGTTTGGGTTCCCCTTTATCAAGAGCGTTTTTATCGCCAGCAACTTTGTCACCCTGACAAAGACCGCCGATACCGACTGGGACGATGTCATCCCCGCCATCCGCCAGTTCCTGAAGGAATATCTCGAAGAAGGAAAGCCCGTCATTAACGAAGAAGAGGTCGTCGTCACCAAATCCGAAGGCAACACCATCGACGCCGATGACGACGATGTCGTAAAACGCATCAAAGAGCTGCTCGAGAACTATGTAAAGCCCGCCGTGGAAATGGACGGTGGCGCCATCCAGTTCAAGAGTTACAATGAAGGCGTCGTCAATCTTATGCTGCAGGGTTCCTGCTCGGGTTGCCCCTCCTCCATGATCACGCTGAAGGCCGGCATCGAAAGCATGATGAAACGGATGATCCCCGAGGTGAAAGAAGTAGTCGCCGAAGCGGAGTAATGCCGCCTCCCCTTAAAAAGATCGTCGTTATTGGCCCGGAATCCACCGGAAAGTCCTCTCTGTGCGAAGCGCTCGCCCGCCATTATCAAACAGGCTACGTCCCCGAATACGCACGGGAATATCTTTTACAAAACGGCATCCGGTATAAACCCGAAGATCTGACGGTGATTGCCCGGGGTCAGCTGGCCCTTGAGCATCGCCAGACCGCCGCCGCCAAAGCGGCCGGCCACAAATACCTCTTTATCGACACCGATATGTACGTCATGAAGGTCTGGAGTGAGTTCGTCTTCGGTCTCTGCGACCCCTGGATCCTCGATCAGATTGCTCAACGGCAATACGACGCCTATCTTCTTTGCCGGACCGATATCCCCTGGACAAGCGACCCCCTGCGCGAATATCCCGATCTCGAATCCCGGGACCGGTTGTTTCATATCTATAAGGACTGTCTTGTCAACCAATCGACCCCCTGGACAGAGATCGGCGGTGAAGGCGAGGCCCGCGTGGCCGCCGGGATTGCCGCGGTCGGCCGATTACTGCAATAACTTCTGAATATCGGGATCATTCTGGAGCACGCCCATCTGACCGACTATCCACGCACTGCGGCTGGCGACATGACCGGACAAAGGCTTCACTGTATACACCTTCGGATTGGGCAACGAAGCGGCAATGCGGGCGGCCTCGATCCGGGTCAGGTTGCGGGCAGATTTATTGTAATCGGCATGGGCCGCCGCTTCGATCCCATATACGCCCTTCCCCATTTCGCTGATGTTGAGATAGAGTTCGAGGATGCGCTTCTTCCCCCACATCCACTCGATCATAAAGGTAAAATAGGCCTCCATCGCCTTGCGAAACCAGCTCCTCCCCTGCCAGAGAAACACGTTCTTCGCCACCTGCTGGCTGATCGTGCTGGCGCCATGCAACGACTTGCTTTTCTGGTTATGCTTCATCGCTTTTTCGATGGATTTGAAATCAAAACCGTCGTGGTCGGGGAAAAGCTGGTCCTCGGAACAGATAACGGCCAGTTTTGCATAAGGAGAGATGTCTTTCATCGACACATAGGTCCTTTTCAACCCCTCACCCCTGAACAGGCTGCTCAGCTGCGTCAGGGTGATCGGGGGATCGACCCATTTCAGCAACAGCAGATAAAAGAGGTGGAAAATGAAAAGGAAGAGAACGACGCGCTTGGTGATTCTCCAGATACGCGGGATCAGTCCTTTTGTGTTAACGGCCATGCTGCAATATACCCTAGCGCCGCCCTATCTGCAAATATTGCAGCTTGTATCTCCCCCCGAGCCGGTAATATTTCTTGACGCTGGCGATCAAATACACACCGGTAGCAATAAGCGCCCCACCCACAATATAGCCGGAGGTCGTATACCATTCCTTCGCCTTATCGCCGCGCCGGGCGCCATTAACGGCGCCGATCGCGAACAGCCCTGCGCCCGCGGCGGTCAGCAGGATGCCGGTGCCACGATTGCTATACCCGGTCCATTTGTTAAGCCCATTCCTGTCCCGTTTGATCGCGTCGATCTCTTTATAACTAAATGCCTGCCCATTGATATAAATGGTATCCCGGCGAAGATCGCTGATATCGCCGGTGAACCATTGGCCGTATACGGTCTCGAAGCTGATGGGATCGCCCACCGTAAAGGCCCGGACATGCATTCCCCGCTTGGTAAGCACGAGAACATCGTTCTGGGCCTGGCTCAGAAAGGGGATGATGCAAAGGAAGACTATAACAATTTTGCGCATGTGCTCAAACATACAAAGATCAATTGCAACTCAGATGTTAATGCGTAGCCAGCCGATGCAGGAAAAGGACCTCATAGGCCAGCGCAACGCCGAAAACGATCAACAACGCCCCGGCGATCTTGTTGATCACGGTCAGGGTTTTTATCGTCAGCTTGCTCCGCAGCCTCCCAGCCATCATCACCTTACCCACATCTGCGCTCATATTGACGAACAGGCAAGTCGAAAAAATGACTATCCGCTCATTGAAGGTATAGCTGGCCGAGAGAAGCGTCGAATTCCCCAGCCAGAAAAAGATGACGCCGGGATTCAGGGTGTTGATGGCAAAACCCGAAGCAAAAATGCGGGCCATGTCCCGCTTGCGAAATCGTGCCTGTGGACCATTCGGCTCGCTGGCAAGCTTCACTTTTTTAAAAAATGCGAAATACAGGCCCATCAGGATGAGAAAGCTCCCGCCGAGAGTGCCCACTACCTTTTTGTGTTCGTCGAGGGAAGAGACGACGGCCGTAAGCGTGTTGCTCAACACCACCAGGAGAATATCGCTGATCCATACCCCCGCGACAAAGCTGAAACCGCCCTTATGGCCGTTGTCGAGGCTTTGCTTGATAATGGTAAAAATGATCGGCCCCACCGATAAGGCAAGTGCGAACCCCAGGGTTAGTCCTGTTAAAACGGCCTTCAGCATGTTTTACTGATTAATCTAAACGCTTCCCGTCTCTAGAAATTTTTGCCAGTCGAGCAGCATCTTTCCCTTTAATACCCGGGGAAATTTATGTTGACCGCCGATCTTTCCTTTCAGGCGCATGAACTCCATGAACTTTTCCTCCGGCAGCACCTTTACATAGATATCCTTCAGCGCGCTGTCTCTTTCCACCGCATAATCATCGTTCAGCTCTTTGAGCTTGGCGTCGATCTTCTGCCGGATAAGCTGTTCATCCACCGAGTCGTTGCTGGCCAACCACCATTGGTGTGCAAAAAAGAGACCATGCGGAACTCCGGCAACCGCAAACTCCCGGACGCTGATGTTCATCTCGTCCATCACCAGCTGGATGGCCTTGTTCATATTGTCCACGCTGAGGTGTTCGCCGACAAGACTCAGGAAATGCTTCGTCCTCCCGGTGATGATGATCTCGCAGCGCTCCTTGTCCACAAAACGGATCGTATCCCCGATCAGGTACCGCCAGGCGCCGGCACTGGTACTCAGCAACAGGGCATAGTCCTTCCCCTCCTCCACCTCATGGATCATATACGCTTCCGGGTTCGCCACAAGATTGCCGTCGGCGTCGAAATTCTTATTGTCGAATGGAACGAACTCGAGATAGATGTGCTGGTTGGTCACCAGCTTCATCCCCTTTGCATACTGGACGTCCTGGTAGGCGATAAAGCCCTCGGAAGCCAGATAGGTCTCAATATAGGTGATCGGCTTGCCCAGCAATTTCTCAAACCCCTTGCGATACGGTTCGAAGCTTACGCCGCCATGCACAAAAAAGCCCAGGTTGGGCCAGATCTCGTGGATATTGTTCAGGTTATACTTCTCGATGATCTTTTCCATGCAGAGCTGGATCCAGCCCGGCACCCCGACAAGAAAACCGATATCCCACTGGGGAGCCAGCCGCACGACCTCTTCCAGCTTCTTGGTCCAGTCCTGCGTACGCGCGACCTTCTTCCCGGGCTTATAAAACGGCTGGAACCAGAACGGAACCTTCCGCGCGGTAATCCCGCTGAGGTCGCCCGAATAATACCCCGCGCCCTTTTGAAGACTGGTGCTTCCGCCGATCATCAGCCAGCCCTTGCCGAGACTCTTCACGGGGATATCCCTGTAATTACGCAAGGTGAGTAACTGCTTGATCATCACAATGCGGTTGCCACGCAACATATCGTTCGTGATGGGAATATATTTGCTGCCGGCCTCCGAAGTGCCGGAAGACAGCGCATAATACTTGATCTTTCCCGGCCAGCACACGTCTGCTTTGCCCTCGAGCGTTTGATTCCACCATGCGGCATGGATGGTATTGTAGTCAAACGTTGGCACTATCTCCTGGAATTTCTTCCCGGGGTGACGGCTCAGCAGGATCTCATCAAACCGGTACTGTTGACCAAATTCGGTGAATCTTGCCTTTTTAAGAAGTTTCCGTAATACCTTCAACTGCTGCCGCCGGGGAGATTTCTGGGGCAGCCGCAAAGCTTTAGCCAAAGATTTAGGTAGTTGAATTTCAATCAGCGCCATTAAGAAACCCTTGTCATTTGGTATGCGGCGAAATTAACGTTTTGGATGATATTTTTGTTACATTTATTTAATGAAGCTGAAACTAACCCCGATTTATATCCTTTCCTTCCTCTGCCTGAATTTCTTTATTATGGAACTCCATGACTGGCTTCATACCGCGGTTGCCGCCCTGGTCAGCGGGAGCTGGGGGCCGCGTGGATTCGATCGCTGGCAGATCGGCGGCGTCATGTCCGTCTCCAACGGCCAGCGGGCCCTGGCCACCCTCGCAGGTCCACTGGTCAATTTCGTGGCCATCTGGATCGGGTGGATAAAGATGGGCAACCGGGAAAGCCTAGCCGATCAATCGCTGGGCTGCAACCTCGTTCTGGCGGCCCAACCCATGGCCATGCTGATAGCTGCCTTTACGGGCGGCGGCGACCTGACCAACGGACTAAAGTTGCTTTTTTCCCACTATGACGGCATCTATCATCACCTCTTCGCCACCCTCGGCCTGTTGATCATGCTGGCGATCACTGTCCCGCCGCTCGTGAAGATCTTTACCCTTCTTCCCAGCTGGGGGGCCAAATTCATCTATTTCCCCCTGTTCCTGTTCCTCCCCATGTGGGTGCACCAATTTGTTGCCCGGCGGCTCGACATCCTGCTTCAACGCTATGAACCGGATGAAAGTCTCGCTTATGCGGTAGTCTTCTTCTGGGCGCTCGCCCTGCTCGGCGGCGTGCTCTATACCCGTCGCCGCCTGGAAACCCTGCTGGTGGATAGCGAATTGCCGCTATAGTTCGAAAGCCTCGCCCCGATCTTTCCGATCGGGACTTCCCACTATCGCTCCGCTTCCCGCCGCACAAAACAGTACCCTTCGCTTACCCGTTCTACCCTCCTCTTCCAATCGGCCGATACACTCCCGAAAAGAGTACGTCGCCCCCTCGCAAAGCAGTAGCTCGTCCGCCTCCGCAACCGTATCCACGATCATCCGCCGGTCGCCGATCAGCCCTTTCACCCGGGAGACCTCCGTAGCGTCTCCCTCAACAAAAACACGGCCACCCGTCGGCCGCTCCTCTCGCCGCCGCAACAACCCACCCACCGCCGCCGGAACCGAACGCAGCCGGATAGCCGCCTGGATGCCCCAGTCGAAAAGGGCCGGCAACCCCTTATTGAAATGCTTCCGCCGAAACTGCCGCATGGCCCGGTAGAACTGCCGGACATAGCGAATATCCTTCCGGGTGCTCTCGCCTTTGAAATGCACGATCGTCACCGCAGGCATATAAAAGTTGGTAAACCCCGCCTGTTCGATCCGGTAGCTGAGATCGATGTCCTCCGCATACAGAAAGAACTGGGGATCGAAATAACCCGTCTTCTCCAGCACCGCCCGGCTCACCCATAAGCAGGCCCCCGAAAGGACCGGCGCGGGATGCGCCCGGTCGGCGGGAAGGTGTCCAAGATAATAACCCGAGAAATACCGGCTTCGCGGGAACAGGGTCGAAAGACCACTCAGCCGGCAAAAACCGACCCAGGGCGTCGGGAATCCCCGCCGTGACTCTTGCAGAAAATGGCCGCCGCCATCGATCATCCGGAGACCCAGTCCGCCGATGCCGGGAGTCGTCGCGATGAATGCAAGACACTGATCAACACCGTCTTCCGGAAGAATGGTATCGGGGTTTAAAAAGAGGATATACTCCCCGCGGGCTTGCTCCAGCGCCAGGTTATTGGCCCGGCCAAACCCAATATTCTCCGCATTGGCCAGGAACCGCACCCCCGGAAACCGCGGCCGGAGATACCCGAGACTGTCGTCGCCGGAGTGGTTGTCCACGACGATGATCTCCGCCTCCAATCCCTTCACCGCCTTCTCCACGGAGTGCAGGCAAAGCTCAAGGAAGTACCGGACCTGGTAGTTGACGATGATGACGCTCAATTTCACTGCCGCGAATTAAGTGCTTTTTGTCAATATATGCCGAAAAATTGATACATTTGCATTTGTCAATTGAAGTAAATGACATCGACATTACCCCTCAAGCAGATCGAAAAGATATCCAAGGCCCTCGGAGACAGCAACCGCCTCAAGATCCTTCACTACATCGCCGGCAAAGGCGGTTGTGGCGAATGCTCCGGTCTGCACAATGTGGTCGGTCTCGCACAGCCTTCTATTTCTCACCACGTAAAGATACTGGTCGAGGCCGGGCTGATCGACGGCGAAAAAGAAGGTCGCAACTACAGCTATCACCTCAATACAGGCGTCCTGAATCAATATCTTTCCGCATTAGGAGAGCTTAGCTCGCCTATCTTTGCGCCATGCTAAAATCAACACTTATAAAGGCGGCCGAAGCCGGGGCTGCCGTAATGCAGCGGTATTTTCAGGGAGAATTTCTGATCTCTAATAAGGAAGGCGTTAATAACCTGGTTACGGAAGCGGATCACGCTTCGGAAAAGGCGATCTTTGAAGTGATAAAGACCGATTATCCCGATCACTACATCCTCAGCGAAGAGGCGGGAGAGATCGTTATGGATTCGAACTATAAGTGGATCATCGACCCTATCGACGGCACCGTGAATTTTGCACATGGGCTTCCGCTCTGCTGCGTGTCCATCGCCGTCGAGCAGGACGGCGAGATGATCCTGGGCGCCGTCTACAACCCTTTTATCAACGAGTTCTTCTTTGCTCAGCGGGGCTATGGGGCCACCCTGAACGACAAAAAGATCACGGTCAGCGACGAGACCAGCGTGGCTAAGTCCTGCCTCGTCACCGGCTTCCCTTATACCTACCTGGATCAGCCCAACGGCCCGCTGGAGGTGTTCTCCCGGTTGATCCGTGGTGGCGTTCCGGTCCGGCGGCTGGGTTCGGCAGCCATGGACCTTTGCTGGGTAGCCTCGGGCCGATTCGACGGGTTCTATGAACACAAGTTGTCGGCATGGGACAGCGCGGCGGGTTTCCTGATCGTGGAAGAAGCCGGCGGTCGCGTCTCGGATTTTACCGGCGCCCATTACTCCCCTTATCAGCCCCATATCATTGCCACCAACGGCAAGATCCATGACGAGCTCGTCGACGTGGTGAACGGGCGACATGCCGTGTTGACAAAATAGGAACCGCTTTCGCGGAAGTAATAAGCGGAAATAATAAAAAGACTATGAGTGAAAACAGGACCGAGATCTCTTCCCTGGGAGAGTTTGGATTGATCGACCACCTTACGGCGAATATCGAGATAAAGAACGCCTCCACCCTGGTCGGGGTCGGGGATGACGCCGCCGTCATCGACCATTTTGGCCGGCAGACGGTGATCACCACCGACCTGCTCCTCGAGGAAGTCCACTTCGACCTGATGTATACCCCGTTGCAGCATTTGGGATACAAATCGGTCGTCGTCAATCTCAGCGACGTCTATGCGATGAATGCCACACCCACGCAGATCACCCTCAGCATCGGTATCAGCAATCGCTTCAGCCTCGAGGCCCTCGACGAGTTCTATGAAGGGGTCTATGCCGCCTGCGAAGCCTATGGGGTCGACCTGGTCGGCGGCGATACGGCCAGCTCCAAAAAAGGCTTTGTCATTTCGGTCACGGCCATCGGTGAAGTGGCTCCGGACAAGTTCGTCAAACGCAGCACCGCAAAGAAGGGTGACCTGATCTGCTGCTCGGGGGACCTGGGCGCCGCTTACCTGGGCCTGATCCTGCTGGAGCGCGAGAAAAAGATCTTCCTCGAAAGCCCGGGGGTAAAAGCCGACCTGGAGAACGAAAAATATGTCATCGGTCGGCTCCTGAAGCCCGAAGCACGCAAGGATATCATCGAATTTTTCCAGCAGTCGGACATCGTTCCTACCGCCATGATGGACATCAGCGACGGACTGAGCTCCGAGATATTGCACATCTGCCGGCAAAGCGAGCTGGGCTGTGTTCTGTACGAAGACAAGATCCCCATCGCGGAAGAGACCCGCAACGCCGCTTATAAATTTGAATTGGATCCCACAGCCTGCGCGCTCAGCGGCGGCGAAGATTACGAACTTCTATTCACCATTCCCCAACAGGATTATGACAAGCTGGTGCTGAACGAACAGATCAGCGTCATCGGTTATATGACAGAGCCCGAACAGGGAAGAAAGATCATTACCAAGGGGGGCAACACCTTCGATATCACCGCACAGGGGTGGAACGCCTTTGCCGCCAAATGAGTGACCGAATGAACCGACTCTATACTTCCTTGCTGCTGTTGTCAGCGTGCTTCCTCTTCGCCTGCGGGACCTCGGAAAAAGGGTTCCGTCCGGACAGGAAATATGCGCCTGCCGAATTGCAAAAGGATTATATGGTCTTCCGGCACCTCCTCGAAGCCTGGCACCCCAGCCTGTACTGGTATACTCCCAAAGACAGCATGTCGGCCTACTTCGACGAAGGTTATGCTGCCATCAAAGACTCGATGACCGAACCGCAGTTCCGGACGGTCCTGAGCTATGTCATCGCCAAGGTCGACTGCGGCCACACCTCCGTCCGCGCCTCCAAAGCCTACGCTCATTACCTGGACACGGCCAGGCTCCGCCAGTTCCCGCTGGTGCTGAAGTTCTGGAGCGACACGATGGTCGTCGCCGCCAACCTCAACCGCAGGGATACGATCCTGCGCCGGGGCACGCAGATCATGAGTATCAACGGGCGGACGACCCAGCAGCTGACGGACACGCTTTTCAACTATATCGTCACCGACGGCCTCAACCAAACGGGAAAATACCAGTACCTCAGCACTGGTCTTCATTTCAGCTCCTGGTATAAGGATGTCTTCGGCTATACCGACTCCTTCAACATCGCCTATAGGGACCCCGGCGGGATCGTCAGGGATATCCGCATCCCCATCTACGATCCCCGCGCCGATACCCAACGCCGAAGCCTCGGCAGAACGCTGTTGCCCGGTACCGGCCAGCGGGAAAAAGGCCCGGCGCAAAAGACCCGGCCGCTGACACGCAGAGACCGGAAGAAACGGGAGCTGCTGCTCACGCGTAGCTTCACGGTGGACAGCGCCAGCAGTACGGCCTTCCTTACCTTGAACACCTTCGAGCACGGGTATCACCTGCGAAGATTCTTCCGGCACAGCTTCCGGCAGATGAAAGACCAGAACGTCAAGAATCTTGTCGTCGACGTTCGGAGCAACGGCGGCGGTGAAGCCTCGCTCTCGACCCGGCTCACCCGCTACCTGATCAACAAAAAATTCAAGGTCGCAGACTCCCTGTACACCGTCCGTCGCCATAGCCCCTACGACCGGTATATCAACAACGGGTTCATTTACGAGATGCTCTCGCTGGTGGCCAGCCGAAAGCACAGCGACGGTAAATATCATTTTGGTTATTTCGAACGGCACTATTTCAAGCCGTTCAAAGACCTCCACTTCGATGGGAACGTCTATATCCTTACGGGCGGGAACTCCTTTTCCGCGACCTGTCTTTTTGCGGGTGCGCTAAAGGGTCAATCGAACGTCACCATTGTCGGCGAGGAAACCGGTGGCGCCTACTATGGAAATACGGCCTGGATGATCCCCGATGCGACCCTGCCGAATACGAAGGTCCGCTTCCGCCTGCCGCGGTTCCGCCTCGTCGTCGACCGCCGCCGCGAGAAGGATGGGCGGGGCATATTGCCCGATGTGCCGGCGCTGCCGACGGTCGAAGCCATCGGCAAGGGCCAGGACTTCAAGACCGCCCGGGTAAAAGAACTGATCAGCACCAGCGCCGGCAAGAACTAGCCGCCTCAGCGCTCTCCATCGACAATAACCTGTAGTAAGTTCAACTCTTCGTCCAGCAGGACGAGATCGGCGCGTGCGCCCGGTTGAATGGTCCCCCAATGTTCCTGCAACCCCATCACCGTCGCAGGATATAAGGAAGCCATGCGCAGCGCCTCGGGCAGGGGAATACCGCATTTCTCTACTCCGTTGCGCACACATTGAAGCATCGTCAGTGCAGAACCGGAGAGGGTTCCATCGGGCAGGGTATAACGGTCGCCCTTGAACACATGCACATATTCCCCATATTGGACCTCGGTCACCGCATCCGTGATAAAGAAAAGCCGTTGCTCCATTACCTTCTTACTGATGCGCACCGAGGCGAAATCGACATGGACGCCGTCGCAAACGACGCTGCACCGGACATCATTGTTGTCATAGATGGCGCCAACCATCCCCGGCTGACGTCCCTGCAAGGGAGACATCGCATTGAAGAGATGCGTGGCGGCGGAAATGCCTTGGTAAAAACCGTCGATGGCTTCGTCATAGGTGGCATTGCTGTGACCCGCGGAAACGATGACCCCGCTCTTCAGCAGGAGCTCGATACAGTCGCGGTCGCATTGCTCGGGCGCCAGGGTCATCATCCGGAAAAGATCCTTTCCCTTTTGCAGTAGATGTTTGATCTCCGCTGCCGTCGGCTTCTTGATGAATTTTTCAATATGCGCCCCTTTTTTGGCGGGGTTGATATAAGGCCCTTCCAGGTGGACGCCCAACAGCCCCTTCCCTCCCCCATTCCGATATTCCCGGGCGACTTCCAGCCCCCGGACGAATTTTTCAATGGAATTGGTGGCCAGGGTGATCTGGAACTGCGTGCATCCGCCCTGCAGACAATATTCATAAGTGGCCTCGAGGGCTTCGGTGCTCAGCTCGGCGGAAAAAAGCTTCCCGTTACCCCCATAGATCTGGAGATCGAGAAAGGCCGGCGCCAACAGGTAGCCGCCCAGCTCTTCTTTCCGGTATCCGGCCGGCACCGCCGTGGCATCGACGACCGCCGTTATTGTTCCATCTTTTACAAGAACGGCCTTGCCCGTATGGATCTCGCTGCCTGTGAAGACTTCCCGGGCGATAAATGCGGTTGCTGACATCAGATATTAGAAATTATAGATATTATGGTTCGATTGTGAAACGATCTGCATCCCGCCAGAAAGGGAATTTCTGCCGTACCTCGTTGAGCCGGTCCTTCTGCAAGGTGTACGTAAACACTTCCTCCTTGCCGTGCCCATGGTAGAGCGTTTCCCCAAGCGGATCGATGATCATGGAGTCGCCGCTATGATAGATATTATTCCCATCATTACCGACCCGGTTGACACCAATGACGTAGGACTGGTTCTCTATCGCCCGGGCCTGTAACAACGTCCTCCAGGCCAGCGACCGGCGTTCGGGCCAGTTCGCGACATAAAGGATGCAGTCATATTCCAGCTCGGCCTCACCGGCCTCCGCCGGGGTCTGCCGGCTCCACACGGGGAAACGAAGATCATAACACACCAGCAGGAGGATGCGCCATCCTTTCACCGATCCGATCAGCCGTTTATGCCCTGCCGTATAGTGATCGTCCTCGCCGGCAAAGGCAAACCGGTGACGCTTGTCATAATAGCCGTATTCCCCGGTAGGCAACATCCAGATCAGCCGGTTGTAATAATTCTCCTCTTCCTGGATAATAACGCTTCCGGTGAGAATAACCCTGCGCCGGGCCGCGACATCGCTCATCCAGCTTACCGTCGGGCCGTCCATCGGCTCGGCAAGGTTTTCGGGCCGCATACTGAAGCCCGTACTGAACATCTCGGGTAAAATAACGAGTTCGGTGGGTTCCGTAATGGAAAGGATTTGTTTTTCCAGCTGCTGCAGGTTGGCGGTCTTATCTTCCCAGACCAGGTCAGGCTGGATGGTCGTTACGGTCAGTGAGGACATGCTGCAATGTACTCATAATTTTATCTTGCTCATACCCTTTTCTCAATAGGAAATCCTGCAATTTCTGCCTCCGGACAAAGGCATTGGGTGAGTCCGCGAGGGCCTCCGCCCGGTCCCTCGCCAGCTTCTCCAGCGCCTGCTCATAGTCTTCTTCACCGATGGTCGCCAGCGCCTTCTTTATACAATAGTCGGATACCTGTTTTTGCTTCAGCTCGTAGCGGATGCGGACGCGGCCCCAGGATTTGAGCCGGAAATGGCCCCCGGCATACTGGACGGCAAACCGCTCCTCGTTCAGGTAATTCTCCTCGATAAGGGTTGCCAGCGCCCGGTCGACATCCGCCTTCCGCAGACCGAAAGAGTACAGCTTTTCCTGCACATCCCGGTGACAACGTTCCTGGTAACCGCAGTAATGACGGGCTTTTTGTAGGGCCTGTTCTAAGGACAATGCCGTTCGTTTGTACATAATTGATTGATAGCGGTGATTTTACGGGTTTAGGTAAAACTCTTGGCTATTACGCAAAAATCAGTAGTTTCGCCACAAAGATACAATCCATGAAGTTTATCGTTTCCTCGTCGGCTTTATTGAAACAACTGCAACAGATAAGTGGTGTCATCAATGCGAATACGGTTCTGCCTATCCTCGAAGACTTTTTGTTCGAAGTGGAAAAGAACAAGCTGACAGTTGTCGCAACCGACCTGGAAACCGTTATGAAAGTGCATCTCGAAGTCGAGGCCAAGGACACCGGGAAGGTCTGTATCCCCGCCAAGATTCTTATCGACTCCCTGAAGAATATCCCGGACCAACCCCTGACCTTCAATATCGACAAGCACTTCGCGGTCGAACTGACGAGTGATAACGGGAAATACAAGGTCATGGGCGAGAATCCCGACAATTTTCCGAAGGAACCCGCCAGCGACGAGACGACCTCATTCACGACGACTTCTGCCGCACTGGTCACCGCGATCAACAAAACCCTTTTCGCCGTCAGCAACGACGATCTCCGGCCTGCCATGACCGGGGTCTTCTTCGAAATGGATAAAAAAGGCCTTCAATTCGTCGCAACCGATGCGCACCGGCTGGTTCGCTACAAACGCAAGGATGTCTCCTGTCCCAAGAACGATTCGCTCATCGTCCCGAAGAAGCCGCTGAATCTTTTGAAATCCGCACTTCCGTCAAACGAAGACGAGATCACGATCAGCTATAACACCAACCATCTCTTCGTTATCCATGGGACGACCCAGATGAGCTGTCGCCTCATCGACGCCCGCTTCCCCGACTACAAGGTGGTGATCCCTGCCGACAATCCCTATAAGCTGGTGGTTGGCCGCAATGACTTCCAGAGCGCACTGCGCCGCGTCAGCATCTTTAGTAATAAGAGCACTAACCAGGTGGTCCTGAACATCCACGGCAGCGAACTCCAGCTGGCCGCCCAGGACGTCGACTTCTCCTTCGAAGGAACGGAAAGGATGAAATGCCAGTACGATGGGGAAGACCTGGCCATTGCGTTCAATGCACGCTTCCTGATCGAAATGCTGGCCTCCACCGACAGCGACGAAGTGCGGATGGAACTTTCCACGCCGACCAAGGCCGGTATCATCAAGCCCACCGACGAAGATGAGAATGAAGAAGTGCTGATGCTGGTGATGCCGCTGATGCTGAACAGCTAGTCGCCCGCTTGGCGGCCGCCGGAAAATTTCGTAAATTACGAGGAACCATACGCCATATGGAAACCCTCGTCAATTATTTCCAGCATATCCCATCTTACCAACGAAGCCTCATCCTCGCAGGGGGCCTCGTTCTGTTTTGGATCATCGAAGGGATCATTCCGCTCTTTCGGTTCCAATACCGGCGGGTCCGTCATGCGGGACTGAATTTATTCTTCACGCTCACGACCATCATCGTCAACTTCGCCTTCGCCACCCTGATCATCCGCGCGGGAGACTATAGCACGGTTCACCATACGGGCCTCCTCTACGTGGTGCGGCTCCCCCTTTGGGTCTTTACACTCGTCGGCCTGCTGGTGCTCGATCTGATCGGCGCCTGGTTCATCCATTGGCTGCATCACCAGGTAAAATGGCTCTGGAAATTCCATCTCGTTCATCATAGCGACACTTGGGTGGACACTACCACAGCCAACCGGCATCATCCCGGGGAAAGCGTCCTTCGGGCATTGTTCACGCTCATTGCCGTGATCGTGGCAGGTGCGCCGGTCTGGCTGGTCTTTCTTTATCAGTCGCTGTCGGCCCTTTTCTCCCAATTCAACCACGCGAACATTTCACTCCCAAAAGGACTCGACAACGTGCTGGCCTGGATCCTTGTGTCCCCGGACATGCACAAAGTGCACCACCATCACCGGCGGCCGCTGACGGACACCAACTACGGCAATATCTTCTCGATCTGGGACCGGCTGTTCGGAACGTACCGGTATGTCCGCGACACAAAAGGTCTCGTCTATGGCATCGACACCCATCCAGAAGAGACGGAACACAACCGGATGGGCCCGCTGCTCAACATGCCGTTCCAGCGGTACCGGCCACCCACGGAAGAGTCCTCCTCTACTGTTGTTGCTGCTGCATCATCTCCATATAGCGGCGATAAGAGTTGAGGGCTGTCCCATTGGCGGAAGGCTGTGCTTCGAGCACCGTCGCCGTGTCCTCCGTGGCCTCGCCACTCTCATAGGACACCGACACGCCCACTTCGAGCTTCTGGCCGGCCGTTCCCTTATAGGTTCCCTTTACGGGGGAGCAGTCGGAGAAACTGCGGCCCACCGCGAGCCGCACATGGAGGTCGTCGGCAACGCAATTGTTGGTGGGGTCGAGGCCGACCCAGCCGTTATCCGGAATATACGCTTCGATCCAGGCATGCGTCGCCCCTTCTCCCCGCATCCCGTTTCGATTCGGGCAGATATAGCCGCTGACATAGCGGGCCGGGATCTGGATCTGGCGGAGAAGCACTAATAGAATATGGGCAAAGTCCTGGCAGACACCCGCCTTTAGCTTCCACACTTCCTCCAGTGTCGACTCGACGCTGGTGACGCCCTTGATATATTTGAACTGATCGAAGACATAATTCCGGAGTTGAAGAGCCGCTTCGAGCGGCGTTTGTCTGCGCGCCTTCTCCGGGCACACGCTCTCCAACACCTCGGCCAGCGAGGCAAACTGCTCCTGTTTCAGGAAATCGATGTACGGCACCTGCCATCGCACCCCTTCGAGGTGGGTCCACTGCAACTCTTTCTCCAAAGAATCCTTCAGCGCCGGCCGCGACTTTGTGATCACCTCGAGAAGGGAATCGATGGTCAGGGAAGTATGCGATTCGGCATGCGTAAAACTTCCGATCTCATTTCCGTAATAATCCTTATAGACATCGACCACCGGTTCTCCGGTGATAGTCAGCTCGTGCTTGAGGACCTCCTGGTACTCGTCTTTCACGGGGAAAAGAACGATCTGGTTGGCGCTGTCCCGGACGGGACCCTCATAGGTGTATTTCGTGACGTGATGGATGTTGAATCTCGGCATAGCTGGGTTAAAGATACGCGAAGTAATGTTGATTGAGGGCGTTCGCCACGCCATACAGCTCTTCTTTCACCCCATTGAGATAAGCATGAAGCCCCTGGCCGAGGATGGATTCGACGGTAGAATATTTCACCCGGCTCCGGATGGCGCCGATCATAAAATCGATCTTTCGCCAGGCCTCCTGGTTACGGTCGCTTTTCAACCGGTCGAAATACCGTTGCAGCTGGTTGATCGAGTAGATCACGCTCCGCGGGAAGTCTTCGTTCAGCACGATCTGCTCGACGACATTGCGGGCATCGAAACCGCTGCGATAGGTCTTCAGATACAATTCATAGCCGGAAATGGAAAGCAGGAGGTATTTCCAATAGGTGGTGTCGGTCCGGGTCAGGTCATAGCGAAGATCGCTGAACTTGATGTCGAGGATATCGGCCGACTGAACGCCGCGTTCGAGGAACTTGCCGATGTTGATAAAGGCATACCCTTCCCCCCGCGCCATGGTGATATCCGTGATCCCATAATACAACAGGCCCTGGCGGATGAGGATATCGAGGATGGAGACGGGGTCGTCGCGATGCAGCCCGCGCGCGAGATGTTCATCGCGGATCGTATGATAGAAATCGTTCAGGCACTGCCAGAGCTCCTTCGTGATATGATCCTGTACGCTGCGGGCATTCTCGCGGGCGCGGGTGACGATGTTCAGCACTGAATTGGGGTTTTCCCGGTCGGTGACCATGTATTGCAGCACGGCCCGCGTCTGATGGGCAAGGGCGGAAGACGGCTCTTCCTCCAGGTAGGTGAAGATGCGCAAAACGGGTTTCCAGCTGAATTCCTGCATATCGTCCTGGCTGGAGGCATAGTTGATCTTCAACATCCGGAGAATGCCATCTGTTCGTTCCATGTATCGGCTCATCCAATATAGGCTGTCGGCTACTCTGCTTAGCATAGTGTATTGTTTGTTGGATAGGGTTCTTCCTTATTGGGCGGAGCCAAGTTTTATTGGGCCAGCACCCAGGTATCCTTGCTGCCCCCGCCCTGCGAGGAATTTACAACGAGCGAACCTTCCCGCAACGCCACGCGTGTCAATCCACCCGGCACGATCTGGATACCGTTGGGACCACAAAGCGCATACGGCCGGAGGTCGACCCGCCGGGGCTTTAGCCGCCCGTTCATATAACAGGGCGCGGAAGACAGATTGATGATCGGTTGCGCGATATATTGCCGGGGATCCTTTAGAATTTCCGCCTTATACCGCCCGATCTCTTCTTCGCCCGCGGAATTGCCCATCAGCATCCCATAGCCGCCGCTCTCATTGGTCTTCTTGACCACCATCCCGTTCATGTGGGCAAAGACATGTTCCCGTTCGTCGGCATTCCCCAATTGGTAAGTGGGCACATTCTTGAGGATGGGCTCTTCATTCATATAATACCGGATCATGGCGGGGACAAAAGCATAGATCGCCTTATCATCGGCGACGCCATTCCCCACTGCGTTCACGATCGCCACATTACCTTTCCGGTAGGCGCTCATGATGCCCGCCACGCCCAGCATGCTGTCGGGCTGGAAGACAAGGGGATCGAGAAAATGGTCGTCGACCCGCCGGTAAATCACGTCCACCTGTTGCAAGCCGGCCGTTGTCTTCATAAAGACCCGGTGGTTGTCCACCACCAGGTCGCGCCCTTCCACGAGCTCGACTCCCATTAGCCGGGCCAGGGTGGTATGTTCGAAATAGGCGGAATTATAGATACCCGGCGTCAACAGTACGATCGTGGGATTGGCAATCTGCCGCGGAGACAGGGAAACGAGGTTTCGATGAAGGATATCCGGGTATTCGGTTACCGTACGGACGTTATTCCTTGGGATAAGATCGGGAAAGATGCGTTTGGTGATCTCCCGGTTCTCCAGCATATAGCTTACCCCGCTGGGCGTTCGAAGGTTGTCTTCCAGGATATAAAAGGTTCCGTCATGGTCCCGGATCAGGTCGATCCCGGCAATATGAACATAGATGTCGTAAGGGACCGGGAAACCATGCATTTCCCGGAGAAAATGAGGACAACTGTATACCATCTCGATGGGGACTACCCCATCCTTGAGGATGAACTGGTTATTGTAGACATCCTTCAGGAACAGGTTCAGGGCCCTGAGCCGCTGCCGGATGCCGGACTCGATATAGCTCCATTCGGCGGCTGTGATGATCCGGGGAATGATATCAAACGGGAAGATCTTCTCGATGCCTTCGCCGCTGCTGTATACGGTGAACGTGATGCCCTGGCTCATGAAAAGCCGTTTCGCAAGCTCCTCCTTTTTGTTGAGCTCTTCGATGCTCATCTGTTGGAGAAAATCCACGACGCCCTGGTATTGAGGCCGCACGGCCTGGTGGGCATACATCTCATCCCAGGCGTGGACGCCCACGTCATAGCTGTTCAGCAGTTCGTTTGGTTGCATAACTGGTTTTGGTAGTAAATTTTTGGCTTCGGGCCCTCCATAGCGGAAAATGGCCCTCGCCAAAAATCCTCCTATGATTGGCCTTCGGCCAGCAAACCCGTGGTTTGCTATGGAAATGACAGGCAGGCGTAGACTTATTAAATATAGTTATTTTCGCCCAAAAAAAGGTGAAGATAATCGCGATGATCCCCGCCCGGTATGCGGCGACCCGTTTTCCCGCCAAGCTGATGCAGCCGCTGGGAGAGAAGACCGTGATCCGGCACACTTACGACAATGCAAAGGCCACCGGGCTGTTCGATGAAGTGATGGTCGTCACGGACAGCGAGATCATTTTCGAAGAGATCACCCGTCACGGCGGGAAAGCCAGGATGAGCATCCGTTCCCACGAGAGCGGCAGCGACCGTATCGCCGAAGCCGTCGCCGATATGGACGTAGACGTCGTCGTGAACGTACAGGGCGACGAACCCTTTGTCCGGCGGGAACCGCTGGAACGGCTGCTCGAGGTGTTCCGCGGCGAAGCGGGAAGATCGGTCCAGGTCGGATCACTGGTGCAGGTGCTGAAGGAACAGCGGTTCATCGATGATCCCAACTATGTAAAGGTGGCATTGGACAAGAATAACAACGCTCTCTTTTTTAGCCGCAGCGTCATCCCCTACCCTCGCGATCCCTCCGCGGCGCCGGTCTACTACGAACATATAGGGGTATACGCTTTTCGCAAGGCCGCGCTGCTGCAATTCACCGCATGGCCGGTGAGTCCGCTGGAGGCGGCCGAGAAGATCGAGTGCCTGCGATATCTCGAGAACGGCATCCCCATGCGGATGGTGATCACGAACTATATGGGCGTCGAGATCGACACTCCCGAAGATCTCGAACGGGCCGCAAAGTTGTTGTAGCCGGAGAAGATCGATTGCAAAAAAATGGCGGGCGCTGCAAAAAAAAATTATCGGAATGCTAAAACGGCTAATCCTTAAATTAGCCGCCGACACTTACTATCTGCATCATGAATCAACCAATCTGGGGAATTGATCTGGGAGGAACAAAGATCGAAGGCGTTATTTTGAGATCCATCACCGACCCTACTCCAATCGTTCGGACACGCGTAGATACGGAAGCCTCCAAAGGATATGAACATATCGTCGGCCAGATAGCCCGGCTCGTCGCCGAAATGGAAAGATCATCGGGGCTTAAGCCCCGCGCCATCGGCATCGGCACACCCGGCGTCCTCGATCCCACCTTGCAGACCATGAAGAACTGCAATACCGTGGTCCTGAATGGAAAGCCTCTTAAGAAAGATGTCGAAAATGCACTTCAGCTAAATATCGGGATGGCCAATGACGCCAACTGTTTTGCTTTAGCCGAAACCCAATGGGGCATCGTCCGGCAATCCGCGCCCGACGCCCGGCTCGTCTTCGGCATTATCATGGGTACCGGTGTCGGCGGCGGCATCGTCATGGATGGTAAGATATGGAACGGCCGCCATGGCATCGCCGGTGAATGGGGACATAACTATCTCGACGAATCCGGCGGCCCCTGCTATTGCGGGAAGACCGGCTGCGTTGAGACCGTGATCTCCGGTCCCGCCACCGAGCGGTATTACAAAAGCCTCACGGGGCAACACCTAAAACTGAAAGAAATTGTAGCGCGCCACCAGGATGGCACCGATGAGGCGGCGACAAAGTCGATCCACCGGCTCTGCCATTTCTTCGGCAAGGGAGTTTCGGTCATCACCAACCTGCTGGATCCGGATGTCATCGTTGTCGGCGGCGGCGTCGGCAATATCGATCTCCTCTATTCCTCCGGGTTACAGGAGCTGAACCGGTTCATCTTTAATAATCGCGTAGAGGTCCCATTGCTAAAGCCCTCGCTGGGCGACAGCGCCGGGGTATTCGGAGCAGCTGCGCTCGTCGCAGGCCGCTAGGCCTGCGACAAAATCGTTGGCCCCGCCAGATGCCAAAGGCATCGGTACCAAACAGCCAAATTCCCTTAACTTTGCGGCTCAAATTTGACGCAATGAAGTTCCGCAATTTCAAGATGGTGGGTTATGTCGTATACGGCCGTGGAAGCTTTAACCAATTGGACGAGATCCTGGCCCCCCAGCGAAAGGGCGATGCCCCAATGATCTTCCTGCTGGACCACTATTTTGAGAACAAGCCCCTTGCCCGCCGGATCCCCCTGCGCGGAAAGGACAAGCTCATCTTCGCCGACGTCAGCTACGAACCAAAGACCTCCTATGTCGACCGCCTGGCCGGCGACCTGAAGCAACAATTCGGCGCGGTCAGCGGGATCATCGGGATCGGCGGCGGATCGGCCATGGACCTCGCCAAGGCCGTGTCACTGATGATGACCAACCCCGGCTCCTCCGCGGACTACCAGGGATGGGATCTGGTAAAGGTCCCCGGCGTCTACAAGGTCGGTATCCCCACCCTCAGCGGAACGGGCGCCGAAGTATCCCGTACGACGGTGCTCACCGGGCCGACCAAAAAGCTCGGCATGAACTCCGACTATACCCCCTTCGACCAGATCGTTCTCGACCCCGAGCTGACGGCCGACGCCCCGGTCAACCAGCGCTTCTATACCGGGATGGACTGCTATATCCACTGTATCGAAAGCCTGACGGGCACCTATCTCAACGAGTTCAGCAAGTCCTACGGCGAAAAAGCGCTCCAGCTGTGCCAGGAGGTCTATGTGAAAAAATCGGGTTGGGACGCCGACAGCGATGATAAGCTGATGATGGCCTCCTATGCCGGCGGGATGAGCATCGCCTATTCCCAGGTAGGGGTGGCGCACGCGGTCAGCTATGGCCTGGCCTACCTCCTCGGAACCAAGCACGGCATCGGCAACTGCATCGTCTTCGACAAGCTGGAGGAGTTCTACCCCGAAGGCGTCCGGGAATTCAAGAAGATGGTGGAAAAGAATAATATCGACATCCCCCAACATATCACAAAAGGGCTGACCGATGAACAATTCAACACCATGATCGACGTTTCA
>Ga0157372_10001267_pt1 | contig 27321 bp, 25 predicted proteins | sample C55metaG_FD_115307 | JGI IMG/M metagenome (GOLD analysis project Ga0157372, IMG submission 115307) | Corn rhizosphere microbial communities from Kellogg Biological Station, Michigan, USA - C5-5 metaG | ecosystem: Host-associated > Plants > Roots > Rhizosphere > Soil | place: USA: Michigan...
GATAAAATATGTTACGCCCTCTTTAAATTCTTTTACCAGGTTGGCTACAGACTGTATCGGCCCACCGGCGCGAAAGGCAGGGAGAAACCACGGAATGGAGATGAAGATTTTTTTGGAAGCCACGGATTTAAGTTTAGTGAGCTTGAGCGACTGATTCGTTGAGGCTGGGGTTGCACGGAGTTGCAGCACTCATTTTGTTTTGCTGCAATGGCATCCGTGTCAGAGATTGCCACAAAAATATTTGAACAATTTCCCCTCAATGACGATGCGGCTTTTGTTTGTCATTGGGAGATATGAAGGAATCCTACTATATGGTTCGTGAAGACACGAACCATGGCGGCCCCGGGAATGAACTTCATCTTCCAAGTGGTTCATAAACTTTTTAAATCATACCCATACTTTTCCCATACCTTTCCCATGCCTTTCCTATACCTTTCCCATACCTTTCCTATACCTTTCCTATACTCTCCTCATACTCTCTTCATACACTCTTCATATGAAACTCATACGAAACTCATACACTATCCATACACTATCCATACATTATCCATGCTTCATCCCCGGAGGTGAGTAGAAGTAAGAGCAAAGAAACTGTGGATGTACAAAACCCTTCATAGTGAACCTTAGTGCTCTTAGTGTTTCGGTGTGTCAACCCTTACTGGCATCTTTTTTTCTCACATGAAACACGAAGAAATATAAGTTGTATGAAGTGGTGCAACTTAGCAGTCTTTCAATCATGCAGAAGTTACTTTACTCACAGGTTGAAGCGTATTCATTTTAAACTTATATCGCCACACCTGTATCATCACGAAAATCAGGAAACACGATTTAAATAAATGCCCAAGGATCGTTTGTAATTCACAATCAGGTCGAATAGGGTAATAAAAGACCAACGGTACAAATAAAATCAATACCGGGTATTGAAATGAATTTCTATAAAAAGCATTTAAAACTTCACTGAATAGCAAACCATAAAAAAACATAAAGATAACACCTCCAAAGACGCCAAAATTAATATAAGCATCTCCAAGAGAACTAAGCCCCATAGAAGTGCCCGGTGCAACAGGAATATGAGAATACTTAACAAAAATGGACCTGTCACCCGCTTTAAGCTTATTAGGAGCTAAAATGCGCGGCATGATTGCTGCCTCCAATATGACATACATCTCATCTCCATTTGCAAAGGGTTCAATATCCGGTACCGTTGTCATTATATTGGTAATAATAAATCCTTGGTTGATGCGCACATTTGAGGTTGCAAGGCTTTGAAAACTAAACACTCCCCCCTCATTCCTTTTTTCCTCGTAAACCTTGGCAAATGTCTCCACACCTGATTCATCATCTTTAGGTTTAGTCTCTCTAAAATTACCCTTTAAAAGCTGGATTGTTAAAGCGAGAAAAATAAATACCGACAGGCCAATAATTTTTATTTTAAAGTCAAACCTATACTTGATGCCGTAGACGGCTGCAGTAAAAATAATCCAGGTAAGCAAATCATGAAACATGCCACTATTAAAAGACGAAGCGATTATGGATCCTATCACAATCACCATTGGCAGAATCTTAATTTGCTTCGTTCCAAGAACTAACAGGAACAAACCAATGAATTTAAAACTGCCCAGAAGGTAAAATACAAAGGCCAGTTCAGATGAAAAGTATGTTGAAAGTACACTGGCGAAAAAACCCAAGGCAATAAAAAAATAAGGCAACTGCGGGTTTCTTTTAACAAACATTTTTATCCTGCCCTCATTTACGATCTCTCCTTTATATTTTCCGGCAGTTATATGCAGCCCAATAATGAAAGCAAGTACAGCAGGCATGGCATAAGAAAAATAATCGGTTGCAGGAATCCTCATCTGGTATTTGAAATACTGGTATTCATCTAAACCGGCATAGGCAAAAGCCGGCCCGAGGAAAAATTGAATACACATAAAGCTTCCGAGTAAATGTCGCGTGGGTATGATGTGCCCGATACTGTCAAAAAGAAGGCTGAATTGATATGCAGTCAGTATAATTGCCAGGTACGGCAACCATTCGAGGTTTACGAATACCAACCTGATTATCAGTGCAAACAGAAAATATGCAAGCCAGTTGTAAGACGGTCTGAATAATTCTCTCAATGGGTTTTATTTGTTTGTAAATTTACAGTATCCTCTATTGCAGTACAAATCGATTCAAAAGACCATTTTTGTATCATTCGTTTAGAAGCTTCCCCCATTCTTTTTAATTCACCTTTATCTCCTGCAACTTTCTTCATATAATGTGTTAACTCATCCACTTGTTTGCTTTTAAAAACAAAGCCATTTATTCCTTCATCTACAAGGTCCGGATAGCAGCCACTCTTGTCGCTTATCAAGATCGGTAGACCGCAAGCCATAGCTTCATTCACCGATAAGCCCCATGTTTCTCCAGGCCCTTTTGAAGGCAAAACAAACACATCGGCAGACTGATAAACAGTCGGCATGAATGACTGATTTTGAAAGTCAATAAAATGGATCCGGCTTTTAATTGAAGAAGGTAACTGGTCAGTGTGATCTTTTAACTCCTTTTCCAGTTTCCCATTGCCCACCATGAGCAAATAGGTATTTTCCTCATTCAGGTTAGCAAATGAGTCTACCAATAAACTCGGGTCCTTTTTCACCTCCAATTTACCAGAAAATAAAAATACAATTGCCTCGTCAGGTATTTTGAACGTGTGCCTATAAGTTCTTATTGCACCACCATCAAATCTTTGGTTATCAACAGCATGAGGAGCAAAAACAAGTTGGCTTTCTTTTAAACCATATTTTAGATAATATTGTTTATTTGCCTTTCCAACATACAACGCAACATCAATATGTTGATATACCCATTTCAAAAAGGTTTCTCGTAGCTTTTTTTTTATTAAAAAAATATTTTTTTCATCTAACAGCGTCGAATCTCCGCGAAATAAAACCGGCTTTTTCCCTTTAAAATATCGCAATACCCTTAAATGGCTTTTGAAACTCCAGCCGATGACTAAAATTGCATCCGGCTTCCATTTTTTTATTTCTTCAATAAGGGATGGATTATCAATTCCTTTAAAATGATGTGAGCCCGGCTTTTTAGCAATATTTTTTACAAAAGTGTACTCGTACCCCCCGAGTAACGGAATATCCCATTCTACATTTTTATCAAAACCCGGATCGTACTTTTCTTCATGTTCCACCTGGCTCCAGGTATAAAAAACCTTAACTGAAACTTTCTGCCTTATTGTTAATACCCTAAAGAAAGGTGCGTTATACTGGATGGGATGTGTGGTAATAATGGCTAAACGCTTCATTAAAAGGATTCGGAAAAGACGGTAAAATTTTTGGCACTGTTAACACGATCTTTTACAAAATCTAAATCCCGGATATAAATAGTATTTATAGATCCAAATTCTTGAAGAAAAGTTAGTTCTCTTCGAAGAGGATTATAAGCATACGGAAAATAATGGTTTTCTAATAGGTGCTGATGGATTAGTGATTCGTCCCATCCATAACGGCATGCGGAGCCATTTAATTCAATAATAATAGCTTTTAATTCGTCAGACTGTAAAGTGTTCTTCATTCCTCTAATTACTTCTGTCTCAAAACCTTCTACATCAATTTTAATTAATTGCGGAAAGCCTGTAGTTAATGAAATGTCGTCAAAAGAACTTACCGGCACTTTCAATATATTATTTTCATTTACTATTTCATTGTCGGCAACAACGTGATTAACAGTTCCGTATTCAGCTGTAAAGTACAACTCTGTTGTTGAACTTCCTATTCCCATATTAAATGGAGTAATCAATCCTTGCAAATTATTTAGCTCGATATTTTTTAACAGCCAGGAAAAAGAAGAAGATATTGGTTCAAATGCGATAGTTTTTGCTCTGCAGCATCCACTTGCCAATACGCTATAGCTGCCGATATTGGAACCGATATCTGCAAAAACATCGCCCTCTCTTAAAAAATGCAAAAGGAAACCCATATCATAAAAATCTTCAAGGCCCGCATAAATATTTCCGGTTGCGCCTGTCAATCCCTTAATTGCCTTTAGTTTTGTTGGTCCAATGAAACGTAGGGCAGCCTCATGAGGAAGTAAAAGCTGAGACAATTGCCAGGTAATTACATTATAATACGCTCTTAATTTATGCCTTTTTGCTAAAGGGTGAGCATTAAGAAATGAAGCTATCCTACGAAGTTTATTCACTTACCCTATTTAAAGATTTATTTAAAAGAAGAGTCAGCTTTTCAGTTACTTTTTCAGCTGAATAGCATCGAAATACTTCTTTATTTACTTCTTCAGAATCGTACTCATTTAGTATTTCCATAAAACGTAAATAAGAGCAATGAAACGAATTTTCTATCTTACCAATCTCTTCCTCTCCTTTAAAATCGAATACCAGCCCTGCTCCTGATTTCCTAATTACATTTACAGCGGTGCTTTTCCGGTGTAATACAGCTAAAATAGGCTTATCTGCCAGAACTGCCTGGTAAGTTTTGCTTGGTGTATAATGCGGTTCAGTACTCCCTAAAATAAAAATACCATCTGCCTCATTTAAATGGATCAGTACATCCAGGTAAGGAATTCTTTGTGGATACTCAAATATAATTTGCTTCCAAAGACCATACTCTTCCGCTAATGGTTTTATATTAAACCCTTCCGGATCATTCGGCGTTTTGCCCGTTCCTATAAAGTGAAATTCCACATCCTTAAATGTATTTGGATGCAACCTTATGCTTTTAAAAACTGCTTCCAACGGCAGGTAAGCTTTCGGTAATAAGGCACCCGCATAAACCAATTTTATTTTTTCAGCGTGCCTGGAAAAGAAATACGGTTTTATACCTGAATTTTTCAAAAGCTCGTGATCTTTTTGTTCGCCTCCATAAGGCATTGCACCATATACTGCGGAGGTTTTTAAATGAGGATTTCTTTCGAGCACTGGTTGATAGTAGCCTTCTGCTACTCCGGTTATTAAGGTGGCCTTTTTTAGCGCAACAGGCTCCAGTAAACGAGCTATTTTAGTACTCAGCCAATGGCGGGAAAAAATGTGATTGCTGCCTGGAAATTCATGTACCCACGGATCTATGTAATCAATCCCATATCGAATTCCTGTGGTCTCATGCAACCACCTGCCTATTAAAGCGCAATAAAATGAGGGTATTGGAATATATAGAAAATCAAACTTCTCCTTCCTGATCATTTGCTTTGCCCTTGCATACAGTTGAAAAAAAGCCCTCAATCCTATATCGCCAATGATTCTTGGCTTTGTTACACCGAACGCTTTCACTTTTTCAATTCTCAGCTTTTTAGGTAGTAACTTTACAAGGTTCCAATCCGGTCCTTCTTCATAATATTTTTCATGAACGGTTAAAATAACCGGTTCCCAGCCAAAAGTAGGCAAGTGTTGGGCAAATAAGCGCGGTCTGTGTACTCCTGCCAGATTTGAAGGTGGAAAATGAGGATATATGATGAGTATCTTTTTCAAATGCCGGCTATATAATGACAAATTTCCGGTTCACCATTGCCCGGATTCTTTCCGGTTTCAAAAACATAAATGTTATTATAAATACTGTTAAGAAGCGAGTAGCATCTCGCTCCAATTTGCGCTGAATGCACTTCTATCATCAAAACCGGCTTTTTGCTTTTCAAAGTTTTCATTCCCCCCTGCAAAACCATCTCCTCCGCACCTTCCACGTCAATTTTAATTAAATCAGGATCTGGAATATGTTCCAAGAGTTCATCAATGGTGATCGATTCTACTTCCAGGGTATCAACCTCTTTTTCCCACTCCTGGAAAGAACTCTTCTCCAGCTTTCCCATCGTTCCTTCAGTCATAACTTTAAACACAGATGTACCACTAACATTTGAAACAGCCTTTTCGATTAACCGTAAGGGAAGGTTAGAATTCAAGGAAATAAGATTTTTAATTTTTTCTGTGTTTACTGGCAGCGGCTCAAAAATAAACACCTCCCTGGCACCAGAAAGAGCCATAATGCCACCAAAATAACCCTTGTAACCACCAATATCATAACATATCCAACCGCTTTTGACGCTTTGTTGTAAAAATCTTGCAAAGTCCAGTTCCCAGGTGCCAATCCACATCAGTTTATCCTGTGGCATCTGAACCGGAAATACCAGACCCTTTGCCGGACCTCCTGAAATAGTAGCGATGAATTCATTTTGTTTAACCCACTTATTCAATAAAACCGATTGCAATTGTTTTAAACCGGGAATATTTTTAATTCGCGTTCTCCATTTGAACGGCACTTTTGAGGTTAGATCAATAATGATGTTTTTCATGCTCATAAAACAGATTCAACCAATTGATTGAGCTTCGTTTCCTGGGTTTGCCACGAAAACTTCTCGTCAAATGCCAGCCTTTCCTGTTCACTCATCCTTAACGAATCAGTTTTACTTTTATTAAAAATGCAATCGATAGTTTTTGCAAAAAGACTTTTATCAGTGATGTCAACAATACTGACTGAGGAAGGGACCACCGCTGCTACTTCTCTTTGGCCCAAAGTGTCAGAAGCGATAACATGAATTCCGGCCTGTAAATACTCAAGAATCTTATTGGAAACAGTCAATCTCTTATTGTCGTTTATATTTTCTTCAATTGCAAGTCCAACATCAAATGTTGAAATGAATGAAGACAATTGATGCGGAGAAATGAAAGGATGAAGAACCAGCCGATGTCCGTTAAACTGTCGAAAAGTTTCCTTTAATTGTTCTTCATAGTCTGATGTTACGTTTCCTAAAAGATGCAATTCAACAGCTACTGTACAATGGGGCAAAGCTTTAAATAAATATTCCAATCCCCTCTCAGTTCCGATAGTTCTTGAGAACCACAAAACTTTCAAATGTTCTTTCGTAGTTAATTTTGGTCGGGTATTGACAAACCTATTCGGAAAACTGTTGTAAATAACCGGCAAATGTTTTTTTGTTTTAAAAAAATCTTGCAAGGCCAGCGCCACTGCATTCGAAGGCACAGTACAAAATGCAGCTCTTTCCAGTGCAAACTTTTCTAAACTTGATAAGAGTTCCACTGGCCTTTCGGGAACAAGGTAATCATGTGAGTACCAGTCCTCAAAATCAAATGTTACTTTTTTACCCGCTTTCACTAATTTTCTGCCCACATAAAAGGCACATTCCAGGTGTGCTGAATATAAATCCGCACCTGCCTTCATTGCAGCTTTATATAAGTTTTCGGGAGCATAACTGATTGCCCATTTCGTACTTATATTAAAGCTACGTTGTAGTAAATGAGCAAAGGACTTGCGGCCACGATAAAATAAGCGAAGAACTGGATTTATCTTACCATTTATAAGGTTTAAGAAGCATTCATATTTTATCGAATGGCCTTTCAGAATTTCCAAATCTTTTTCGAGAAAAAAAGCAGAATGCCACATGGTTATCACCCTTACTTCAAATCCTCTCTTTTCATAAAAAAAAGCCTCTTTCCATACCCTGGGGTTAACAGATATATGATGATCAGAAAGCAGGCAAACTTTTTTTGTCAATTTTATCTCTGGAACTTGAATTATCAATGTTTTTTAGAGCCGGAAACAGGTGTACAGCCTGCCTTAAAATAAGTTTTCAGTGCTAGTCTAAATAAAAACCTTGTACTCTCTATTATATTATCTATGGTTTTCAACACATTTAGTGCCTATACTATTAATTTGTTGCGGATAAAATGTATTTAATCCTTCTTGTAAAACGCCATCCAAATACTTTGCTAACCATTTCCACAACTGTGCCTCCCAGTTTTGGTGGATTTACGTTGCATTTCAACCTTTTGTACTTTCTATAAGCTATAGCTGACAATTTTTTTTGTTCAGGGTAGTTATACACTGCATAATTCAAATACTGTTTCGCAAATGCTTTGTTCAAATTTAGGCTTGGTGAATGTTTTGATATATAAGAGTATTTTAAATCAATGGTTAATAGCATATTTCTTAAAAGGTGGTATTGTCTGCTATTACTCAAGCATGAGTTGCTACTGGAACGCCTGTAATACACCAAAACTTTCTTTACATAAATTATACCTTCAGAAGCCAATGCAATTCTTGTAAAAAATTCTCCATCGTCATCCACGCTTCTATAATTTCGCCATCCCCCTACAGTTGAAACCAGCTGTCGTGGCAAAAGCCAACAATTTGTTTGAATGAAACTCTCCTTACCATTCCCCCCAAGTAGATTGATTAATAATTTAGCAGGCTCATTAGTAGTATATATGAACTCTCTCAGATATTCCTTTGCAACCAAATTTTTAAGATTATCTGTATCAGTGAATTCAACATAATCACAAACGGCTACTTTATTACTTGCCCCTTCCAACGACTTCACTTGCTTTTCAATTTTATCTGAGGACAAAAAATCATCCACGTCCATAAATTGGATATAGTCGCCAGTGGCATATGCGAAACCTGTATTACGAGCTACGGCAGCGCCCGAATTGGGTTGCTTTAGCACCTTGATGCTGTTACATTCGAACGTCTTTGCAATAGCATAGCTATTATCTAAGGAAGAATCATCAACAATAATGATTTCCGTATTGGGATAAGTCTGTTCAAGCAACGAGGTTACTGATTCTTGCAGGAAACCTGCTGCATTATAAACGGGCACGATGATGGAAACTTTAGGATACTTCAAATCGTGGAGTTAACGGCTCTTTGTTCTATTGAAACTATGCTAAAAAAGAATTGCAATCTATTCATTTTACCGGTATAGGAAAGAAGGATTGAAATTATACTTGAAAAATGGCTTCTTTTATATCTTTAATCTGAAACCCGGAAGCTCCATATAACTCGCGAGTTTCTCGCCAGTTCCATGTATCAAAGAAATATCGTACAAGATTTACAAAAAAACGTCTTTTATTTTTTTTACCTAACCATTGTAGCTGTTGTTTATTTAAAGGCAATGGCAATTCCTTAAAAGCATCTTTTTGATACAAATAATTATTTATCAAATAGCTCTTTTTATTATTTCGCTCCTGGTTATCATGAATGCGATATGATATAAAAAGCTTCGGAATTAAAACCGTATTAGTATAGCAAATAGCTTTGAGGTTAAAATACATGTCATTTGCAGGTCCATATTTTGTTGGGTAGCACCCTATCTCAAAAAAATAATCCCTTTTCATAATTGTACCGCTGGGTCCCATTCCTAAAAATGGCTCTCCAAAAAAATTTTTTTCCACAGCCTCTAACGGAGATCTTACAAAAGGCGGCACTTCCTTATAAGCCCAATACAATCCAAATCCGCCATCAGGAAAATTTTCCATAGCATGTATGCAATCCGCTACTCCATTTGGAAAGAAAAAATCATCCGAATCGCACCACATCAGGTATTTTCCTTTTGCATACCGCGCTGCCTTATTCCTATTAGCGTAATCCCCAAGATTGTGTTCATTAATATACACATTTATCCGCGTGTCTGTAGCTTGATAATTCTTTGCGATTGAAACTGTATCGTCCTTACTGTCATCATCTACTATAATAAGCTCCCAATTCTGATATGTGGACGTCAACACTGATTCAATTGCTTCGGCAATATAGCGTTCACGGTTATAAGCAGTCATTAAGATACTAACTAAAGGACCAGAAACATTATTCATAATTATGCTAAATGTTACTTTTTGGTAAACCAGATGTTATTTTCCGGGATTGCTTCTGAAAATTCATTAAGCGGTTTACCATTAATAGAAAAACAGTTATATCCCTTATTGGAAAAGAAATCCCTCAATGCAATAAATCCCGTTTCGCCTATTTCGTTATATTCCAAAATAAAATTATTAACAGGATATAATTCGAAAGAAAAATTCTTCAGAATGTTGAATTCATTTCCCTCTATATCTATTTTCATAAGCGCAATTTGTTCATGGATATTTTGTTTGTAAAAAAAATTTAGAGAAGAGCAAAATAGGAATAATGAACCCTTTGAAGAATTGTTCGTTACCGTTCTTCCAATGTTATTTGATACTGGCTGTTCCAGATTAAGAAATCCTATTTCATCTGACAAAGCCATATTAAAAATCTTTACTTGTTGCTGCAGATTATTCAGTTTCACATTATTTATAAGAGTGCCTAAGATTTTATAGTTTGGCTCAATTGCTATTGCGGATACGTTGCAATTCAATTTTCCTACCTGACAAGTGAATAATCCAAAATTAGCTCCGACATCCACGAACAAACCTCCATTTTTTAAAATAGATTTAGCCAATTTCACCGAATGTGGTTCGTAATTTCCGGCTAGTAAAATCGTCCTTGTGATCCAATCATTTGGATCTAAACAAAAGCAAGTTCCGTCCCTATTCTTTAACAATATGCCCTTTCTAAATATTACTTTGCCAATAAAGTTCAACATTCGAATTTTGCTTGGGTGATCAACACTCTTAAGGTATCTTTGAAAGAGTTTGCCTGTATTTGTGGTAGGTGTAAACATCTTAATATCTGCCTTTATTTATTTTAAAAAGTTTATTATCAGAATAGCTTGACAAAAATTTTTTTTCTAATATTCATTACAAAGCGAATGGGTTCATTTTACTGAAGCTCCAAATTCAAGCCGAACCCATTTTCCCAATCTGATTGAATATACATAAAAATTAATTTTTTGAACATACAGTGCATATAAAATTGATCAATTGCATGAATACCAATTTCATGAGTGAAATCAATACAAGCCTTAGCAGCTTTAGGATTAATCAATATTGCAACTGTGCCAGACATATCTCTATGTGTAGGCGGCACTTTAATAAATCTTCTTCTCAAGAAATTATTTTTCCACGAAAATGGGTAACTCTTAGCGGGATAACCTTTCCGCCAAGGACAATTAGACTGTAAATATAGGACGGACGGGTTCTGATTATATTTTGGTGCACTAAATGAAACAAAATCACTGGATAGATTAGCCAGTGTTCTGCTTTTGATACAAAGGTCATCTTCAAGAATGAGTAAAGGCAGTTGAAGGGTGCAACATTCAATCCAAAGTTTATAATTTGTCAAAAATAATGAAATCAAATATTTACCAACCAGTTTATTATAATTCCAATCTAGACCTATTTTGAAATTATTATTCTCAAATATACAAGTTGCAGAATTTTCGCTAATTATAAAATCTGCAGGAGTTACTGCATCGTATAATATTGTTGGCATAATAGTCCGCATTGACGGCAATATCTCTTCTTCAACATACTTTCTCCGTTTAAAATATTTGACTGACCCAAAGGAATGTGAATGTTGGTTTGAAGCTATGCCTGCATTGACTGTAATTATCCTACAAATTGGTGTCTCACTACGTAACATAAACGACCAATATTGACTTATAAGGTCACAAAAAAAAGCAATTTGCTGATATCAGAATTATTTAAACAAAACATTTTATTAGCAAAACTATTTATATCCTTACTGCCTGAAAAAAGAAAATAATGTTTGTCGGCATTTGGCTCAATTTTTACTTGTGTAACCTTGAGAAAAAGAATTTTCAATAGAAACTATAAACACGTAATTTTTAAAATACAATTTATTGGCAGCAGGGTCACATTTAAAAACTTTCCACTGAAAGGTGCGTTTATATTTTAAACAGCAGATGAACAAATGAAGTCATTCATGCAGATTTTCGTCATTTCTCTTTAACGAATAACACATTGCCCATATCCCATCCTTTCGGGATTGCTTCAATTTTCACCTGGAAGCCTCTGTCTTCCAGGAACGAACGATACGCGGCATAGAGAGCAACGCCTTTATAAGTTTCCGCAGTACTTACCTCAGTGTGTATTACCGAAACCGTATCTAATATCTTTTTACTTTCTCTTAGCATATTCAATTCAAATCCCTGCATATCTAACCAAAGTAAATCTACTTTTTCAATGCCATTCTCAATTGCCCAACTATCTAATGTGGAAGTTCTTACAATTATTTTACTATTGAACACGGTTTTGGGGTGATCAACTAAATGCTGCTGAGGCTCAAGTAAAGAACTTGATGCATCTGATTCGCCTTCACTTACATAAAAATCCATTGCACCATTCTTGTCTGCAAGCGCAAGTTGGTAGTATTTTATGTTCTTTTGAGGATTTGGCCTGGCTTTTAGTTTATTAAACAAATGTTCTATAGGTTCAAACGCACATATTAATGAATGCTTAAACACTTTAGCCAATTCAATTGTGTCCGTTCCGTCATGAGCGCCGCAGTCAATAATAACAGGATTAGACGATAAATACTTTTTCAAAACGACTTTGGATATCCTTTCATTAATCACTTTTGGTAAAGCAAATTTTTCAAAAAGAATCTTTCGAATATGGTAATCTGCGGATCTAAAATATCGTTTCATAATATTTACTAATTCAGGGCGAATGATCTTCCTATTGTTACCATTTTCAATTTATCTGAATCTCTTTTCAATACGAAGGCTATGATGCAGGTAATTTCTCATTTTATTTGTGAACAATGATACTTTATGAAATGAATTCTTTAGCATTGATTTGCTAACGGGTTTTCTTTCTTTACTGTCTGCTATAACAATATCAAAAAACTCAGCCAAGCTTTGCTGGGTAAATTCAGCAGGTAAATTATTATTGATAAACCACGGTTGGGCAGCCATTGCCATATAACTTTCATCATCTTTATCCAGTTCAATTATTCTTTCAATGGCTTCATCAAAGGATTTGGTATCGGGAATATTTATAAAGCTGTTAGCATTAAAATCTGTATCTACTACAGGGTTGCCCCAATATACCGGGATGCTGTTTGCCAACATAGGCTGTATTAATTTCTCAGTAGTGTAACCGGGGTAGGCAGAATTTTCAAAGGATATGACAAATTTATATTCGCTTATAAATTGCATTTTATCTCTTATTGGGCCGCCAATGTTGTTCATAAATCTGCCGCCGCTATCTACCCGTTTATATTCTGATAATCGGTTAAAGAATTCGATCCGCTCTTTGGCTTTACCATTCGACACCACCATGCAACAAAAATTCTTTTTTGACTTAAATCTGGCCATATCTTTTTCCTGCATTAGCCGTTCCGGTTTCCATGAAGCCCATATTGGCCAGCGCTTATGCCGTGGATTATTTTCATAAAAGTCAAAGTCTAAAACATAATCGCAGATGTTCCAGTTGGCACGCTCATTTTCCCAACCTAAAAAAACGCGGTGACATTTATATTTTAAATAATCCCTCTTGCCGTTATATGGATGTGTAAAGAAGAAAATGTCAGGATCTTCGGAAATCTCAACCTTATATTTTAAAGAAAGAATGCGGGTAAAATAATTATCCTCACTATTAAAGTCCGGCCAGAAATCGCCAAAGTTTATTTTGATGGTTTCCACTAGTTCATGTATTTATTCTGCTGTGCTTTAACGAAACAAGCATAGCAAATAAGCGAAACCTTTTATGCCGCAAAAGGTTTTTTTTAAAGCCCTGCAACCCACTTCTTGTTTCACCTGGGAAATAATAAATGCCATTTTTAAATTTCTCCAATTCAGAAGAAAGCTTTGTTACGAGCGAAAAATAGCCTGGATTAGTTCTCGTAATATTTTTTATTATTGCCGGAATTAACGTATTATAACAACCACGAGCCATAATGCTTCTAAATGTTTCCCATTCCTTTGTTAAGCAACGCCTATCTGTAAAAGTTTTATATGCCTCAAATTGCAGGTTATATTGTTCTATTCTCTTATTCTCAATGCCTGCCATTGCGGAATTTTCATGCATACGATAATGATATAAGGTACGGTTATTTATTACAATGCGCTCGCTAAAATGCACGTAATACAAATTAAATAGCAAATCTTCTCCAATGCTAATATGTTCATCAAAACGCAGGTTATTTTGTCGTACAGTGTCACCGTTATATAGCTTGTTCCAGTTCGCATAATCAAATTTAAAATTCATTATCGCTTCTACTGCGTCAGCGGGCCTGTTTTTAAAATCAATTATTTCTTCGTTTAAGCTCAATCGCATCTTCAGAGATTCACCCTTCGTTACCACTGCTATATTGCAAACAGACATACCTGATCCCGATTGAATAGCTGACCTATACAATGTTTCCAACATCTCCCTTTCTATCCAGTCATCTGCGTCCACAAAAGCAATCCATTCTCCATTGGCGATAGCAAGCCCTTTATTCCTGGCAGCACTCACGCCAGCTGTAGTACTATTAATTACTATTATTCTTTTATCCTGCTTTTCAAAACTCCTGATAATTGCAAGGCTGTCATCGGCTGAACCGTCATTTACAATTATTACTTCAATATCCTGTAAGGTTTGCTCAAGAACAGAACGTAAGCACTGCTCAAGATAAAGAGATGCATTATAAACCGGGATAATGATGGAGACTTTTGCAGCGTTCATTTTGCGAACTTCAACAGTCGTTTTAAAAATAATAAAGGTTTCAAAATCGCTTTTCCTATTTTGTATTCTTTACTCCTGTAAACCTCATTTTTACCGCTAGTAATTAACATGTCGGTATTATAGAAAACTCTTTTTACATCAACCGTCCTGATGTCTGTATTTAACGCATCTATAAAAGAATCACGAGTACCCAATGAAAAAAAATTAGAATGAATAGCTGTATCCTCCATACCCATCAAGGCATTGTTTATATATGGATACAAATTCAATGCATATTTTTTTATCGGCTGGCTACACTTTTTGCAAGAGAGCAAATATTCATTGCTAATTTGAGACAACTGCTTAGTACCATTTACATCAATGCACACATCGAGGCCTTGATTGGTGAGCTTATTAAAAGCCTTTGCATCCAACTCAAAAAAAGCATCATAAACAGAGGTTGAGGTACTAAGCTTTGAAAAAAGAAAAGCCTTTTTATTCATTAGTAAAGAGGTTTGCCACACCAGCATTTCGTTATCATGATGCTGGCCGGTATCACCAAAATTAGTGGTAAGGCTAATGCAAGGATACACAAAATAACGGTTTGTAACTAACAGATAATAATAGAATAATTTTTTCCAGGAAGTTGCCGAAGGCCAGGCGGCTACGGCAGCAGGCAACAAATCTTCTTCTATAGGCCTTTCAGGCCCTAAATAATCTTTATACAATTGCCATTGCTTTTTTGTCCATAACTGTCCGGAAGAGCATGGCACTTGTAAAAAATAATTATCATACCCATCCGCTAATGGCTCAAAAGGGCAAAAAGCTACTTCATTAAACCGGTAATTGTATAAGCCGATTCCTGCAATATTCGCGTCATCTTTATAAAAAGAGAAAGCCTGCTGCGCATAATCATAAAAAGCAGCCGATACAAAAACATCGTCTTCTAAAACGATAATAGCGTCATGCTCTGAACTCAGATCACCGCATTGCAGAATATGTTTTTTTAAACCGAGATTTTCATCATGTTGAATTATCATTTTAGTACCATGAGGCCACGTCATGTTATTTGCCAAATCAGCGCATTCATTATCACCAGAATAATCAATACTAATGATCAAAGTAATATTGTTATAACCCTCATAGGATGTATTGCCCAAAGAGGATAGCAAACGTCTTAGTGCCTTCGGACGATTAAAAGCTACTACTATTATCGCGATATCAGCCTGCATAATTGGTTTTAGGACTACCAAAATAATCCAGCATCAATTTTACAAAACCCAGACTGCGTGTATGATAAAAATGTTTGCAAAGCAAGGCTATAGCTTTTGTATATTTTTTTTTGTCAACCAGGTACCGTATATAGGCGCCGAGGCTTCCGTATATTATTTTCTTCGGTAGATGAGATTTAAAATTTTTTAAAATTATCTTATCCCAGTCTGCCCAAAACGCCTCATCTGTTTTGTTAGAACTGAACCCACCAGAATGAAACCTTGCTATTGCTATCGGGATATATTTTTTACGTATTGAATCATTGCAAAACAATCGGATATTCATCTCATGATCGGAAGCAATTTTATACTTTGTATTTAATCCAGTATATTGCCGAAACAATTCTCTCTTGTAGAAGATGCGCTGGTGATTAATATTCCTGTTTATAAAAACAGGGTAGGTCCACTCCCCTTCCTCCTTTATATTTTTAGGCATCCATATACTGTCACCATATACAATATCATTTTCACTTGTAAGAAAAGGATAAACACTTTGCAAAACATTTTCATTATCAAAGATATCGTCCGTTCCCATAAAATATAACCATTCGCCTGTTGCGTTCTTGATGCCCTTATTCATTGCTTCATAAATACCATTATCTTTTTCAGAAATGATGTTAATATCGATATGATGTGTAAATTCTTTAATAAGGGTAATAGTATTGTCTACCGATACATTATCTATTATTACCAATTCGTAATCATGTAAAGTTTGTCCGGTAATATTTTTTAGTAAGGCAGGAATATATTTCTCTGAATTGAATGTGGGAATAATGATAGACAGTTTGTTCTTCATTTGCATCATTCGCAATTCTTTCAAATGATTAATTGCAACATTTACCCAAAATTCAAATTCGCCTTTTCAATCAAATACGGCTGCAGCTGAATCCACAAATGCTGTCCTGAATTATGATCTTGACTGTTATTATAAAACTTCTTTATACTGTTTAAAATTTTAGCATGATCAATAAGTTCACAATTTTTAAAACCGAGGCTTGCAACTTCATCTAGTAGCCATTCTTTCCATTCGCCCGCAAACCACTCGCCCATCGGGCTATTCCAGCCAGTTTTAACTTTGTTTGAAATTATTTTCCCTGGAACAATTCCTTTAGCTGCATTCCTTACAATTGCTTTTGTTAAGCCTCGTTTTAACCTGTATTTATTAGGCAGGGTAAACGCAAATTCAATGATCCTGTAATCCAGAAAAGGCATTCGTATTTCGACACCTGCTGCCATTGAGTACTTATCATAATTCCGAAGCAGCGTTGGCAAAATTCCGTAAAAAGTAGATTGTAAAAGTGTTGCTTTAAAATATTGTTCCTTCTCAAAGACACTTAATAGTTTTTTGGCTTTAATTTTCTTCAACAGTTCACTTTTAAAATGTGGCCAGGCATTGCGCAACCCGATATGGTTATTAAATCCATACATTTTATCAATGGAATTCAAAGTATTCTGCATTTCAAAAAGATTCGGGAAGTCATCCTTTAGTTTACTATAAAGGTCGAAGCTGTATCCGCCAAATAATTCATCTGCGCCATGGCCATCAAGCGTAACCACCACCTTCCGCTGGCGGAAAGCATTATATAACTGGAAAAAAGGAATCGGCGAAGTACCGGCAATTTCCTCAAAATCATACACCGCCTTTAAAATATGATCAGGATTAATGTCTGGGTTTACACTGATCGGCTCTGCGGCTACACCTGCATTTTCAGCAGTACACAATGCACCCGATGTTTCATCCAGATGAGAACCTGGAAAGCTTGAGATTAGCGCTTTATAAGAGCCATTTTTAGCAAAGCCCAATTGCGCAAGCGTCGACACTACAAATCCGGAATCAATGCCGCCGCTTAACGCCGAGCCAACAGGTACATCGCTTCTCATCCTTAACCTGCAAGATGATTGAAATAATTCATTGAATTGCTGGCTCGCTTCGTCAAAAGAACGAGAAGTGTTTTTTTGAAGAAGCAATTGCTGCGGAAAGTAATACCGGGCTATTTGCAATTGCCCGTCCTTAAATGTGGCATAACTGCCAGAAGGAAATTTTTTCATTCCTTGATAAATCGTTTTTTCCGAAGCTTCACTTTCAAACATATTATTTACCGAGAAATCAATAAATTCTTTATCATATTCCACCTTGTCAAGATAGCAAAGAAGATTTTTCATCTCTGATGAAAAAGCCAAACGATCACCATTATGGACATAATAAAGCGGCTTTTTCCCAATGCGGTCCCTACTTATAAAAAATGACTTCTCGAGAGCATTATAAATAACAAATGACCACATTCCGTTAAGTAGTGACAAGGCCGCCGTCCCCTTGTGTATAATAAACTTTAATAAAACTTCAGTATCGGATTCTGTATAAAAAACAATTCCTTCTGCCTCAAGACTTTTTCTTAATTCAATGTAGTTATAAATTTCTCCATTAAAAACGATGACATACCGATCATCAAAGGTCATCGGTTGGTCAGACCGCGAAGCTGGATCAATAATTGCAAGCCGCCGGTGACCGAGCATAGTTTCGCCATCATTGCTTTTCCAAACGCCAAAGCCATCTGGCCCCCGGTGCTGCATTTTGTTGAGCTCTTTAATAAAATTGTGCTCATCTATCCTGAATTTACAAATACCATAAATACCGCACATATGCTATAAGAATATAAAACGTTTTGATTTCAAAAAGTAAAGATTGGGCATCGCAGGAATTATCGCAAGAACTTGTAAAAAGTAATCTGGAATATTTTTCTATAAAAAAAGTTCCTGGTAATTAATACCGGGTTCTTTACTAATAAGTGCATTAAAACACTAAAGCCATTATTTTTCATTTCGTTCACATGCATGTGATAAGCCATAAAGAATTGATTCATTTTCACAAACCTAAAATCCTTTCTTTTTATTGCCCATTTGAACAGTTTTATATAAACTAATTTTTTATATTTCGATATGATTTCATCAGTATCAAGTACCCGGTTGGTCTCATGAACCGTTCTTATTGCAATAGGTGTTTCAATATTACCGGGTAGCAATTTGCTAACGGCAGCGATTCTTGCCCATAGCTCTGTATCTTGTGCTAATTTCAAATCGGTATCAAAATTTCCGCTCTTGCCAAAGACTGATTTCCGTAATGTTATTACGTTTGTATTAAAATACCCTTTACCACCGAAAAGCAATGCGGGCAAAAGGTCTTGCGATTTGACCCTTTCTGTAAACGTGTCATCTGCCTTATGCCGTAAGAGATATTTTTCACGCACTACTTCACTTTCAAAAACTCCTTTTGAAAATCCGTACACCCCATCTGCGTCTGGATTGCGTGCAAATATTTCTTCATCCGCATCAAAGCGGTTTGGTAAATAATAATCGTCCGCATCAAGAAAAGAAATGAAATCATATTTAGATTTTTCGATTCCTATATTTCTCGACTTTCCGGCTCCATAATTTTTACCTGATTCGTTAATTATTAATTTTACTTTTTCAAATTCATCTTCCAGATGTCGGCAAACGTCTAAAGCCTTGTCAGGTGAGCAATCTTCCACAAGTATTATTTCCCCTACTACCGGAATATTTACTGCTGACAATACTGCCCTTCTTACATATTTCTCGGCATTATAAACAGGGATAATAACGGATACAAACAATTAAGTGTTTTTTTTGAAATATAACAAATTAAATTTTTTAAGAAAGAACTCGTCCAATACCGATTCCGGGTACAAGATTATCAGTTCGCGAAATAATTTTTTTGGACTATAGTTAGGAGTCTTAGTATAAAAGAGAAGTGCATTAAAAATATTATTTTTATTCTCAAATGAAATTGCATTATTCAAAGACCATTTATACAAAGAATAATACATTTTATTTTTCGATTCTTTTACATTTTCAATTTGATGTGTAGTATTGGAACTGTGAACAAAGCGCATTGCAAGAGGCTTGGTGATCTCGCCAGGCATCAGCTTTGCTTTAACTGCAAGCCGAAGCCACATTTCACTATCTTCTGCACATTTTAGCTGTTCGTTGAACAAACCTGTTTTTAAAAACACTTCCTTTTTTACAGTAATTGAATTTGTTGAAAAATACCCATAACCGCCGAAAAGCAAGGCCTTAAACAATTTTTCTGGCGGCATTCTATCCTTCATGGTAGTCAGTTCTTCATCATGCAACGTATAAAATTGGCTTTCACTATCAGACGTTTCAAATGCTGCCCCAATGCATCCATAGACCCCTTCAGCATTCGGATTTTCACTAAAAATTTTATTTTCTTCGATAAACCGATTTGGTAAGTAGTAGTCGTCTGCGTCTAAAAAAGCAATATAATCCCCGGTAGCCTTCATTATTCCAAGATTACGGGATGCGCTTATTCCTTTATTAGTCTTACCCAGATGCGTATATAATTTTACGACATTATATCTTGTTGCTAAAGATCTACATTCTTTTAAAGATTCATCTGTACTACCATCTTCAATTAAAATGACTTCTTTTGTTTCAGCCTGACTAAGCGCGGATGCCACGGCTTTTGCAATAAATCGAGCCGCATTATACACCGGAATAATGATGGAAACATTTTTGAAGAGCATCGTCATTGTTAAGCTTTTTTACACTTGGAATATTTATCCAATTGCTGTTTAAATACTTTTAGGTAAGATCTTCCATATTTTTCATCAGGCTCAAGATAATTTCCCTCAGCCCATTCATTCCAGGAACGCAGAATTAATATTCTTTCATCAGCAGGTTTGTTTTCCGTTTCCTTAAAAGCCTTCTCGCACAATTGCCCAAATAAGTCAGGTGATGATCCGCGAAATAGCCAGCCATTCGTACCTGCACGCGGGGTATTATCCCAATCTGGCATTATCCACGGGTATTGGTTATTTAAAAAGCTTTTTTCAGGATAGTGCGATAAATAGTTTTCATACGATACTATTTGAGGCAGTTTTGGTTCTTCATAATTACCAAACGCTTTCTTTAGCCGCTCATTTAATCCCGGCTTTGCTTTGGTTATCTCATAGCTGTCTCTATGAAAAAATTCAGGTACTGCACCATCATATCCGTTTTCTGTCGCTTCCCAGTTAAACGGCATGTGCATCCCAACAAAATGAATTCCCTTCATTCCTTCTTTAAGAGCAAGCTCCTGCCATAAATCGATAAATTCTTTTGAATCAGGAATTTCCTGCGGACGAAATATAAAAACCAATTTTTTACCATTTATATCAATATAACGTTTATCCGTAAATGCGTTCAATAACGAATAAAAATGAGCTGTATAGTCTTCCCTTCCAGGATAAGTTTGCTCTATTAAAGTTTCGTTGCTTGATAAACCGTGCCAGGTACCGGCCCACGTTTGGTTCGCCCATGCTATGCAAAAAGGAAAGTCAGGCTGGCCTGATTGCACAACTTCAATAAAGGGCCGCTCAATAATACGCCTGCCGCCAAACCAATAATGCCAGTAGCAAAATCCATAAATGCCATATTTCCTGGCAAGCTGCGCCTGCGCCTCTCTCACCTCCGGAACACGCAGGTCATAAAAGCCTAAATCCGACGGTAATCTTGGTTGCCAGTGCCCCTCAAACAATGGCCTAGCTTTAGCCACATTAGTCCATTCCGTAAATCCTTTTCCCCACCATTTATCATTTTCAGGAATAGGGTGAAATTGAGGAAGGTATACGGCAAGAGGTTTAAGTTTAGACATATGCTACTTTTCTAAAACGCTTTTAAAAGCCTCTAGGTATTGCAATCCCCACCGGGAACAGGGTTCTAAATGATTGCCTTCAGCCCATTCATTCCAAGCGTTTATAAACAGAAAACTTTCCTGTGCTGAATACGGTTTAAAATCTCGCAAAATCTTTTCAACCCATTCCTTAAATAAATATGGGGTACTATTGTTTAAAATCAATACCGGGCTGTTAGATTTCCGGGCCGTATTATCCCAACCTGGCACCAATGAAGGGAAAATTTTGTAACCGAATTCGTTTAACGGCTTTAAATTTTCAAACATGTGTCTATATTCCTTAATGTTTAATCTGTTGATCCGAGCTTCTTCAATCGTGGCTTTATTTAATTTACCGAATATTTTTTTTACAATTGGACTTCGGCTATTCACTTTTGTTTTCGTCGGCGTCAAGGTACTCTCCTGTCGTCTCGTTCCAAATGGCTCAAAATCTATCGCAGCATCAAAGCCATCCGACAAATCGATGTAGGATTTATTATACCTGAATACCATGTGACAGAGATAAAGTTCCATTCCATATTGCGCAGCTATTTCTCTCCATTTTTTTGCGGTAGCAGCGGGATCAGGCAGTAGAAAAGATTTATAGATAACAAATACTGGCTTGTTATCAACCCGGATGTATCTGGGGTCCTTAAAGAATTTGATTAAGTGATGAATATGGTTTATATCGTCATCTGCCGAGTGGCTCTGCACCATCAATACTTCCTCGTCTCTCCCATCCCACTTGCGTGTCCAGTTTTCATTCGCCCAACAGAGCATAAATGGGAAATCTGGTTTACCACTTGAAAGCATATCGTCTACCGGACGTTGTAATAACTTTTTTCCATTGAACCAGTAATGATAAAAACAAAAACCTTCAATTCCATATTTCCTGGCTAAGTTAGCCTGCTGTAGCATCGTATCGGGTAGACGCAAATCATAAAACCCCAGGTCAGCCGGTAATTGCGGCTGATAATGCCCTTCAAAAAGAGGGCGCGCCTTGACTACATTAGTCCATTCGGTAAATCCTTTACCCCACCAAAGATCATTTTCTGGTATTGGATGAAACTGGGGAAGGTAGAGAGCAATAGGTCGAACTTTTGCCAATTTATTTTTTTTTTGAGATCTGCTGAAAAACCTTCCTTTTTAAATTAATAAAATTATCAACTATCCATGCATAGGCTTTGTAGGACGGGGATGAAACCACTGATGCTAACTTTCGGTTTTTACTTTCAATCTCTGTTATTAATCTTTCTCTTTCCTGCACATAAGCCTTGTATGCACTAAACAAACTGATTGAAGGAAAATTTAGATTTTTGAATTGAATATCTGAGGCTATAATTATATTAAAGAACGGTTTATTAAAAAAATTATGTTCATTCAATTCCGCCTTTATATTGTAGAAGTCACCGTCAAAAAATAAATATTCACCTGACTCAATCTCCTCGTGTGAAACCACCGACCCAATGAAAATTCTTTGCTGATATAATTCAACTTGATTAAAATAAGTAGAAATAAGCTGCTTAAATTCATTAGTGAAAAGTTCTTTAATATGGAACCGGTTAGCCGGGTCTCTTTCACTATAAATTGTTTTATCTGGCGTTGAAATAATTAATATTCCATCTTTTTTTAGTACTCTTTTAACCTCAGACAAAAATAGGTTTTGTTCCTTTATATGCTCAATGGTTTCAAAGCTTACTACTACATCAACAGTATTAGATTCTAAAGGAATTTTTGAGGTGTTACCTACTTTAAATTCAATATTTTCCCTTTGGTATTTTTCCTTCGCGTGCTCTACTGCTTCAAAGGAAATATCTACTCCCAAAACAAACTCTGCCACACTGCCAATAAGATTCGTTCCATACCCTTCTCCAGACGCAATATCTAAAACATTTTTATTTTTACAAAGCTCCAAAGCCAACGCATACCTATGCAGATGTTCAAAAGTCCCATAAGCACTATCTAATTCAGTTACCAATCTTTCTCCAGTCCAACTGAGACTCATCGTATTATTTTATCTTTTTTAAGTATCCTCTAGTGTTAAAGGTTGACTCATAGCCAAAAAAATTAAGCCATTTCTCGTCAGGTTCGAACTCAGGATGCGAGGGAAGAAACTCTTTGATCGCCTTTAAAGGCCCTCCATCAAATTCCTTTGATCGTCCCAAATCATTTACGATTCCGTCCTCAACAATAAGATATGATCCCTTAGTTACTACGGGACTGAATCGATTGATCGCACCTAATGTGTTTTTATATTCATGAGAAGAATCTTCAATAACCAGAATTCGATCACCCTTTATGAGATCGAGATTGTATTGCTCCCAACCGTCAAAGAAAAACTTTATCCGTGAATGGCTCTTTGCCTCATCATACACTATATCTTTAATATCGATACTATGAATTTCACCATGACCAATAGAATCCAAAATGTCAGCCATATAATACGCGCTTCCGCCCATATTGGCGCCAATTTCGATGATCATGTCAGGCTTTATTTCGTTAATAATCATTTGATACATTACGTAATCATTAGGGCATTTAATACATGGAACTCCTTTATATGTAATTTTTAAGTGTCCGGTATAAAGTCCTTCAAGCCTAAAACGGTTTCGGTTTGGCTTTTTTATATTGAATCTGCGCATTTTAAAAAACCCTTTTTTTATTTAAATTTTTGATCCATCCCATTTCAGCAACGGCCTAACAATTCCGGGGAACTTTCCGGCATACTTTCCTCTTGCAGAATCACCGTGCAAATAATCGACAATTGTAAATGCTATAGCCTCGTCTTCATTAAAATGGACATGAATACCTGGATAATTTTCAAAGGCAGCTACGCTAATAACAAAAAGTCCTTCCGTGAGAAAATGAGGAGGGATCCATGCCGTTACCTCATATACCCCAGGCTCTCTTGTATTACTCTTGCTTAAATCTGTATTCAAGTCATGGGAACCAAAAACTACCACTCCAGCTTCATTCTTTATTGTAAAGCCATGAGTAAATTTTTTTAATCGAGAGACAACCTGAAAGCGAAAAGTCACACCAATTTTCTCACTTACCTGAAAAAATCCCCGAGACTCTCTTATTTCATCATGTACCGTTGCTTGAAGAAGCTTTATCATTGAATTCCCCGGAGCGGTATTACGATCAGCCCAAACTTTTGAATGTGAAATTCCTTTATCCGATTTTAAATAAGCGGATATTACCGCTTCAATATTACCAGCAAAGCTCATAATTCCATTTTGCAAAAGAAATGCTTTATCACAAATGCGATTTATTACCTCCATGTTGTGAGTTACCAATAAAATTGTTCTGCCGGAATTCCCGCTGATATCTTTCATTCGCTTTATACATTTATTTTGAAATTCTGCATCTCCTACAGCAAGTACTTCATCAACAATTAAAATATCCGGTTCAAGATGTGCAGCCACTGAAAATGCAAGCCTCACATACATCCCAGAAGAATACCTTTTTACTGGTGTGTCAATAAATCTTTCAACACCACTAAAGTCAACTATCTCGTCAAACTTGCTTTTGATTTCCTGCTTGGTCATGCCCAGGATAGCACCGTTCAAAAAGATATTTTCGCGACCGCTTAGTTCAGGATGAAAACCAGTGCCTACTTCCAACAAAGAAGCGACTCTCCCTTTTATTTTTATTTCTCCTTTTGTAGGTGACGTTGTACGGCTGAGTATTTTTAAAAGAGTAGATTTGCCCGCCCCATTACGTCCAATAATTCCCAACACTTCTCCTTGCTTTACTTCAAAATTAATATCACGCAATGCCCAAACATATTCACTATTTCCTTTTGCGCTACGGTCGTTTTCTTCGCCAATTTTGAGATACGGATCTTCCTTCCCGCGAATACGGGACCATGCACGGTTTAAATCATGAGCAATAGAGCCTGTGCCTACATTTCCAAGGCGGTATTGCTTAGAGAGATTTTCGACTTTGATAACAGTGGACAAATGAAGAAGGTTAAAAGTTATAGGTTAACGGGTATAATTGCCAGCAGTAAACGAACTTTTAGGCTAAATTGTTTTATTTCTTTTCAATACTCAATTATAACTCAATTATAAAAACTCCCCACCACTCCTGCCGGTTTCCAATCAATCTTTTGGATTTCTTCCCGGGTTTTATAATGCAAGGCCAATGCTATAATGGTCAACTGGCCTTCAGCAGCAGTAATTGGCAGCACAGATTCCGAGGCAGGTAAAGCTTCATTTATGTAAGGAATTACCAGCATCGTTTCTTTACAATCCACCACCGAAGGATCTGCCATTTGCAAAGACGCGATCATTATTTGCAGTGATATCTCCCGGGTATATGGTGGCGCTTTTATGTCACTTACCGGGTTAAAAGCTGCAATCCGGAGATCAAATTGATTGGCGGCATTCCTGCTTACCATTACAGGAACCCTCAGAAATTCGGACAACTCCCTTTTTTCATTAAAAGATACATGCTGAAAAGCATGGATGTGATCAACCGGGGCAGGGTCATGCAGTGGCTCCGTTTGCAGCCATCGCCTGAACGCAGCATCTGTCCGGTGAATGATCTTTCTATTGCCCGGTTCAGGCATCAAAGGCTTTAGTAAAGCGCGTAATACCGCCGACCTGTTTGCCGCCATCCCAAATATCCCGGCGTTTTTGATCGCTACAGCAGCCTGGTTCACTTTAGCCGGCTTTGTACGAATGCAGTGGATACCCTTCCACTGGTAAAAAACCAGGTTTTCTACGGTGCCGCGTAATTTGATATTACTTTGAATTCCCATGGTTATTATAGTACCATCACCTTAACTTGTTCGGTTCATCCGCGTCAATTGACGGAGATGACCCGAAGAAGGCAATAAGAAAGTACAGAGCAGCTTAGCATATTTATATTCCAAATCCACCCTGCAATTTTCCACTCATTCTCACAAATCCTTCCCCGGCCTTTACCCCGAGTTCCCTTCCCCTGAAATCTTCCATCGATGCATGGCCACAGGCATAAATACCCAGTGGATCCTGGCTCACATGGCAATAGACTGCTTTTCGCTTTTGTTCCTGGGTTTCGGTGATATCTACATAATCGGTGGGATGAAAAATAAGTGTTTGCTCGCCGGTACAAACTTCATAGAAGTACAGGGAAAATTGATGAGAGTGCCTGATCCAGGTTTGGATAGTAAGCAGGCTGCCAACCTGGTGATCGGGATGAGAATCCAATGGCCACTGGGCAAAAACGATATCCGGATTTTCATCAACGATCAGCTTCTGCATTTTGGTCAGCCATTCATTATTAAAAATAGTATCTCCATCAATCTGACCGGCAAAAACCGGTTTTGCATCCAGCACTTTGCACGCATTGATCGCTTCCTGTTTCCGGATAGCAGCCGCTTCATCATGGCTTTTGCCGGCAATACCTGCTTCGCCGGTGGTTAAGTAAATAACGGTTACTTCATGCCCAGCATTTCTCAATTTCGCCAATGTGCCCCCACAACCGCTTTCAGGATCATCGGGATGGCCACCGATACAAACGATCTTCTTTCCTTTGGCTGTTGGATTCTTTTCGGCAGAAAGCAAAGATGGCAAAGAGATCAACCCAAGGGAAAGGGTTGAATTCTTAATGAAGTCGCGGCGGGAGTTCATTGGAACTTCTGATGCATGATTTGATGTGATTTAAAAAGACAAAATAATTAACTTCTTCTCTTCATTTCATTTAGCATGTTTTGCAGAAGTTCATTTTTTTCTTTTTCTGATTGTAACAGCCTTTCATAGAGCTCTTTATTAGCTTCTATCGCTTCTGCATATTTTTCCAGCGGATTAAAAGTGCACTGGTTATTTTCTGTGTTACCAGCATAGACACTGTTTACTCCCTTGTTCGAGCCCTCAAAATTGTTTTGGATGTTAAAGATAGCAGTTTCCTCATCAAATTTCTTAATTGCATCAGCCGGTACTTTTAACTGCCCGGCAATTTGTTCCAGTAAAGGGTCATCTATCTGTTCCTTTTGTTCCAGCAGGGAGATCTTTTGCTGGTTCCAATCATCGCCAAGCATAGAGGCCAGC
>Ga0157372_10001273_pt1 | contig 27281 bp, 21 predicted proteins | sample C55metaG_FD_115307 | JGI IMG/M metagenome (GOLD analysis project Ga0157372, IMG submission 115307) | Corn rhizosphere microbial communities from Kellogg Biological Station, Michigan, USA - C5-5 metaG | ecosystem: Host-associated > Plants > Roots > Rhizosphere > Soil | place: USA: Michigan...
CCGTCGGGCGCAACGGCATGGCCTATTACCGGGGCGGCTCGCATAACGGCTACCCCGGCAGCGACACCCACAACGCCGACCTGTCGAAGATCGTCCGGAATACGATCGCGTGGCGCCAGAATATCGGGCCGCCGTTCGACGACCCCGCCCAAACCGTTCGCCGACCGCGCGTAGCTCCTGCCGATGACCTCGGCACGGCAGGCGGGATTCAGGGCGAATACATGTACTTTCGCAATGACAGCGTCGAGCAGTACTGGCAGATGGGAACGCAACACGTGTACACGCGCAACGTGGCCTACCCGGGCGGGCTGCTCGATCTGCAAATGGTGCCGAACGATCTCGTGATGCCGCGCACGATGAAGAGCCGCGGCGAGGGCAAGTTCGACAGCCGACCGGGGTTGGCGCGGTGGAACCCGGCAACTGGCAAATGGGCCGCCATCGTCGCCTGCGACAGTTCATCGGGAGCATTCGTTTCCACTTGGGATTACGCCAATGCGAACCTTCTCGTGTTCAACACGGATGGTTCGGAAACGCTCATCGCGCGATGGAACGAGAAAGCAACGCAACTTCAAGCCTTGGGCCGACTGCCTGTCGGACTGATCGGTTGCCAGGGTTACACTTCATGGTCCGAGTGGCTGGAAGGATTCGACCATGTCGTTTACAGCGACGGCCAGACCTCGAGCGACTCGCATGCCAATCTCCGGGCACGGCGAATGTGGATCGTGCATGCCGAGCCCGGGAAACTATCGTACCGCGAGGTGACGAGTGCGGCCTATCGGGCGCTTTACGATTTCAATCCCGAAGATATCGTGACCGCCTGCGATTACGACCACCGCCAGATCTACTTCCTCAAGGCTAAGGGCATGCAAGCCGGCGCGGAGTTGTACCGCAGCGCATTCGAGACTCCGGGCAAGATCGCGCTCGCGAGCGCGACGAACCTGCGAATCAAATCGGTGACGGGCGAGACGATGGCCAAGAACGAAACGGGACATCGGGCGCTGCAGTATTTTGCAGGGCATTTGTATTACATGGCGCGCAGCTCAAATGGCCGCGGCGTCGACATCTGGAGGACGCCGGTCTGACATCAGCAGTCGTTGGAACGATCCTTGCTCGCGGCGTTCTATCGGTTCTGGAATACGACCTCGACGACGCGCCCGTTGGAAGAACTCGATGACCGCGCTCGCGCAACGCTTCAAGGATAGGTATTTCCCGCAAGACCACCCTTACCGAACGTTCGAGCGTGAGGTAGAGCGCCATCTGCTGCCGGAGCATACGTTGCTCGACGCCGGATGCGGTAGAACGGCGCCGGTGTTGGAAAAATATCGGGGAAGGGCGAAGCGGCTGATTGGCGTCGACTTGGTCGAATTCGATGCGCGGGTGCAGGGAATCGAGTTGTTGCACGGTGATCTCGGAGCCCTGCCGCTCGACGACAAGTGCGTCGATCTGATAATGGCGCGAAGCGTCATGGAGCATGTGACCGACCCGGCCGCTGCATACCGCGAGATCTATCGCGTTCTCAAGCCCGGCGGGCATTTCATATTCCTTACCGCCAATCTCTGGGATTACGCATCGCTCATCGCAAAGCTCGTTCCGAATCGACTTCACCCCTGGATCGTGTCGAGGACCGAAGGCCGCGACGAGCAGGACGTTTTCCCCATCGCATACCGCACCAACACGCGCCGCGCCGTCGCCAGATGGGCGAATGAGGCCGGCTTCGAGTTTCGCTCGTTCGGCTATCTTGGCCAATACCCATCCTACTTCATGTTCAATGGGTTCCTGTTCCTCGTTGCGACAGGTTACGAAAAGGTCATAGGCAACGTGCGCGCACTGAATTTCCTGCAGGGTTGGATCCTCGTCACGCTTCGGAGGCCCGCGAGTTCGCGCGCATGAATGGATCCTTCACCGTACGCACCGGCAATGGAGCTTGATGCCGAACAGCACGGCACGGATTCCGCTCGGGCGAGCAAAGCCGAGACACCGCTGCGTGTGCTGCTCCTTTGTGATCGCTATCCGTTCCCGCTCCAGAACGGCCAGAACCTGCGGGTCTGGCATTATGTGAAGCGGCTGCGCACGCTGCATCGCTTCGACCTGCTTTGCCATGGCGACGGCGATCCTCCACCGGAGCTGCATAGCCTGTTCGACGTCATCGAGCAGTTTCCCCCGCCGCCGGTTGTGCGACGGCGCGGCCTGGATCACGTTCGTTACGGGCTCTCGGTCGGGCGGATGTTCCCCGATGACCCCCGCATTCGTGCACATCTGACGCGGATTCTTCCGGAGCGCGACTACGACGTCATCTGGATGTCCGGTTGGGGCATGGTGGTGAACCTTCCGGATATGTGCTTTCCGGCGTTGCTCGCCGACATCGTCGACGACGGTGTTCTCGAATATTGGCGCGAATTGAAGCGATCACGTAGCGTTGCGCGGGTGCTGCTGATCGCCAAATGGCTGATGATGAATTATCGTTTCGAACGGTATTATTTCGGGCCCGCGGCGCAATGCCTATTCGTTTCGGAAGTCGATGCGGCGACCTTCAAGCGCGTTTGCCCCGCTACGCCGACGGCAGTCATCCACAATGGCGTCGATGAGGAACATTTCCGCCCCCTCGGCCTCCCGCCCGAGGAACACACGCTGGTCTTCGAAGGCCGGATGGACTTTCGCCCGAACGCAGACGCAGCGATCTCATTCTGCCGCGAGCTGCTGCCTCACGTCCGTGCCGCCATTCCCGACGCACGGCTCAAGCTGGTCGGCATGAACCCCGCAGTCGACGTGCGCGCCCTTGCATCGGACGCCGTCGACGTCACGGGTCACGTCGACGACGTCAGACCCTATCTCGATCGCGCACGGCTATTCATTTGTCCGCTGCGCAAAGGCGCGGGAATCAAGAACAAGATCCTGCAGGCCTGGGCAATGGGCAAGGCGGTCGTGGCAACACCAGAAAGCGTTGGAGGTCTTAACGTGCAGCAGGACGTCAACATTGTCGTACGGCCGTTCGGCCGCAGCCTTGCCAAGGCAGTCGTCGACTTGCTGAATGATCCGGCTCGTGCTGCCGCACTGGGCGCGGCGGGCCGCCGCACGATAATAAATCACTACACGTGGGACCAGAAGGCGCTGGAGCTCGACCGGCAGCTTCGCAACGTCGCGTACCGAGCGAGGAGCCCGCGCAATGCGTGACATCGCCTTGCTCGGCATCATCGCCATGCTGCTGCCATTCTGCCTTCTTCGCCCGTGGATCGGCGTGTTGGTCTTCACGTGGCTCAGCATGATGAATCCACATCGATTGACGTTCGGATTCGCCTACGGCTGGCCATGGGCATTCGCCGTGGCGCTCGTAACGATTGCCGGTGTAATCGTATCCCGGGATCGACAGCGGATTCCTTGGAATGCTCCACTCGTCTTTCTGATGCTTTGCACGATGCACTTCACGTTTACAACGTTCTTCGCGCAAGCGCCCGCCTTCGCATGGCCAGCCTGGGAGCAGTTCGGGAAGATCGTACTAATGAGCATGATCATTCCGATGGTCATCTACGGCGAACGGCGGATCCGGTGGCTGGTCGCGGTTGCCGCGCTGTCGATAGGATACTTTGGATTCAAGGGCGGAATATTCACGCTGCTCCATGGCGGGGCATTCCAGGTGCGCGGCCCTTCGAACTCATTCATCGGCGACAACAACTCACTCGGTCTCGCGTTGATCATGGTGGTCCCGCTGCTGCATTGGCTAGCGGGACAGGAGACACCCAGGTGGTTGAAACGATTCTACAGTTTGACGATGTGGCTCAGCATGCTTTCGGCTGCCTTCACGTATTCGCGCGGCGCATTGCTTGGCCTTGCATCGATTTCATCGCTGATGTTCCTCAAGAGTCGCAGCAAATTCGTCGTGCTCTTGCTGCTCCTCCCTCTCGCATATTTCGCCAAGGACCTCGTTCCGAAGCAGTTTTTCGACCGCGCCGAGTCGATCGAGAACTACCAGCAGGACGCTTCGGCACAGCTCAGGCTGCAAGCGTGGGGAGTCGCCTGGAACGTCGCCGTCGAACGCCCGTTGACTGGAGGCGGGTTCGAGTTCGAGTACGTCTCCGACGAGCGATGGTTATCGTATGCTCCATTCATGGTGCCAAATGCCGCCAACTATGCCCGTGCCGCGCACAGCATTTACTTCCAGGTCCTGGAAGAGCACGGCTTCGTTGGCTTGGCGCTGTATCTCGCAATGCTGGGTGCGACCGTCCGCGCACTCCGGAAAGTCAGTCGCGCGAGCCGAGGCGGCAATATCCCGGCCTGGCCAGGCGCATTGGCTTCGGCATTACAAGTCGGGCTCGCCGGCTACATAATATCCGGCGCGTTTCTCAGTCTCGCGTACTTCGATCTGCCATACCTGTTTATCGCCCTCGCCGCAGTGCTCGAGCGTGAGTTGGTGCAGGCCACGTCCAGGAAAAGTCTCGGCGCCATTACACAGCCGGAGTCCCGCACTCCGCTTCCCCGCGATGCCGATCTGGTCCGTTGACGGCCATCGAATTGATGCTCGGATGTGCAGCAGAGCATGAAGATCGCGGTAGATGCACGAAGCTTGCTGACGCGGTCGCCACGCGGGGAAGGGAGAACGCTACGCGATTTGTATCGCCATATCGCTGCCCTGCGGCCCGAGTGGAGAATCACGCTGTACGGTGAAGAGCCCGGTCAAGCGCATATGGACCGCTCGAACGTCCGAAGCGCAACCCTGAATCTTCCAGGCTACCGCTTCAATCTTTGGGAAAATTTCGGACTTCCCCTCGCCGCCAAGTTCTCTGGATCCGATCTGATTCACGCAGCAAGTACTACTGCGCCTCGCGCGCCACTGCTGCCGCTGGTTCTCACCGTGCATGACATCATCCCGGTGGTATTCGATGATGGCCAAAGCCGGTCGGCAGTCGATCGATTTCGAAAGCAGCTTACGCTCGGCCTTCAAAAGGCCAAGCTCATCATCGCCGTTTCTGCGCACACCCGCGACGACCTGGTTCGGCGTTTTTTCGTCGACCCAAGCAAGATACAGGTGATCCACTGGGGGATCGACAAACCTCACGTCGTCGAGCATGCATCGTGGCCTTTGTCAGAGCAGCTCGCTTCGACGCCTTACTTCCTCGCGTTCGGCGGCACCGCCCGCCGCAAAAACACGGCCATGATCATTCAGGCTTTTTCGCGACTCGCCCGTGGTTCGCCACCACTCGTGATCGTCGGATTGGACGCAGGCACTCGCGCTCGATACGACGAATTGGCGGCGCACCTCGGGTGCAAGAACCGAATCATCACCCTTCCTTATATCGCCGATGCCCAACTCGATTCACTGTTTACCCGGGCGCTCGCGCTGGTTTACGTATCGCTGTACGAGGGTTTTGGCATGCCTCTTCTCGAGGCGATGGTTCGTGGCGTCCCGGTCATCGCATCGAACACGACTTCGATCCCTGAAGTCGTGGGGGAGGCGGGACTGTTGGTCGACCCCTCCGATGCGGACGCGCTTGCACAGGCGATGGAGAACATAATCGAGGATACCGCCGCGCGCGAGTCGCTGGCCCTGCGTGGCCTGACACGAGCAGAGGGATTCAAATGGGAGGACACTGCTCGAAGGACGGTCGAGGCTTTCGAGACCGCGATGAGCCATCATCGGTCGACGCCATAACGCGTCGATATGCCGCCCCTATTTCGTAGCGAGAACCAGGAAGCCGCTCGCGTTCGTGGTTTGACTCGATCTTACCCGCGCGATCACAGGATTGAGCAGATTCAGGTAGTACCAATGCTGCCTAGCCGTTATTATTGACCAGACGCTTTGCAGTGTGCCGCCATGCGCGTTGATTTCCACAGTCGAGAACTGTTCGAACAAATCTGTTAGCGAATCGGAGGTGAAGCGATAGTAGTCCCTCGGTGTCGGATGATAGGAACAGATAAACCGCGTCGTTACGATCGCCGTACCACCCGGCTTCAGGACACGATATATTTCTGAAATTGCAAGCTTGGGATCGCGACAGTGTTCCAGTACTTCAGTTGCTATGACGCTATCTATGCAGTCGCCCGCAAAAGCTAGTGAATGGATATCGCTGACGACATCGGCCCCGTAGTTGGCAACCACGTCGACCGTGACAAATCGCGATTCGCCGAACGACCTTCGATATGGCGAGTCCTCCGATCCAATATCGACGATGACACCGGGCTTCAGGCGATCGATTAGCGGTAAAAGTTCGGCCTCCAACGAGATCCGGGTTACCGACTTCAACCGGCGGGGGAATTCGAGGCAGTAACGAACGTTGTGTAATGCTACTCTGACAAGGTCTCGCATCGCGCTCGCCGCTATGCAGCCTCCGTTTCCTTGTAAACGCGACTGTAGGATTCCACCACTGAATCCATGCTGTAGTGCGAGGCAGCGTAATTTCGCGCGGCTGCGCCCATTACTGCTCGGGTTGCCGGGTCGTCGCCGATGCGCTGGATAGCCGCCGCCAAAGCGTTCGCGTCGGCCGCGGGTACCAACAATCCATGAACACCATCGACCAGAAGCTCGGGGATGCCACCAATTCGCGACGCTATGACCGGCACGCCGAGACTCATCGCTTCGATAATCTGACGTGGACACGCCTCGCGCCATATGGAGGGTACGACCACGATGTCCGATGCAGCGACAAAATCGTTCACTTCAGCGACGAAGCCGAGGAAGTTCACTCTCCGATCCAAGCCCAGCTCTTCCACCAATTTTCTTAGCCCCTCCTCTTCTGGTCCTTCGCCCATCAGGATGAGCCTGTAACGGCTCGGCAGTAGCGACATGGAACGCACGAGGTAGTTCACCCCTTTGTGGTCTGCGAGACGTCCGAAGAAGTTGACGACGATCTCATTCACTTCGGCGCCGATGCCCTTTCTCAATGCAATGCGCTTTTCCGGATCAATCGGCGCGATAGCCAAATGCACGCCGTTATAGATCACACGAATCCGCTTCATCGGGTAGCCATAATCAGAAGCCAGACGCGCCGGGTAGTCGCTTGCATTGACAGACACAGTCAAGTCGAGCAGCCGACCCCACAACCATCCTGCGACGACCTCGGGCACGTGCCACAAGCGAATACCCGGTATGAATCCGAAATGTCTTCGGCGAGGCACATCGCGGTGCGGCTCGGGCATCGCGCGCATGCTACCAATCAAGCGAGCCGCACTGGCCAATCTTGCAACGATCGGAATCAGCCACATTCCGCGTCGCCACGATATGTTGAATTGGATGAACCGCGTCTTGGTCGTGCGGAAGACACGAAACGCTTCAATTCCATTTTTCAGCCAGCTGTGCTCGGGAGCCCAATCTACCCACTGGTATTCGATGTCGAGCTTATCGAGGAATTCTGGATACGCGGTCGTTTGAAGCGCCCGTTCGCATAACATGCAAACGCGCGAGCCCCGCTCTCTCATGGCGGCGCATAGGTACGCAATCGACCGTTCGGCGCCTCCCATGCCGGCCGACCCCAACGGAATATAAACGATGTCATACATGCCGTGCTTCATCGTTGAGGGCCGCCGTCCTGACGCTTGATCCCGAGGCGATTGAATATCGCCTTCTTGAATAGCCTTGGAATCAGCGGCAGGACCATCATCAAGCTGAGCGAACTGTAACAATTCGATTTCCGCGGGTCGATGACGATATGCGCGGGGTTAGCGTGATCGAGAAAGAAGCGAGGATGAACCAACGAAATGGGGAAGCCCTCGGTTTGCTTCGACGCCTCGGCCAGTCTCGCGTTGTCGCAGAGGTTTCTCTCGTGAGTGAATAAAAGGACGTTCTGCGCGAAATGATAACTGTTGTCGATAACGCGGGCGTCGTTCCAGATTCTTGGCCGGATGCAGTCCACCGGGCGGAACCCGAATTCCCGGAACCGCCATGCCCAGTAATCCGGCCATTGCTCGTTCACATGTCCGACGCCGCCTTGAAACGGAATTGCAGCGGAAAACAGGATATTCGAGCTTAGCTCCGTGAGCGATCTGACTATCGTCGCCGCCGAGGCTTCAGGAAGGTGTTCCACCACCTCCAGGCAAACCGCCAGATCGAACTGCCGACCTACTCGAATCGGAGTGGCAACATCTGCGACAGAAAACGCGTCCCGGGGTATTTCGAGCATATCCGTCGGAACCCAATCTCCGTCGATCCCCAGGATGTCGTGGACGCCCGCTTCTTTGAAGGCCGCCAGCCATACACCAGTGGCGCAACCGACGTCGACAACGCTGCAGGGGCGTATGTACTCTTGAACAATCGAGATGATCACCTTTGCGGCCTGCTTGTTCTTCTCGCGATTCGCATAGAATTCACGATCGTAGCCTGCGGTGTCCCTGCCTTGTAATTGCATCGCGCTCATTGATAGATTCGCCACTTGACGGGTAAGATGCCGTTGATCAAGCGTCCAGTATCGCGAAATCCGAAGATCCCAAAGGCTCCGAAGCCGAGGTACGCGACGACCGATAGGGCAACCGCAATGATGAGACTGACCCATGTGGACGGCCTCAGTCCGAGCACCAGACCGGTAAACAGCAACAGCGTCACGATTGCGACATATAGCCCGCGCGCAATACTTTCTTTAAGATAATTCCAGTACTTCATGCCGAGAGCCGCTGTCGTGTAGAGGGGATGGACGATCGCGCGGCACACGATCACCGCAACGAGTGTTCCCACGGCCGCACCGACCGTTCCGAGCGCGAGTACGCCGACGAGGATTAGTGACAGTCCGAGATTGATTAAAGCCTCCGATATAGAGCATAGAAGGTTGAAGCGCAAGCGACCAAGGCTAAAGAGCACCGATCCCCCCATACTCGCTGCAATCGACAGTAGCTCTGCAATGCTCAGGATTCGAAGAACGGTCGTCGACTCGTCGAAATCCGGACCGACCCAGAGCCGGATAAACGAGGCCCCGAAGACAAAAAGACCGCCGTAAAGAGGAATCGCCACGAAGAACGCCGCTCGTGGATACCATGAAAAAGCTCGCTGCAGGCTAGGCACATCCCCGATCCCGCCACTTTTCATCACCGAAGGGTCGAGAACCGCCGCGAGCTGTTCCACTACACGCTGCGCATAAAGCACGAGCATCATTGCGACTCCGTATACTGCAACCGCGCGCGGACCTACAAAAGCCATGAGGATGATTTGATCGGACCTGTATATGATTTCACTGGCGCTTCTCGTGACGAATGCGACTGCGCCGAAGCGCCACATTTCGCGCAATCGTTCCATCCGCGCATATTTGCTCGCGAAGGAAAACGACGGATATATCCGTCGTGCGGCAATGTAGGTTGCCACGCATACGACCGCTCCCGATACAACTGCCGCAGCTACCAAGCCAACCAAGCCGCCTCCGAGCTCAAGCGCCAATACAACGAGGCCGGCACGCACGATCAACCCCAGAACTCCGATAATATTAAGAGTGTCGAATCTATCAAAAGCCGCAACGATGTTCCGGCAGATGGCACTCAAGAAAGCAAACAGAAGTCCGACCGCGAGCAGCGGCAGCACGACACGCATCTGAATAGCGAGATCGGCAGGAGTCTTCTCGAAGAACGCGGAGAAGTTCAAGCCAATGAAAAATGCGACGAAGCCGACAATCACCGCGGCACCGGCAAGAAATGCGAAAGAGGTAGCCAAAACCTCGTTTACTGCTTCGTCGTCGCCTCGCGCGAGATGCTGATTCACGAAGCGGCCCAGACATGCTCGCAGCCCGAGGTCGATCAACCCGAGATAGCCGATAACGCCATTTGCAAGGCTCCACACACCATATGTAGCGGTGCCGAGCGTGGATATTATGAATGGCGTCAGGAAGAGCGCGACGCCGACCTCGGCTAGCAAGCCCGTCCAGTTTGCGAACACGTTCTTGGCAAGCTTGGCGCGACCCGGGAGGTGACTTCTCGAGGTCATCTCAAAGACATGCGATTCGTCGTATACGGGCCGAATTGTTCGATACACATTTGGCGCAATATGGCCTGGCGCGAATACGGTGCGTTATGCATGCCGGCCTAGATTGCGGCAGTACCGAACGGCCTTTTCGAGCCGGGCAATGTAGGTCAACAACGGCGGAGATCGGGATAAAGCAAGCTTTATGCCTATCCGACGTGAATGAGTCAAGTTGCGCTGCCATTGGCTTCGAAGCTGTCCCTGAGGGAACACGAGGTTGAAAAGATAAGCTGTATTTGCCAGTATTGAGGAGCACACTTCTAGGTGATGCTAATGAAGAAGCCTCGCGTGATCGTCATGCACCTAGTGCTGGCGTCGATCCTGGTTGCGGTCGCGAACGATGCGGCTGCCCTGCTCGCCGGGCAGCCGTACTACGACTATTACGACCGCAATTCGAAGCATATCGTCGAATCGGTCAATTTCCACCATCTTCTTCCAGCCGAGGACACGTTGCGGAGCAAGCGGGCGAATCGGCTCGAAAGCGCTGCGGGAGATCTCAGGTTCGTGCTGGATTACGTGCCGAATCACCCGCAAGCGTTGTTCATGATGGTCGGCGTCGCACTCGAATGGAAGAAGCCCCAACTGATCGAGAAATTTCTCGACGAGGCCATCGAAACCTTCCCGAATACCCCGAGCACCTGGACGATCCAAGGAATTTATCTCGCTCGGGTCGGTCGCTTCGATGCCGCCATCGCGAGTTATCAGCGAGCGCTTGCCTTGAAGCCCGATGACATGCAAACCCACTACAACCTCGGTCTTGCCTATGTCGAGAAGAAAAAGTGGACGCTTGCGAACCAGCATGCGCAGGCCGCTTATCGGCTTGGCGCTCCCCTCACCGGATTGAAGGAAAAACTGGTGAGGGCAGGCGCGTGGAATTCAGCACAGACGGCTCCAACCGAAGCGAAAGAGCCGCTCCCCGATCAAACTGCAGGTCCCCAAGCATCATCACCACCACGCCCGCCGTAAGGAATCGTTCCGAGGCGGAATCGTTCCGAGGCGAAAGCACCGTGGGATCAACCCGCCGAGTTCAACAATCGATGCGTCATTTTTACTATGGCATGCTGGTCCGTGCGACGACGCCATAATCTCCGAAGCACGTCTTTCGGTCCGTGGGCCGGTCCCGCGGACGCTTCGAGCAACAGCACCAGCCGTAGCCAGAGGGTCACCTCGCGCAGTCGCTGGTCAGCGTCGCCGCCCGCATAACTTAGCCAGAACGCGTCTTCCAGCCTCGGCAATGCATCGATGAAAGGCCGGCTCCCGCTATGCTCCGCCAGTGCCGATAGACCGTTGAGGAATTGCGCGATATCGAACACGACGACATTCGTGTCTCCTGCGGCGACATCGATGCTGTACAGAAGATCATGCTCCCGCAGGATGTTCGCAGGCTTGAAGTCTCCGTGCGTCCAACTGGTTCCAATCGTCGCGTCAGCGATGCGCGACGCACTCGCGCGCAATGCGGCGAGTGCGTCCGAGACCCTGACGTCGGTCCTGGGGACGAAGCCAAGTTTTTCCGAGAGATGACCCAGCTGTTCCGCTGTATCCAGGTGATCGATGCCTGAGTTGCAAGAGGCATGAAATCTTCGCAGCCATGCGCCGGCGTCGCCAACGAGCCTCAGCCGTGAAGAGTCGGTGGCAGAGTCGCACGCGAGGGTCGTCTCCATCGACGGTCCGTCGATCCAGGCCGCCAGATAGCATGCGTGCTGCTGGAGCAGAGAATAAGGTGTCGGAACCCGATAAGCGCCGTTGGATCCAATCGCCCGCTCGACCCGCATCAATGCGTCGAATTGTATCCGCGCTGCGTCAGGATTGAGCTCGCCCGAGAGCCACTGACGGCAAACCTTGAGCGCTGCCGCGCCGGGAAGCCAGTCCGCATGCACGCGGTACACCCAGGCGTTACGGCCTCGCCAAATCGGGCCGTGCACGCGTGGCTCCGCATTTCCTTGCGAATCCGGTGGGCGCGTATCCGCAAGGAAACGCTCGAGCTGCTTGACGGAATGCATTCCCCGTGCGCCGCTACCCGCGGTCCAAAGTCGCAAGCGTGTGCTGGATTCGTCCAGCCTGTGGGTATGAGACAATTGCGCGCGATTTCATAGGCTTGTCTTCATTCCTTTCGTAGCGAATCTCGATTCGACGAATCGATTCACACAGTTTGCCCGGATTGCGATTTTACTCGGCACACCCCGTCACCTGAACGTCGCGTGAGCTGCGCTTGAACGTTTGGCGTTTGCATGACGCCACATAGACCAAGATACTGCTCGACCCCACAGATGTACAAACGAAAGTACGCGCGAGCGCTGCTCGATACCAAGTGAGCGGCATATACGGGTTCACGGGATCGTCAGCCGATCCTTCGATTGCAAGGGCAATGGTCCATGCGCTCGCCGGCAAATGCGGCGGCGTCGAGGCCACTGGTCTCGGACCATCAATTACGCTCGGCGCAGCAGCGCTCGCACAGCAGGCCTCGGTATTCAGCGACGAGCGACTCATCGTCGCGGTTTTCTCCACACAGGGCTGCGGCCTTAGTTCGATCCACGATGCCGCCAGTACCGCGGAGCTGGTGGCGCGGGCGTATCGGGATCGCGGTAGAGCTGTCATTGGGACATTATCGGGCGGCTTTGCGCTCGCCATCGCCGACCGCGTCGACCGGACATTGATGATCGCGGTAGACAAGATGGGGATTTGCCCGCTGACATGGACCCTTCGGCGGGGCGAGCTACTGTTCAGCTCGAAGCTCGATGCACTGCTCGCGCACCCGTCGACCAGGGCCGACATCGATCCGCAATCTATTTTCGATTACTGCTATTTCCATGTGATCCCCGGGCCCCGGACGATCTACCGCGGAGTATCGAGGCTTTTGCCCGGACATGCCTTGCACTTTCGGGACGGCAAGGTTGAAATCTACCGCCATTTCACGCCGGAGTTCGATGAAACGATCCGCCGTCCGCAAGTCGAGCTCGCTCGGGAGTTCAAGGAAATCCTCGTGCGCAGCATCGATCGGGCGCGTGGGCCGGGACCGACAGGGACGTTTCTGAGTGGCGGCACGGACAGTTCCACCGTTACGGGACTCCTGAGTCGCGCGAGCAATCGACCAGTCGACGCATTTTCGATCGGCTTTTCGGTCGCCGAATATGACGAAATGCACTACGCGCGCATCGCCGCTCGGCACTTCAACGTGAATCATCATGAATATTCCGTTACGCCGGAGGACGTTGAGAGTGCGATCCCGTTGATCGCTACGGCGTTCGACCAGCCGTTCGGCAACGCGTCGGCGGTGCCTGCCTACTTTTGCGGCCGGATGGCGCGCGAACACGGAATTACACGCATGCTCGCGGGCGATGGCGGAGACGAGCTTTTTGGCGGGAACACGCGGTACGCGACACAGACGATGCTTTCCTGGTACGAATACATGCCCGCGCGCCTGCGGCACAACGTCCTGGAGCCTCTGGTCGCCCACATCGGCGCGGGTCGGCGATTTCCGCCTGTGCGCAAGTTTTGCCGCTACGTCGAGCACGCGAAAGTGCCGATGCCCGACCGCGCCGAAGAATTTAACCTTTTGTCGAAGCTCGGGGCGTCCAACGTCCTGGCCGCAAATTTGCTTTGTAATGTCAACCAAGGCGCACCGCTCGCACTCGTGCGCCAAGCCTACAGTGATACCGCGGGCGCCCACTCTCTGATCAATCGCATGCTCGCGTTTGATTTCCGGCTTACGCTGTTCGACAGCGACCTGCCCAAGGTGAATGGCGCATGCGAGATGGCCGGAATCGAGGTCGCCTATCCGATGCTTGACGACGAACTCCTCGCCTTCTCGCTTCGTCTTGCTCCACGACTGAAGCTGCGCGGTACGACTCTCCGCTATTTCTTCAAAAAAGCGCTGCGCGATTTGCTTCCGAGGGAGATTCTAACCAAGCAGAAACACGGGTTTGGCCTGCCGTTCGGCGTATGGCTTCAATCGGAATCTCGCCTTAAGGCCTTGGCCGCCGAAAGCCTCGCCGGCCTTCAGGGACGTGGCATCATCAGCCCGGCGGTAATCAATAACTTGCTCGGCAAACAACTCGACGAGCATGCGAGCTATTACGGGACGATGGTATGGATCCTCGTGATGCTCGAGCAATGGTTGCGCGCGCACGAAGCCAGAATCGCACAGGCGCGCCTCCTCACCAGGTGATCTGCCGATTTCAAACGAACGCCGGGCGATGCAGCCGATTTTGCAACAGCCGCAGCATGAAGCGATTGCCGGGACGATCCCAAGGGGTGAAGCGGGGCAACTGGAATACATCATCACCCGTGCGTGCCACGCCGTTGGATGTCGTAACTGCGGCATCGAAGCCCGCGTCGCGCACTATCTTGACGTGCGCCGCAAGGTAATCTACGCCCGGACGACCGTTCGGATACGCGAACGTACGGATCGGTATGCGGAGCAGATCGGCCAGGTGATCGCGGCTTGCGCAAATTTCGCGTCGCGCGGCCGATACCTGTTCGCTTGCAAGAATCGGGTGAGACACCGTGTGCGCGCCGATCTCCATTCCGTCGGCTGCCATCTGAACGACCTGCGCGGATGAAAGCATGAGATCAAGTGGCAGACGTCCAGTTCGGGTGTTCTCAACGATACGGTCGACAGCCGCCGAACGAGCGTCGCCCGGAAGATGCTTGAGACGTGGTAACAGAGTGGTAACTGCCGCTCGTCGTTCGTCAAGGGTGTTTACGGCGAGTGTACCGAGCTCCAGCGCGCGCAGATCCAGTTGTCCGACCTTCGTATGGCGAATCGATTCGATTATCCGGTCGTTCCACATAATTCCGCCATCGATGTAGCCGGTTGCGATGAAGAAAGTTGCACTGATGCCGTGCCGCTTCAGGATGGGCATCGCGACGTCATGATTGTCTGCGTAGCCGTCGTCGAAGGTAATCGCGACCGCGCTGCCTGGAAGCTCCCCGCGCTTAAATCGCGAAATGGCCTCGTCGAGGGGCAATACGGCGCAACGTGCCACCAGCAGTGCTACAAGCCGCTCAAACGTCGCCGAGTCGGGCAGATCGGGCAGCAGCAAATCGGCTTGACGCAATACGCGATGGAATATCAGGATCGACAGCGTTCCACGCGTCGGCATCGACAGCACACGGTCAACGAGACGCATCACTGGACGACGTCTTTCGTGCACATGGTACCGAGTCTCACGTATACCGAGTGAGCGGTGTCCATTGCTTAATCGTGGCGCGAAGCAACGATTTCGTCGCCTTACAGCCAAACGCCCGGCGCCAGACGGCGAACAACGTTTCGAATACCGTCCTTCAGGAGCTGACGACTACTTAAGTAGCTGCGTTGATGACGACCGCTTATTCCCTCAAACCATGGTTGCCGGGGAAAGCGCGGTATTACCCGCAGTTCGGGCGGCGCACGAACTACTCGCTCGAAGAACCATGCAGCATCAAGCCCACTCGGATTCCCGGTCCACGCCCCTCGAAAGAGCGCATCGTATGCTCGCTTTTGGATCGCAAATGCTCGCAGATCCATGTAGCGGTTTCCGAGCAGCCGGCCTGATCCAATCAATGGCATGTTGTGCAGGTCGCACATCAGATCAAATGCCCGCGTAACGGTGCTCAGTCCGACAAGATTGACAAGCCTCAAGCGGCCCGTGACTTTCCAAAATCGATCGTCCTCGGTGAAGAGCGTAGTTGTAGAAAGAGCATGATCGATCAGCTTGAATTCACCGTACGCCTTTCCCAATGCTGGTGGGTGATCGTTGCCTGCAAAGCTGATCAGCTCGACCAACTTGTCGTGGCGCACCGCGCGGGTACGTTCAATCAGCGGTTGCAGATCGCCATTCGAGTTGTCTACGAACACGATGCGGTCGACGACTTCGCAAGGTAAAGCGAGATAGAACTCGAGTGCTGAGAGGTAGTCCAGAAGGCGCTGCCCACGGTCGAACCTTGCGACCGCCTCGGCGGGAGGCGACAGCGTAGCAGTCATAAGAAGGCCAAATGCGCGCTTGCGCACTTGCGTCGGTCGTCGAAGCGTACCAACTAACTCGACTTGCTCAGACATCAGCCAACTCCCTGATACGGTGAACAGCCCTCGGTAAGGCCATTTCGGGCGTGACTCGTCGCGCGAATTCGGTTGATCAGCATCGACCCCTGCCCGGACCCGGGCTCTATCAGCGTTTCCACGTCGTTCTCGCGAAGAATGCAACAGAGCTCGTGGCGACGATCGCAATTCTCGTCACGGTGGAACGCATTTTGAAAAGCGATTAAGAGAACGGAGCACCAGCAACGTCTGATTCATCCGCGACGGAACAGGAAGTTCCATCGGTCCGAGTGAACCAGCGAATAGTCATGTGCGCGTAGATCAGCGATGAGGCGTCCGGTCGTCCATAACGGAACCGGTTGGTCAAACTCCACTGCCATCCATCCGACGCAGATGTTCGCATCCAGCACACTTCGGATGACCTCATATTCAGCGCCCTCAATGTCGATCTTGAGAAAATCTATCCTGTGATGACCCAGCTCTGCCATCAGGCTGGCCAGCGAACGGCATGGTGCATCGAAGCCGTCTTCCATGCCCTGAAGATTCCGCACTGAGAAAGAGCCGACCCAACCCCGCGTTCGTGGCGCAAAAAAACGCAACGTGACGTTCTTGCTCCACAGCCCAACCGGCTTGAAAACCGCACGCGTCCCCATCCAAGCGCTTCTAGTGAGGCGCATGACAACGTGTTCGATCGCATGCGGAGTCGGATCGAACATATAGACCGTACATCCGAAGCGATCCATTACGGCTTCGTCGAATGTCGTATCCTGGCCCACACCACCCGAGTAGATGACCCAGTCCGCGCGCACCTCGTCCACAGGGAAGTACCATCCGCCGTAATCACTGCCCAGGCGCTCGAGCCGGGTCCCCGCTGGTTTGATGGAACGTCGCAGCCACGCCTGCCAAATCGGGCCAAGCGAACGATAGCCCTTGTTCAGCCATCGATTCTTGAGGAATGCATCCGGAAAGAACTCCAGCATTGGAACGATCCCTCAAATTTTTTGTGTGGTGGCGTATAGGCTCAAACTCGCGGGCGAGGGATCGAAGTGCGCAGACGACCTCGAACCGGCACGGCATGCTCTACTGTCAACACCGCGCGCGCATCGGCCTGGTAGCGACATTTTTTCAGCTAACGCTTCACAAAGGACCCCTATTAGAACTGGGGGTGCGTCGACGGCATTACCCATCATTATGTTTGGCATAGTACAACGACGCGTTGCAGCGTTGAAATCACCAATCGCAGCGTTGCTGACGCAACGCAAACCGCAAAACCAGCTACCGCCATCTGGATTCCACGCCAACGTATAGTTTGTCGCTCACCCGAAATCGAGCGTGGGTGCGCCCTGATCACCTATCGGTCGATTTGCCGTGGCTCTATCCGTCAGCGATCTCGAAACAGCAGATCCACGCCTTTCTGAACAACCACAACCAAGCATCCAAAGCCATTCAAGTCGCGACGGCCGGATCAATCCTTGCCAAGCTCGAACGAATTTATAAGGATATTAAAGAAACGCAACACTAGAGGCAAAGAGCGCCTTCAGTCGCGTGCGCTCCGCGAGTCAGACCGAAAGAATGCAGCCAAGATCGCGCAAGCAACAAGTGACCCAGCATGCGCAACTCGACTAGTTTCCGTACGCGCCATCGCGCTGCCGCGCGACGCGCCCGGTGTACCGTCCCGCGCCGATGTAATAGTCATAAACTGCTTCGTACCTGGCGACCATTTGCGATAGGCTGAATCGGTCGACGGCAATCTGCCGCGCGGCGATTCCCTGCGCTTTTCGGTGCGCCGGTTCGGCGACGTACTCGGCAAGGGCTTCGGAGAGCGCACTGACGTCTCCCGGAGCGAACAAGCGCCCGCCCACCTGATCCTGGACTAGCTCTGTCGTTCCTCCGACCGCCGTGGCGACGATCGGTATGCCGCAGGCCATCGCCTCGAGAATCGTGTTCGAAATCCCCTCGTTGAGCGATGGCAGCACGAAAACGTCGAGCGCCGGCAGGATTTGATGAATATTGTCAAGCTCGCCGGAGAACCAGGTCACTTCGCTGATCCCCATCGACTCGGCGAGCCTTCGCAGGTCGGCCAAAAGCGGACCATCCCCTGCAATCACGAGTCGAAGACGAGCGCGCATTTCATGGTGTCTCTGAACGAGGGCGGCAAACGCGCGCAGCAGCGTCGCCTGGTCCTTGACGGGCTGTAAGCGGCCAACAGAGCCAATGCGTAGCACTTCATCGCCGCGAAAATGCTCCGGCAGCCGATCGGTTGGCGCCTGCCGCGCAGGCTTGAATCGTTCGGTATCGACGCCGTTATAGATCTGAACGACGCGTGCCGGTTCGAGTCCGATGCGATCGACGAGAAATCTCTCGAGATGTTTCGATACGACGATATAGCGATCGACGAGAGGGGCATGCAATCGGCGCAACAACGCGGGTTTCCATTTGTTGCCGTGCAGATTGTCGACGTCCCAGCCATGCTCGCCGTGAATACGTGTCGGCACGCGGGCCAGCCACGCCGGAAACAGCGCGTCGAGCCCCGACTGGTTGCGGGAATGCACGATGACTGGCCGCAATCGTCGGCATAACTGAAATATCTCAAAGCGCATCCGCCATGCTCCGATTCGCGATCGATGCAGCGCGATGATCTCGACATCGGGCCTCGCTATTCGACGTCGGAAGGCCGAATAGTCTTCGATGCAAACAATGGCGTGTCGATACTTTCCCTCTGGTAAATTGTTCACTAGGTTGACAAGCCCGTTTTCCATGCCACCGATCACCAGGTGATGTATGACATGCAGAATCAGCGGAGGAGCGTCGCCGTTCACCGTAGCCCCAGGCACTCGAACAAAAATGCCCGATCCGAAAATTCCCAATGTATACCGCGGCGCAGGACGTTGTACCGGTCGACGGTGCCGATATTAGTTCCACCGTACGCGGATAGACATCCGGCATAGCCGGCTCCCCTTACAAGATCAAGGCGTTCGGGGGTCATATTCTGTCTTCCGCCATACGGGTAGGCAAACAAGGCGCTATCGATGCCCAGTTCGCGATGCAGGTGCTCGAGCGACTGCGCGAGCTCGGCCCGAACCGTTTCCGCCGGCTCGGCAGCGCAATCGATATGGCTAACTGAATGCGACCCTATCGTAAAGCCCCAGTCGCGCATTCTCCGCAGATGATCCCATTGCATTACCGGGATCCCGTGGTTGCCTCGCTGCTTGTCATGCGGAAATTGCCGCTCGGTATTGACGATGCCCGTGGAAACGAAAAATGCCGCCGGAATGCAATGTCGCAAAAGAATCGGTGCCGCGTTCTGATAATTGTCGAGGTAGCCGTCGTCGAACGTGACTGCGACCAGCGGCCGGCGGTCCCGCGTTATCGGATCTGCCTCGACTACCTCCTCGATGGAAAGCGTCGTGCAATGCGCGCGTAGCAATGACATCTGCCGATCGAACTGCTCGATTCCCACGGTAAGATTATCGCGGACCTCATCACTGACGCGGTGGTACAGAAGAACCGTGATGCGCGGCAGCAAAATCGCATTCATGCCGCACTTCGATGCGAGCCATGCGCCTTGCCATACAAGGTGCTTTGCAAATTGCGGTGCGCGCCGTTGAAGCGGCAGCCTGGGCTGAGCAAGCTTTCGAGTTAGAGCCGCCATTTGAGCCAGTGTCGGCTTTCTATAAGTAGTGCCCTCCTCTGCTTGCCGCTGACTGCAGGCGACGCCAGCCAGGATCTGTTGCACCGCTTTTTGCATCAGCTCGATGCCAGCCTCGTCCAATTGAGCCCGCAGTCCGCGCAGCGTCGAGAAGCGCTGCCGGTCGATTTTGGTTTGGCCAACGATACCGCCTGCGTCCAGCCCTTCAGTGACCCAATGTACGCTGCAGCCAATGCTCTTCTCGTCGTTCCAAAGTTCCCAGAACGCTGGCGGCATGCCCCGGTATTCTGGCAACTTGCCTTTGTGCAAATTGATCGTTCCCAATGCAGGAATGGCGAAGAGTGAACGATGCAGAAGTGGAGCGGCAATGCATAATCCAAGATCCGGCTTGAATGCTTTCACTGTCGCGAGCGATGAATCGGAATGGACATCGGCGACATGAACAATCCGAAAGCACGCTCGTGACGCGAGCGCCTCTCGCGTGAATTCGTAGCCTGGTCGATGCGCATCAGTCGCGGCGAGATGATTCGCGGTGAGTCGCTTCAACAGTTCCGCAGCTTGATACGGAATCCATCGCCACCCGTTACGGGCAAGGTTGCGTAACTGATTTCCGATCAAGCGCCGAAGAGTCCTTCGCGGAGAGTGGATTACGACCAGCCACGAAATGCCAGGTATTGCTGCATCGATCTCCGCTATCCCTCTTCGAACGGAATAGGAAAAGTCGGCGGTGAAAACCACCATGCGCCTTTCAGACATCGCATGGCCGACAATCCGTTCAATCACGCGCGTGCAAGCGAGTCGCTGGCATGAGGCGGATGCGCAGTACCTCGCGCAAGCCGCTTCTCCAACGCATTGAAGATTCTTCCGGCAAGGCTCGCAAATCGCTCGTTGTCATACTGCTCTGCAACCCGGACTCCCTGGTAGTGCGTAGTCGGATCCCACTCCATGGCACCAATCCCCTTCATGAATTGCCGTTTCGAATATTGCGATTTGCTTCCGCGTCGTTTCCTCCCAACTGAATCGTTCGGAGACCGCACGCGTCGCATCCCGGGACGTCTTCGTACCCAGCAGTTCGACGATGGCCGCCGCGAAGGCCAACGGCGTTCGCTCGCGGACTATGCGACCGGCGGCACGCGATATCACGATATCCGCCACTGCGCCGACATCGGTCGCGACAACCGGCGTCCCGCATGCCATTGATTCGAGCAGTACGTTCGGCCAGCCCTCGCGCGACGATGCGAGGACCAGCGCATCGACCGCCGCGTAGACGCGCGGCAGCTGCGCTTGTGGGACCTCGGCTAGGAATCGTACCCGGTCGGCCACACCATTCGCGCGCGCCCTGCGGCGCAGCGCATTCTCCTCCGCGCCCGATCCGACGACGAGGAGTCCGATGTCAGGAAGGAAGCGCAGTGCGTCGAGTATCAGCGCATGCCCTTTTTCGGGAACGAGATTGCCCACGGAGGCAATCCACGAGCGCGAATCGAGGTTCAGTCCGGCGCGCGCATCTTCCTGGCGGCAAGGACGAAACAGCTCGAGATCGACCCCATTTCGCAGGACGTGAACCTTCGCCGGAAGGACACCCAGGCCGATGATTTGATCGCGCAGCGCGTTCGATACCGCAATGATCGCGGCCGCGGAGTCGGCGGCACGCCGAATCGCCCGCCGCGGCCCGGGCAGCTTGGCAATCAGATTGATGTCGCTGCCGCGCGCCGTGATGACAACCGGGCGGCCGATCCGGCGGCCGAGAATGGCTGCGGCGACGCCATCGGGATAGAAATAATGCGCATCGATTGCGTCGGCGCCATTTTCACCCGAAGCGGCTGCCAGGACCGACGGGTATGCCCATCTTGCAAGAAGGCGCGGTGCCCATCGCATTCCGAATCGCGGCACGACCGGATAACGTGGATGATGGACATCGATCCCGTGACGTTGCTCAGCCGCCGGTACGCGCGCGAGCTTCGCATAGCGGCCGAAGGCGCGATGCGTGAACGGAAACCATGGCACCGGCGCAACGACGCGCGCATCGACGCAGCCGCTGCCGATCAGTTGTCGCAGGCGGGTCTCGACGAAGATGCCGTGCCGCGGATGGATCGCGTTGGGATAAAGCGTCGTGAAGGTGAGAAGTCGAATCACCGACGCACGAGCCGTTCGAACACGTCGCAATAGCCGCTCACGCTTTTCGCCCAATTGCGCTCTTGCTCGACGAACTGGCGTGCCCGCGTTCGCAGATGGGCCACGCGCTCCGGCTCGCGCAGTACGCCCAGGACGGCATCTGCAACCGCTGTCGCATCGCCTGCAGGAAACAGGATGCCCGTATCGTCATCGCGTATCAGCTCTCGATGCCCGCCTACATCCGACGCGAGCACCACCCGGCCGAGCGCCATCGCCTCCAAAGGCTTGAGCGGCGTAACGAGTTCGGTCAGTCGCATCGCGCGGCGCGGATAGACCATCGCGTCCGCCATGCTGTAATAGCGGGAAACATCGTGATTCGGGACGCGGCCCGCGAAGACGACCTTGTGCTCAATATCCAGCGTCTTCGCGAGCGCGCGAAGGTTCGCTTCTTCGGGACCCCCACCTGCAAGCAGGATGCGAACATCAGGCCGATCGGTGAGGATCGCCGGAAGAGCGGCTAGCAGCAGATCGAGGCCCTCGTATGAGTAGAACGAGCCGATGAATCCGATAACCGTCGCATCTTGCATGCCCAGCTGCTCCTTGAGGCCGAGGTCGGGTGGGAGGCCGAACGGGAGGCGCTCGATATCGACGGCATTCGGGATGACGGTTATCCGCGCCTGCGCGATTCCGCGCGTCCCGAGGTCACGCTTGAGCCCTTCGCAGATCGTCATTACATGGTCCGCATGACGAACGGCAAACGTCTCGAGCGCGCGCGTTACGCGATAGCGCGGACCGCCCGGACGGCTCGTTCCGAGGTCGACGGCGGCATCCTCCCAGAACGCACGAATTTCGTAGACGACCGGTACGCCGAGCCTGTGACCGACCCATAGCGCGGGCAGTGCATTGAGGACCGGCGAGTGCACATGCAGCACGTCGGGCCGCATTTCACGCCCTACCTCGAGCAACCGCGTCGCCGTCGCACGCATTTGCGTCAATTCGCTCACCGCGGGGAACCGCGAAAACGCGCTCGGCTTCGCGCGGGTACGGTGAAATCGAAGTCCTTCAACCTCTTCGACGTCGGGCCCCGGCGCCGTGTGCTTGGGACTCGTCAGATGCGCAGTCTGCCAGCCAAGCGCTCGCTGCCCGCGCAGGATCGCGCGCGTCCGGAACGTGTATCCGCTCTGCAATGGAATCGAATGGTCGAGTACATGCAGCACGCGCACGGTTATCCGGCAATCTTCCGAGCGGCGCCCTCGACGTTGTCCTGCATGACGTTCCTCAGAAACGACTCGAACATCAGCAGCGTCCAGATCGGGGCGCTGTAATCGCGTGAACCGGACACATGCGCATCGAGCAGATGCTTCAGGTACGCAGGGTTGAACAAGCCGGTTTCGGCCAGCCGCGGTCCGGTCATCGCCCGTGTCGCGCGCTCGCGCAGCGGACCACGAAACCAGCGTGCGAGCGGCACGGCGAATCCGCGCTTCGGCCGGTACATCACTTCGCGCGGCAGGTAAGGCTGCATCGACTCCTTCAGCAGGTACTTGCCTTCACCGCCGCGAATCTTCATGGACGACGGCAGCGTCGCCAGCCATTCCACGAGAGGATGATCCATCAGCGGCTCGCGCACCTCCAGCGAATGCGCCATGCTGGCACGATCCACCTTCGTATTGATGTCCCCGACCAGGTACGTCTTGAGATCGAGGTACTGGATAAGCGCGAGCGGGTCGGCCGTCTGCGCCTTTTGCGCGTGGCGGTGAAACACGTCGACCGCGTTATAGACATTGAGCTTCGCCTTGAATGCACTCGTGAACAGCTCGCGCCGCACGCCGTCGCGGAAGATCGACATTCCGTGAAAATACGCCTCCACCGAATCACGCGCCAACGCCTCGAGCGTCGATCTTGCGCGGAATACACGCGGGGCCCAATCCGCCTTCGGATAAATGCGACCGAACAGTCCGAATACCGGCCTGCGAAGCGATAGCGGCAACGTGCCCCGCAGCCGTTCTTCGGCGAGGTGAAGACGGTATCGGCGGTATCCGCCGAAGCCCTCGTCGCCACCGTCGCCCGACAATGCGACCGTCACGCGACGCCGGGCGAGACCGCACACGCGATAGGTGGGTATCGCGGAACTGTCGGCGTAGGGTTCATCGTATTGACGCGCGAGGTCGTCGACCAGGTCGAAATCATCGCTTTCGACGCGTTCGACGAAATGGCGCGTCGAATAGCGGTCGGCGACGAGCTTCGCGTACGCCGACTCGTCGAATGCGGGATCCGAAAATGCGATCGAGCACGTGTTGACCGGTTCGCTCGAGATGCCCGACATCATCGCGACGACGGCGCTCGAATCGACGCCGCCGGAAAGGAAAGCACCAAGCGGAACGTCGGCGATCATCCGAAGACCGACCGATTCCCTGAGCCTTGCCACCAGTTCCACGCCGGCGTCGGCTTCGCTGATGCCGGAGTCGAGCGTGAACCGCACGTCCCAATATTCGACGGGGGCAGGAACCGGCTTGCCCCGGCGAACCGTCAATGTGTGAGCAGGAGACAGCTTCAGCGCGCTGCGGAAGATGGTGCGCGGCTCGGGGACGTAGCCGAGTGCGAAATATTCTTCGATTGCCGGCGGGTCGATGTCTTTCGGCAATGATCCATGCGCGAGCAGTGCCTTGAGCTCGGAACCGAAGATAATATTGCCGTCTGCAAGCACCGCGTAATACAGCGGCTTGACCCCCAAGCGATCGCGCGCCAGGAAAAGCGTCTCCTGCGTGCGATCCCAGAGCGCGAACGCGAACATGCCGCGAAACCGCGTGACGCAGCTTTCGCCCCATGCCTCCCACGCATGCACGATGACCTCGGTATCGCTTCTGGTTCGAAAGTGATGGCCGAGTGCGACGAGTTCCGGGATCAGCTCCTGGTAGTTGTAGATCTCGCCGTTGAAGACGACGCAGACGCTTCGATCCTCGTTGTACAGCGGTTGATGTCCGGTTGTCAGATCGATGATCGACAGGCGGCGGTGGCCGAGTCCGATCCCCGGCTCGACGTGATAGCCGTGATCGTCGGGGCCGCGATGCTTCTGGATGTCATTCATGCGCACGAGCGCTTCGCGATCGATGCCCCGAGAACCGCGCGAATCGAAGATGCCAGCGATCCCGCACATGTCATTCAGTGCCGGTACTACCGGCCGCGAAGTTCATCGTCATGATCGGACCGTAACGGAAATCGATCGGTTGATGGGGTGCGCCGCCATCATGGCTGCCTCCCTGCGGCATCGTTCAACGCGGCATCGATCGTCGGACCCATTCGCGATGCGAACGAGCCCAACAACGCATTCGCCTTCGCTTCGTTGCCGTCCGCCGGCGTATAGAGCACGACCCACGCGGTGGGATCCCCGTGTCCGCGCAGCTTGCCCGCCACCTGATACAGCTTCGCCATGAAATCACTCGTCGTGAGCTGACCATCGACCCAATACCAATGCCATGCTACCAGCCGATTCGAAAGCGGCCCTGCGATGAGCGCCGCTTTGGCCGCGACAACCTTGCCATTGACCGATACGTGCGCGACGCCGCGTTCGATGCGCTGCCACTCCCGGTTGGTGGTTTGCACGAGCGCGTTCGATGACGTGATCGCACGCGCGTCGAACGTTTGCTCGGCGAATAACGCAACGTACACACCGACCTGCGATCCATCCTTCTCGAATACCGCAGTTGTCTCGGCGGTCGCGCCCTTTATGTCGGGTCGCCAGTCGCCGATCGGCGCCGTCACACGGCGCCACTCCGAATTGCCTGCAATCGTGATCGGGCCCGCCGCGATGGCCGGACGACGACTCTCAACGGCGGAAAGCACCGGCTGCCAGATCGCAATCATGATGATCGCGATCAGGCCGGCAGACAGCAGCGGGGCTTGGTGGCGTGTCGCCGCCGCAGGCAACGACCTCGCTTCGGTGTTCTTCGACGCCGGCTCGTCCTCGCGCCACCAGGAACCGACCTGAAACAGCGCCAGCATGACGATGCCAAAGAAGATCCACCCGTATATGAGGTGATCGACGCCGGTGGCAAGACGGTTGTTCGTCAGGTGGGCGAGCATGACGACGCCATATGCGCGCAGCCAGTTGGCGATGATCGGCACGATCAGCGATGCGGCGATGAACGCAAGCCGACGCGCCGCCGAGCGATACATCAGAATGGCGAACAGGCATCCAACCATCAGCGAGGCGATCAGGTAGCGCAGCCCGCTGCACGCCTCGACAACCGACCATCGGCCGCTCGGAATGGTGAAGTAGTTACCTTCCCGGAACACCGGAACCCCGCTGGTTCTCAGCGCGACAACTGTGAAATCGGCCGTCCAATCCATCATTCTCGGCACCAGCAGCTCACCGAAGGGCACGGCGAAGAACAGGAAGGCGAGCGGAAACGCGAGGGTGCGGACGATACGCGTTCCGAGGATCGCCCACACGGCAAATGGAACCATTGCCATCATTCCCAATTGCGATACGGACACTGCGGCGGCCAACTGGCCGACCAGCCAGATGCAACCGCCGGCGGCGATGCCGATGAGCGCCGGATGGAATGGCTCAGGCCGCAGCGACTCCAGCTCTTTTCGCCTGGTCCACAACAGATACAGGAATATCGGAAAGACGAGAAAGCCGTGCGTGAACGTCTCCGACCGCTCCCAGATCGACACCATCGATAGCGTCGTTCGCCAGAACACGAGCAGCACGACGACAAGACAACTGCAAACGATCGCCGTCGCATAGGACCGCGGGCGCGCAGGCATCAGATGGCTGATGAATTGCGGGTTCGCGCTCATCGTGGGTCGGTCATGCTTCCCCGATACCGGCCGTTGCGTACGGTTGCGTCACCGGCCCGGCATTCGATACGTTGGCGAGGCGAAGCAGCGACGAGAGCGCTGCCAGGTTGCGATCCCAGTTGCAATCAGCCAGAACGGCCGTCCGGGCAGCGGTCTGCATCGCTCGCGCCCGGCCGGGTTCGATCAATGCGATCGTCTTGGCAGCAAACGCGTCCGCGCTGAGCGCAGTCTCGAAGTGCTGGCCAGGCGTTCCCGGAAGCGAGCGCGCTGCCGCTTCGGAAACGACGAGCGGGCATCCCATCGACATGGCCTCGAGCGCCTTGTTCTGAATGCCGCGCGCAATCCTCAGCGGCACAACTGCGACGCGCGCATGCTGCAGATACGGGCGAACGTCGTCGACGCGTCCGGTCACGGATATCCGGCGATCTTGCGTGAGGGCGCGAACCGACGCAACCGGTTCCATGCCGACGATGTAGAAGCGAGCGTTGGGACGAGCGTTTGCGATCGACGGAAACACGTGATGTGCGAACCAGATGGCGCCGTCGGTGTTGGGCCAGTAATCCATCGCTCCCGTGAAGACGATCGGCTCTTCCGCTTCCGAGAATGGCGTGGCGCGCACATCATCGCGCGCGAAGTACCCGGTGTCCACGCCGTTTCGCACGGTGTGCACGGTGCCTGCCGATTCGGGCACGAGGTCGGTGAACACCTTGGCTTCGGCAGGCGTCACGAAGACACTCGCGACCGCCTCTCGAGCGACTCGCCGCTCGAACTCGAGC
>Ga0157372_10001276_pt1 | contig 27254 bp, 16 predicted proteins | sample C55metaG_FD_115307 | JGI IMG/M metagenome (GOLD analysis project Ga0157372, IMG submission 115307) | Corn rhizosphere microbial communities from Kellogg Biological Station, Michigan, USA - C5-5 metaG | ecosystem: Host-associated > Plants > Roots > Rhizosphere > Soil | place: USA: Michigan...
TATTTGACGTCATATTAGATACCGAATAATCCAGTCATGAATTTCAATTGTAAACTTCTATTTGCCAGCCTGGTATTGACCCACACAATAACTGTGTGTGTGTCTCAAAAAAATCCAAGGCCCGATAAGCAACCCAATATTGTGGTTTTTTTGGCGGATGATCTTGGGTATGGTGATCTTGGTTGCTATGGAAATCCTATTATCAAGACTCCCAATATTGACAAATTTGCGCAAGAAGGAGTGCTGTTGACCGACTGCCATTCTGGTGGAACGGTATGTTCCCCTTCACGCGCCGCGTTACTCACCGGGCGAAATCCTTACAGATTGGGATTTTATAATATCCTGGGTGGGTCCACCTATCTCAAATCGAAGGAGATAACGATAGCAGAAATACTCAAAACGAAAGGATATACAACCTGCTTTGTGGGGAAATGGCATTTGTCAGTACTTGAAAAGAAAAAAGTGAATGAGCCAGGTCCCGGCGACCAGGGATTTGACTACTGGATGGGAACTACCCATAATGCTTTTGATGGGCCGGCGAATTCAAAGGAATTTATTAGAAATGGCGTACCGGTGGGGCAGGTTAATGGTTGGTTCTGTGATGTGATTGTAGATGAGGCAAGTTATTGGCTGCGGGAAAAAAGGGACAAAACAAAACCTTTCTTTCTTTACGTTGCCTCCCATGAACCCCACACTCCAATCGCTCCGCCCAAACAATATAGTGAAATGTATGATACACCACAGGTTGATTCTCTCGAAAAAACTATTAATTATGGTCATATCCGACGTCCAAAAAGAGATATATTGGCCAATAAAAAGGAATACTATGGTACGGTTACCCAGCTCGATAATGCTTTTGGAAGATTGCTTAAAACAATTGACAGCCTGGGGTTGGGCGACAATACGATTATTTTTATTACAAGTGATAATGGACCTGAATATCCTGTGACGAACGAAGAATCGCGGGGCAAATGGACGGATCCTATAAGAGATAATTGTTTCGGTACGCCTGGCGTTTACAGAGGCATGAAACGATTCGTGTATGAGGGAGGCCATCGAGTCCCCGGAATTATCAGATATTCGGGAGTTATCCCCCCAGGAACAAAAAGTGATAAATTGTTTGACGGAACAGATCTGTTCCCTACCATATGTGAACTGGTGGGGATTCATTTACCTATAGGGGTCAAATATGATGGAATAGCAAACTTTAATGCCTTTCTAAATAAAACAGTAGAAAGGAAAGTTCCTCCTGTGTGGTTCTATCCAAATTATGAAGATACCTACTTCTGGCTACCGGAAATGGAAATGCGTTCAGGCAATTATACATTAATTGGGTGGTTGCCGCCGAAAACGGATTCGATGACAATTAATGATTGGTTTTTTAAATATAATCCTGTCAAATATGAATTATACAATTTAAAAAATGATCCGGGCCAACAACATAATCTCGCAGCGACAAAGCCGCAAATTGTTAACTCTCTTAAAGGAACCATGACCAGATTATGGAAGGATATGAGAGATGAAGGTAAAAATGATAATTGAACCAGTAGTTCACGACCGTTAGAATAGGCGATATTTACAACAGTCTGCTCTCTTAAAGATTTGGATTTTTTGGGTAGCTCATGAGTATTCACCTCACTGGAAGATTATGTAACCTGTTTTGAATAAAGAAGTTCCTACTGTTTTTTGGTAGTGTCTCAGTTTAGTTTTAACTATGCTTTTACGGTCAAGCATAAAGTATTATCTTTGCTTCATGGCAAAAATTAAAAGACCCACAGACATAAACCAAAGGGCAAAATCAATCGTTGATATTGCTACAGGTGAAATAGAAGACCCAAAAGAAACAGACCTTATAAAACTTGCTGCATCTGCAATGGGTAAAAAAGGCGGTTTAAAAGGCGGCAAAGCACGGGCAAAGGCTCTATCTTCAAAAAGACGTTCTGAAATAGCCAAAAAGGCTGCTAAGGCGAGGTGGCATAAGAACTGAAAGAACTAAATAAAAAAAATAAGGTAATCAATATTGCAAGTATTAAAATGAGATAGCCTACTATTTTTAATACATCGCTCATGATAAGATAAGTTATTGATTAACACAATCTAACTATTTTATTTAAGCTAATGAAAGATTTTTCTGCATTATTTGTGGAAGATATTACCCTGTGGCATATAAATGGGCATTAATTTTCAGTTATCCCACTAATAAAACTGTTGGCACACTTTTTATTGATTAGTTCAATAGTATCTTTTCAATACATAGATAAAAAATTAGCAAAAAAAGGTCAGATTCCCAGTCTGGCCTTTCTTATTTTAAAGCAACGCAATTACATTGAATTATCCCGAAGTTTTGCCAATATTCTTTTGGTGATATATTTACTCCAAATATTGAAATAATAGCGAACACGAATGCGGTAACCCAAATTAATCTTTGTATTTCTACATTTTTAAATATCGTCAATAAAATAAATGTTGCAATAACTATAAGCCCCTCTATGAAAAATAGAGGGGCAAGTTTCTTTTTATTTTCAGGTTTCATAAACTTATAATATATCGTAAAGGGCAAGTAAGATATATAAACCGAATAGATATTACAAGTATGAAAAAATTATGAGTAGTAATACTCAGGCGGCGGGTTAAAATATTTCTTTCTTTCTTCAATCATTTCATTTGCTATTTTATAAGATTTTTCAGCAACGTCAATTTGATTGCTATCAATCAAAGATTGTAATGCTTTGGCTGCAAAAAAATCTAATAATAACATTCCATCATAAGACTTTTTTACATTAGAATTTACAAAAGCAGGTTGAAAGTATTTTGTATTATCTGTGTTTTGTTTTTTATTAAAGAGTTTCATTTTTTAGTAATTTTAAATAGCGCAACATCGTGTTTTGGCACGTACGCTATGGAGTGAAGTAATACGTAATCAGTAGCAGGTTTGCATTGTAGCTCTTTTACAGCGTTTAAAAATAGTTTTGATGATAAGCCTTCATCCTTTATACCAAGTCAAGGATTTCGAGCCTTGAGACTATTTATTAAAAGATTCAATACCATTTTCACACACCTTTCAAATCTTTAACAAATCAAACTGAGACACTACCTGTTTTTTTATCAATAGTGGCCTGATGTAATATTTTTTTTCTATCCCAAAAGTTGAAATCAAATTAGCGTGGCCTTTTTTGCAATGAAATATTTTCCATTTATCACTGGGGTATAATTTAAGGCTGACCATTGTATTGTGCAAATAAAGCGGAAGATCAAAACCTTTAACACAATTCGTGTAATGATAAAATAATTCTGAACTGTCCCGATTGAAATAATATTCAAATACCGGAATCTGTATGGTTGTTAGGTATTGGTCAAATATTTTTTTGTAATTAAAACCAGCCTTTTTTGAAATGAAATTTTCTATTTGTGTCGCTGTGACTGTCTGATGATAGAACTTTTTATTCAAACCACGTAGTATATTCCTGAATAAAGAATCATTGCCCAGGCTGTGCCTAATACTATGCAGCATGTTACCGCCTTTTGAGTACATGTCGCCGCTTCCCTCGGCGTTTACTCCGTAAGGTGGTATAATAACTTTTTCATTTTTAATTCCCTTCCTTGAACCATAATTATATTCATTTCCCGCTTCACCTCCAAAATGGTAATCTACATATAAAGTTTCAGCATAATTGGCAAAGCTTTCATGTATCCACATATCTGCCAGATCTTTTGACGTTATATTATTCCCGAACCATTCATGGGCACTTTCATGAACAATGATAAAATCAAATTTTAATCCCCATCCCGAGTTGGATACATCCCTGTCCCTGTAGCCGAATCGGTAATAATTGCCATAGGCAATTGCACTCTGGTGTTCCATACCGGTATGAGGTGCATCTACCAATTTATAACCGTCTTGATAAAAAGGATACGGTCCGAACCAATGCTCAAACGCCTTTAGCATTTTTTGCACTTGACCAGGGAGATATTGCCGTGCTTTATTTAAATTATAATCCAACACCCAATAATTGACATCAAGTGGTCCATTCTCTCCATTATACCTTCGCGAAAAGTTTGTGTATTTACCGATATAAGGAATAATGCAATAATTATTAATAGGATTTATGACAGCCCATTTGTAGGTAGCTGTTCCATTTCGATTGTTTTTTTTGAACACCAGGCGTCCATTGGCAACTGCTACTAATGTATCCGGAACTGTCATAGTGATAGATGCGCCGTTATCCGGTTCATCGCTTTGGTGGTCTTTACAGGGATACCAGATAGAAGCACCAGCTGCGCCCTGACAAGCAACTGTTATCCATGGCCTGCCCAATGAGTCATTAGTGAAAATAAAACCACCATCCCATGGAGGGCGTGCTGCTTCATGCACTTTTCCATGATAGAAGATGGTAACCGCATGGATTGTCGAAATTATGTCAGGCCGAATATTTACATACCATACACTTCCCGATTTATAATAATTAATCTTTTTCCCTAGTTGCAGCACACTGTCGATTACAAGGGGAGCTTTAAGATCTATTTGCATTTTGACTGCCGAATTCAGCTTTACAACTTTGTAAGAGATACGGTTACTTCCATATATTGATTTGTCTACGTAATCCGGCGTAAATGAAATATCATAACGGAGCACGTCCCACCAGGCTCTTTCCGGTGTAATGCTTCCCCGCATTGTATCAACTAATGTAAATTTTTCATTTTTTTGCTGTGCCTTTACATAAAAAAAGTTAAGTATGCAAAACAAGGAGATTATAATTTTAATTCTGTACATGGGGAAGGTTTATGTTGGTTATTAATATTTTTTAGCAACTGGCAAATTAGCTTAGTGCGGCTCCGGTTAAATTTTATCTTCATCATGCAACTCTTCCTGCAAAATTTTATTTTTCCCGAATTTTAAATGTTAGCCGCAAAAGATCCGCTAAATAAAGTCATAGATCAATTTTTTATTATTGATTTATTAAGCGTTTTTGTTTTGAATACCCAAAAGCGGAAAACATAAAATTACCTACTTTATAAGCCGTTGTTATTAACAATTCTTACCAGATTGTTTTCATTTTTTATCCTGTAGGGACTGGACATTACCTGGTTATTTGGGATTTCCATAAATTGTTTGCGGCGTTCTTCCATGAAAAAGTGCCTAAATCAGAATAGTGTAAAAAGTATGCGGAAACTTGTAGACAATTTTGATATTAATCCAAGGCAAGGTGGCCAAAGTGTACCAATGGCTCTATTGTTCAACTGCGTATAAGCTTGCCTGTTATTTTGAAAAAAATTGAGAAATAAGGCGATGCTGTCAGCAGAGCGGTTCAGTCCACAGGACTGAACAGAGAAAATAAGGCTTGCTGATATTTCAGTGTTATCTCCGGCATTACAGCATGGTAATTTATTGTCTTGGTCCCGGGTAGGCTTACCAGAACTAAAAGTTTTCAACTTAACAGGAACAAAAAAACCACCAGTAAACTAATGATAACAGCTAAAGAAATCATGACGCTAAATACATCTTTAAGGGCTTTCATTGGAATGGTAAATTAATGAGTGTTCAGGCAATTTAAGTATTTTTTAAAAAAAGGCCAATTCTTAATTACTCACGGAAATGCCTGCCTGTAATGCTTATGAGCAATATGCGTTCGTTTTTAATATGGATAACTGGTATGGCTATACGAAAATATCAATGTTAGCGCAGTTTAAAAAAGCGGGTATTATTTAAAATTGCAATTGCTGCTCTCTATAATAACTTTCAGCAAGTTACTGCCAATATGGATATTATTATTAATATCGTCAAAGCTGGAGTCAACCTGGTAATTCTCTTCGTTAGGCAAACGGGTTAGTAATTATTGATTCTTAATAATCCGCGGCCTTCGGTTCCTATATAAATATCTGAGCCGGACATGGTAACAGCGCTGATAGGTGTGAACGGCGTCGGCAGATATTTGGTTAAGTCCTTCCAGTCAGCATTTTCATTTTTGTAAAATATTCCCGTATAGGGAGATGAGGCGACTATTTTACCGGGATCATTTCGTCCAAATGCCATACACGATAAAGGACACATAGCATTGGCATGTGTTGCAGATGTGCCTGGCAAGGAGGTTCCGTTTCCACCCGAAAAAGTTCCGTACATGGGATACTTTCCTGAACCAGTCACCAGTTTCGTTAATGTAACATCTTCAGCAAATGAATTGCCTCCGTCGCCGGATACATAGATGCCCCCGGACGTAGCAACATACAATACTTTGGAATCATAGGGATTTACAAATAAGGGGCCGTATTCTGCCGGGGGATCTACGTTGTCGATATTAAGACGCGTCCATACCCACGACGTTCCCGAGGGATATTTTTTTACTACAATTCCTCCTTTGTAAATACCCGGTATGTCATTTACAACAGCGTATACGAAATAGACGGGGGAATGCCCTCCCGAAAGCCAAAACGCGATCGTTCCTGCGGGAAGATTATCAGCAGCAAGCACCCAACCGGTACCCATCGAAAGATTAATATCCGGGTTGGCGTTGAATGTTTTGTTGCGTAACAGCACAGGATTCCCGTTTGCATTCGGCTGACCTAAAACCCCCGGGAAAGGAAGATTAGCCAACATTACCACATCGAGTGAGGTTTGCTGAGGCTCTGATGGCCGGGTTTGAATACATTTTATCTGGTTGATGAAAAAAGTCAAATCATTATTGATGGTAATGGCCTTGGATGCCAGTGACGGAAAAGGGATCAGGGCACCATTTTTAAAATGGCGGCCCGATATAAGTACGGTTCCGGTACCTGCATCGTTTGTAACCCAATTGGCATCGCCTTCATAGCCGGTAGCCGTCCAGTTATCCGCTTGCTGATTTACCCAGGTGTCATTGTCAGATGTCGCATATCCTATAACATGCAGGTTATCGAGGGACACCGTGGCTATTGAATGTATATGATGTGTATGTAACCCGGAATTGAGACTTGACCAGGCAGGCGATGCTGAAAATGGCGCATTTTGAAACACACCTCCGTCACAAGCTACAAAAGAATAGGCTCCTGTGGGTTCAAAATGGAAATCCCAAAGATCGGAATGTACAGGGTCGTTTGGCCTGGGATAGGGGCCTGCTGCACTACCCTGCATAAATTCTGTCCATGCAGGAATGCCATTGTCGTCAATACTGGTAGCCTGCATAATTTCCTGCGCACCGCAATACATCAGTTGAGCGCCATAACCTACATCACTTCTTTGTGAACTGATGGCAAAGGATTTGATAAATCGTCTTCCCCCTGCGCCTGTACCATCGCCGGTCGTCATGGTTTGTGCGTGCCATACATTATTGGCCACATCGAATATGAGGATAGTATTCTTGCTTCCAATGTCTTCAGTTGGCTTAAATGATAAATAGACGAAGCATTTATTATCTGCAGGATTTTTTATGACGGCAACCGAATATTCATCTCCCCGTGCATTCCAGGTCACAGTAAGACCATCGACAGAAGAGGGAATCGGCGTTGTTGTCCAGGTCAGGCCATCATTTTCGGAAATGTAAATATTTGACTTATCCCTGGCAACGATACATTCATCAAAGGTTGACAAGGCTGTAATAAGCGTAGTAGCGGGCGTATGTGAAAAATCATATGTGTTGGAGGATATAATCTTTCGCGCAATGCCATAAGCGGTGGCAACCAATGTGGTTCTCTGTGCAGTAAAAACGATTGACTCAACAAGCTGTATTTTAGACGCATCCGGTACCTGTGCCTTGCCTGCTGAAGGATCAAAATAGTATGTGTCAGGAAATGTAGTGCCGCCGTCATAGGATTCCCATACTCCACACTTGTTATCAGAATTTTTAATAGCATCCCCGATTCGCTGACCGACAACGATGTGGAAGTTATTCAGCGGGTCGACGGCAATGCAATTTGAGTAACGCGGTGAGGCCTGCAGCTGTTTCCAGCTTCCCCACTTCCCGTTGACATCAACACCATTTCTCCAGATACCGGCATCTGGTGAAACGGCATATAAAGCACCTTTATTTCCCGCTATGCCTATAATAAGACCTGCAGTAGATAAGCCTCCCATATTGGTGCCGTTTGCTTTTTCGGGACTTATATCATCCCCGGAGGTAATAACGTTACACCCCGAAAAAAATAAAGCTGACAACAAGAACAATACATTCCAAATCCTTACGGATAGGGCATGCGTAGTGCATTTCTGTTCCATGTATTATGTATTTTAGAATTAAGAATGGCAGAATAACAGGGAGGGTAATCAATACAATACCTTAATATAATACAAACTTTTAATTTTTCAAAGCAAATGTGGCTCTTATTATTTGTCAACCAGGCGCGTAGTGGCGACAATGCCAGGCAAACAACCGGGTTGATGGCCTTCCCGGGCAAGTATCAGGTGTAGCTTTTGCCGGGCCTATTCGCGCCATTTCATACTAACGGTAGCTTAATAAGACAACACTATTCACTGTGGTTCAAAAACGGCTAACCGATATGGTTACACGAAAATTGGAGAGTGCGCAGCCGGTATCAAAATGCCTGGCTTTTTTAAAATTAATAAGCTCGGGCAATATCTATAATCTCTTCTATTAGGGACAGGTACCCGAAAATTATCTTTCATGCCTTTAAGGATCCGGCTCAACGTTTTAAAATTCATTCGACGAAAGAGATGCTGGAAAATCCCGGGAATTCAGCTTCAGGAAATGCGTTTCCACAAATGAGGAAAATTTGGTTCGTTGCCAATATAGAACTTAGTCCCCCCATAAAACATGAGTTTATGCATATGATTACCATTGGCTCGTGGGAACAGCCGCCGTAAGAATCGGATTGGCTCAAGGAAGGGATTGCGGCTTATGCAGAAAATAGTTGTAGAGGATTTACTGTTGAACAGATTTATGCATTCTTTGAAAAGAAAAATATGCTGATCCCGATTGATTCATTAACCACTCATGCTTATATGGAACCGGAGATGATTGCTTATCATCAGTCTGCATATATTTCTCAATATCTCATTGAAACATTTGTATTGAGAAATTCAGGTTGCTATAGCAGTCAGGTTTTAGCAACTTCGAAAAAATATATGGAATTCGTTTCCAACAAATAGAATGGGACATCAGTAATAAACTAAAACAAAAATACCCGGAGACACCAAATATTTACTAGACGTTTTTAAAACCGGTTGTAAATTAATATGCAAATCTTGCTTAAAACTCCAATATTAAGATACCAGGCAAACCAAATATGGTTATGAGAAAATAGTTCCTAACCCGCCAAAACTTGCTGGCCTGCTTCTATGTCGCCTGCCGCAATGTCTTGCCGGAACTTTCACTTAAATATTTCTTGCATTGTGTAATTATACTGTTTACCTTGCAGCCAATATGAGACCGGATTATCCATCCAAAATTTTTAATGATAAGTCAGACAATTACATTTGTTTAATGGAAGCGCTTGCTTCTGGTACCCCGACTAAAATTTTCGGGTGACCTGCCCCGTTAGGCTTACGATTTTCAACTAATTTTTTCACCTTGTTTTAATAAACCGGTATTCTGTGTTTGTTGCAGACTTGCCTTTATTCATTAAATCTATTTTAAATAAAACCATTCATACATGCAGACAAATTATATGCAATCTGTGCCATTTTTTAATGAAGATATTCTTCCAGGCGTTCACCTTTCAGGTAAATGTCATTACCAGCTATCACCTGAAAAACTCATCAGCCATGCGCTCGAAAGAAAAGAAGGAGTTTTAAGCGACACGGGAGCGCTGATTATTAATACCGCAGAGTTTACCGGCAGAAGCCCGAAGGACCGGTTTATTGTAAAGGATGCCATAACGGCCCAAACCGTGGACTGGAATGATGGTAACCAGCCTCTTGAGGAAAAGTATTTTCAACGCATCTACCAAAGGATGACCGCTTATCTGGACGGTAAAGAATTATGGGTAAGAGATTGTTATGTGTGTGCCAAAGAAGATTACCGGCTAGGCATCAGGATTATTAATGAAAATTCCTGTTGCAGTCTTTTTGCCTGCAATATGTTTTTGCGCCCGGCTCAGGATGACAAAACCGCCATAACCTGGCACTTAATACAGGCCCCGCGTTTTTTGGCTATGCCGGCAGCGGAGGGAGTGCCAAACGAGAATTTTGTCATTATCAATTTTTCGAAAAAATGTATCCTGATCGGCGGTACGCAATATACCGGGGAGATAAAAAAAGCGGTATTCAGCGCATTGAACTTCCTTTTGCCGAAAGAGCAAAATGTGTTGAGTATGCATTGTGCGGCAAATCGCGGTAAGAAGGGCGACACCGCATTGTTCTTTGGCCTGAGCGGTACCGGTAAAACTACTTTAAGCGCCGACAACAGCAGGCAGCTTATTGGCGACGACGAGCATGGATGGGATGACACATCAGTATTTAATTTTGAGGGAGGCTGCTATGCAAAAATTATAGATTTGGATAAGGCAAAAGAGCCCGAGATTTATCAGGCGATACGGTTCGGAACCATTGTGGAAAATGTGACCTGCTTTACCGGTACCAACATCATTGATTACGCAAGCAAAGAAATAACGGAGAACACAAGGGCAAGCTATCCCCTCGGTTATATTGCCAACGCAGCTCACAACAACAGTAGTAATATACCGAATAATATATTTTTTTTGACGGCGGATGCTTTTGGTGTATTACCTCCGGTAAGCAGGCTTTCCGAAAACCAGGCGATCTATCATTTTTTAAGCGGTTATACTGCTAAGGTTGCAGGCACGGAGAACGGAGTTGCCACGCCTAAACCGACTTTCAGCGCCTGCTTTGGAGCTCCTTTTTTGCCCTTGAGCCCGATCCATTATGCCGAAATGCTCTGCCGGAAAATTAAAGATCACCAGGTAAAAGTATGGTTAATAAATACCGGCTGGACGGGGGGTGGGTACGGCAAAGGCAGCAGGATCCCGCTGGAGTATACCCGGTCCATCGTAAAGGCAGTGCTGCAGGGAGACCTTGAAACAGTTGCGTTCACAGAAGACGGCGCTTTTGGCCTAATGGTTCCGATAGCGTGCCCCGGGGTACCGGCAGAACTTTTACACCCCGTTAATACATGGAATAACAAAATGGACTACTATACAACTGCGCATAAGCTTGCCTGTTATTTTGAAAAAAACTTTGAGAAATATCGCGATGCCGTCAGCAAAGGAGTCTCGTCCGCAGGGCCGAAAATGGAAAATAAGGCCTGCTGATCTTTAAGTGGTTCCTCATCAGGCTCAAATATGATGTTCTCGCCATATACATCTACAACAAACCGCTGCACCTGTAATTCAAATTCTGATTGCCATATTTAATTTAACTGGAATTATTAAATGGTCACCTGGATAGCCATCCTTTTGTATTTTTATTTAATCATATTTCATTCGCATGATGCGTCATCTTTTAAAGAAAATAATCTGCTTTTATGATGCCTTCCAAAAGCTTTATTGAATCAAAACCACTACTTCATAATATCGTTATACAAGCAAATTCAATTGACAATGTAAAGACATATTTGCAATCAAAAGTATATTGGTCGCTGTTAGGCGTAAACGCTGTTGGGAGGTAAAGTGCAAAACATGAAAACAACCGGTAAGGTAATGATAACCGCTAAACGAATCATCACACTAAATACATCTTTATGAGCTTTCATTGTAATGGTAAATTAAAAGATACAATGGAATTCAAACGTTTTTTGGAAAAAAGGTATTAGTTATTTATTCCCTATTGCAAGGAAAATGTTTGCATTAAAAAACGGGCATATAACTAAAATGCGTAGATGCTCTTTATGTAATCAGAAGAAGGGAGATAACTGTAAAGGCTAAACGCAAAATTTCGCCTGGGAGCTATTTAAATGAGTTGTGATGAAGGGAGTGTTGTAGCCGGTTACGGTAAAAAGTAAAAAGCTTGCAGGCTAAGTTTAGATAAACGGCAGTGGACTAGTCAGAGGATCATTTCTTTTTTATTGTGTATTCTAAAATTGTCCCGCCGCATTATTATAGTAACAACTTTCGCAAGTTAAGATGGTCCTCGGGCTGCATTGACAATTTCTGGTAACATTCTTGTAAAGTAGACACGTCACATATTTTATCATCGTTTTGGAAATTACTTTTGGAGATCTTTAATCGCTTCAAATTATAATACCCGCTGAATGCCAGCCTAATTCAAGCGATGTTTTATTTTCTGCCGGTACATGTAAAATATAATCAGCACGAAGCGTTGCTGATCCATTGAATGATATATATACGTCTTTAAAAAGATATAATTTATTTTTTCTGTGAACTTTTTTTTACCTAATTTCATTTTACTTGAATTGATTGCTTTATGCCAAATGGGTCCTTAGATAATGAGAAAGAATTGATCAAATTGATAGCGGATGGTGATGAAATTGCCTTTGAAAAATTATTTTCACATTACCGGAATAGAATATATAGTGTCGCGTTTAAACTCACGAAGTCTTACGTAACTGCAGAAGAAATTGTACAGGATGTCTTTTTAAAAATATGGATAAACAGAAGTAATTTAAATAATATTCAAAATTTCAGTGGTTATCTTTTCATTGTTACCAGAAACGATGCTTATAAGGCATTAAAGGGTATTGCCGGGAAATCCAAAATAATCTTAGTCGAAGAACAAGATCAAAACTTAGCGGCTAATGATACTGCTGACCGGTTAATGGAAAAAGAATACAACCTCATATTGCAAAATGCAATTGACCGGTTGCCCAATCAACAGAAGGAAGTCTATACTTTGGTAAAAGAACACGGGCTGACACGTGATGAAGTTGCCAATAAGATGCAGATTCGACCTGACACCGTTAAATTCCATTTGGCACAGGCTATGAAAAAAATCCGGGCTTTTTGTACGCTGCATATAGGCACTTTTACCGGATTTACCATTTTCCTTTCTCATTTATTCAGGGACAATTAAAAAAAATTCCTGGACCCACCCACCCATGTCCTTTTAAAAGTACTCTTTATAAGAAAGGGATAAAACTATTTTTTTTAATATTTTTCTTTATGTCGGAATCGCGCCTGGAATATTTGTTTAATTGTTATATATATAATAACTATACCAGTGCGGAGGAGGAAGAGTTAATGTCATTGGTGTCCCAACCGGAAAACAAGACGATTGTGCAAAAACTCATCGAAAATCTTATTGAAAATACAGGCTCAGAAATTGAAATGCGAGATGATGCGGCTGCTTCTATTTTGCAAAATATTTTGCAGGCTAATAAAGCCCCGGTGATCCCAATTAGAAACAGGAAAACTGTCTTTTCATTTTGGATGCGTGTGGCTGCGGCGACCATTCTATTTGTTTCAGCGGCAACTTACTTTCTTATAGATAAAAAAGATAGTGCGGGGGCAAAGGTTACACCAGTGGCCCAAAACTCCCCTCATATTTTGCCCGGAAGAGACAGGGCAGTCCTTATAACCTCTGAAGGCAAAACCATTATGCTGGATAGCGTTCAAAATGGAGTAATTGCCCACCAGGGAAATAATAAAATCAGCAAGCAGGGTGGATTACTGATATATAATGTCCCTCCCTTCGCTAAACCGGAAGCTTCGGTTACTTATAACACAATAGTTACACCACGGGGAGCACAATTCCAGGTTATATTGTCTGACGGAAGCAAGGTTTGGCTAAATTCAGCTTCTTCATTACGTTTTCCTGTTGGTTTTGCAGATAGTCAACGGACCGTGGAACTTAACGGTGAAGCTTATTTCGAGGTAGTAAAAAATAAGGAAAAGCCTTTTCTGGTAAAAGTTGGTGATATGCAGGTAAAAGTATTGGGTACTCATTTTAATATAAAAGCGTATAATGACGAAAGTTTTATAAAAACGAGTTTGTTTGAGGGCAGCGTAAAGATTACCAGGGGGGAAGCAAGCGGTTTTTTGAAACCGGGGGAGCAGGCGCTGCTTAATTCTAGCGATAATAACATTCAAATTAGCAAAGCTAATATGGATGAAGCCATTGCCTGGAAGAATGGATTGTTTGAATTTGACGGAGCCGATATTACCAGCATTATGAAGGAGATAGCGCGATGGTATGATGCGGAAATCGTCTACACAGGTAAACCCCCGATGCGCAGGTTTGAAGGAAAAATAAGCAGAAATGCTCAGTTATCAGATGTACTCAGGATCCTTGAGTTAAGTAGTGTAAAATTTACTGTAACTGGAAACAAAATTATTATACAATAATCTTTATTATTCTCATTAACTAAACTGATTCATATGACAAAAAAGTACGACTAGTAGGAGCAGGCCCGGTAATATAATCCGCCGGCAGTGATACTTCCAAACATAAAAAAACCAGCAATGTTCGTTGCATCGCTGGCAAAGGGCTAAAAAACTGTTGTGATACAAATTATTTAACCAAATAAAATCAAAAGTATGGGTTTAACTGCAAGTTACCAAAATAAAAATGGTATCCGAAAATCACCTTTCAAAACATTGTTGATTATGAGATTAACAATTGCATTGCTATTATTTTTCATAGTTAAAGCAGATGCAAAAGGCTATGGGCAAAAGATCAATATCATAAGAAAACATGTTGCCTTAACGGAAATCTTTAACGCGATTACGCAACAAACGGGGTTCCTCTTTTTTTACGACAAAACCCTGATAGAAAAAATTGAACCGATCGATATTACTCTCTCCGATGCGACCCTGGAAGAGGCCTTGTCAGTGTGTCTGAAAGATCGCCATCTTACATATACAATTGTCAGGAATACCATAGTTATTCAGTCAAAAATCACTGTTACCAATTCCACCTATAAAGAGTTAGATACAAGAACGATACCTCCTCCCGTTGAAATTCATGGTAAAGTGGCCAACCAGAAAGGAGAACCGTTGGTTGGAGTAAGTATTACAGTGAAGGGAACAAATATTGGAACCTCAACAGACGGGAAAGGGAACTATTCCATAACTGCTTCCCAAGATGCTGTCCTGCTATTTTCTAACGTAGGTTATACGAAGAAAGAAATAGCCGTGAATAATCGTTTGGAAGTTAATGTGGTAATGGAAGTAACGCTTTCTGCCTTGGACCAGGTTGTTGTTATAGGATATGGTACATCTACACGAGCGAAATTAACAGGTGCAGTTTCGACGGTGGATGTAGGTAAGGTAATGTCGTCAAGGCCTTCCACCAATGTCGCCTCTTTACTGGAAGGCGAAGTGGCCGGGGCTTTTATTCATCAAAATTCCGGGCAACCTGGTGCAGAAGGAATGGAGATAACAGTAAGAGGCACGGGAAGTATGGGCAATTCTGCACCTCTGGTAATTATTGATGGGATGGAGTCTTCCATGGATAATATTAATCCCTTTGACATTGAAAATATCAGCGTATTAAAAGATGCCGCTTCGGCATCTATTTACGGCACCCGTGCTGCCAATGGTGTTATACTTATAACTACTAAACGAGGTAAAGAAGGGCCGGTTCAGATTAAATACAACGCCTACTTTGGCCTGCAAAAGGCTACTGATGTGCCTGATTTCCTGGGTTCAGCTGATTATGCTGTGCTTTATAATGAAGCGAGAACAAATGCAGGGCTTACACCAACTTACAGTGATGCGGATATTGCAAAATATAAGGCCGGGAATGATCCTAATTACCCAAGTACAGACTGGATGTCTGTATTATATTCCGGATCAGGCCTTGCACAATTTCATAATCTGGATCTGTCAGGCGGTAATGAAAAAACCAGGTATAATATTTCAATGGCCTACAAACAACAGGACGGGGTTATACAACAGGTAAATGCCAAGCAAGGTAATTTGCGGGTAAACCTGGACAGTAAACTAAATCGTTGGCTTAGTGTAGGAATAAACTCAGCCATGTCATACGCTGTAAACACAATCCCTTTAACAGGTCCTGAACTTACCCGTGGTGGTGATTTACAGCAGTTTTATAACTCGGTTACCCACGTCCTCCCTATATACCCTGTAAAATTACCGGATGGTTCATGGTCTGGATTATATCCCCTGGGAAATCTTGCAGCCTGGATAGCTGAAGGTAACCTGAGAACAACACCTGTAAGTCACCTGGTGCAGACTATGTTCTCAGATGCAAAAATAACAGAAGGCCTTAACTGGAGAAACAGGGCAAGTGTAGATTATACATCTTCGGATATCACCAATCACATTTCTAACTTTACCTACGGGGGCGGGCAGGTCTCCGGACCGGCTTCCAATCAGGAGGAGGTCGATAAATTGTTAATTATTGATTTTGAATCACTGTTGACTTATGAAAAAAGAATTGGCAAACATGCAATAAATGTTCTCTTAGGTACGTCAACAAGAAGCGAGGCGTTCAACATGTTAATGGGATATCGCCTGGGATTTCCTTCAAATGATCTCACAGCGCTCAATGCAGGCAGTACAACAGGCCTGACAAATGCAGGGTCCGATACCAGGGCTACACTCAGTTCCTATTTTGGAAGAATAAATTATGACTATAATGGGAAATATCTTTTTGAAGCTGATTTGAGAAGAGATGGTTCATCGAAGTTTGCCGCTGCAAAACGCTGGGGATGGTTCCCCTCATTTTCGGCAGGATGGATAGTAACCAAGGAAAACTTCCTGAAAGATGTAAAATGGCTAAATTTTTTAAAATTACGGGCTTCCTGGGGACAACTTGGAAATGACAGGATAGCAGATTATTTATATCAGCCTCTTATTTCTTTAGGGCAGAATTATCCTTTTGGCGGAGTCTCGGCTACGGGCGGCGCACAGACCGTTGCCAATAATCCTAATATTACCTGGGAAACCACTACCGAAAGGAATTTTGGAGTTGATTTAAAATTCTTTCAAAATGCATTCTCTGTAACTATTGATGCATATAATAGATATACCGAACATATCCTTACCGGAGTTCCGGTGTCTGCTGCATTTGGACTTCCGGCCCCGACTGTTAATTCCGGAGCAATGAGTAATAAAGGCTTAGAGACGGAATTGAAATATTCTAAATTGAAGGGGAAATTTCAATTCGACATTTCGTTTAACGGCTCTTATAATAGAAACCGGGTTGAGGCCTATAATGGTACGGATATTTTTGATGTGGCTGGTGAAGGTGGGGCGATAGTTCGTGAAAAGGGAATTCCCTGGAATTCTTATATTGGGTATCAATGGATTGGATATTTTTCGAGTGATGCAGAAGCCCATGGAAGTGCTGTTCAGAATCCAAATGTAGGTGCGGGAGATTTAAGGTTTAAAGACCAGAATGGAGATGGAGTAATTGATGGGAAGGACCGTGTGATTTTGGGTAGTATAAATCCAAAATATACCTATGGGATGAATCTTGGAGTCAGATATAAACGTTTTGATTTTGGAACCTTCTTCCAGGGAGTTCAGGATGTTCAATGGTATATAAGGGTTAGGGGATATTTCCCTTTCATGAGAAATGGGAAAGCGCTGAGAATGAATCTTGATCGTGAAATTGTGCAAAACGGGAAGGTAGTCAAACAAGGATATTTCCCTGAAACTCAACTTGAAGGTGGTGCCGGAGGAAAAAATGTAGTTTCGAGCGGCTTTACGATTCACAATGCCTCATATCTCAGGATGAAACATTTACAAATTGGCTATACCCTTCCTGATCAATGGCTAAAAGCCGTAGGAATTTCCAAATTTAGAATTTATGCCAGTGGGGAGAACCTGTTAACTTTTACAAAATTTCCTTCCGGTTACGATCCGGAGGTAAATACAACTCCATTTCATGGCCATGTAGTCGGAGGGGCGGCGGGATGGAGTTATCCCCAGGTAAAATTCTACGTCTTCGGTTTGGAAGTTGGCTTTTAAAGAGTCTCCCTATTAATACTAATAATTCAAACTTAAATTTATGATTAAGAAAAATTTAGACTATTTCCTGGCTATACTTCTTTTGGGAATCGGGATAATATCATGTACTAAAAAATTTCTGAATCCTGTTCCGAATACCCAGCTCAGTGATGCCACTTTCTGGAGGTCGATTAATGACGCCAATATGGCTTTGGCCGGTTGTTATCGCGGATGGGAAAATGGTATGAATATAGTCATGGGTGATGCGATGACAGATAATGATTACAGTTGGTTGGCCGTGACAGGGTACCAACAGGTTGGAAACGGGACAGTTAATCCCCAGGGCGTGCTTTTAGGGACCGGTGCACAGGTGTTTAGCTATGCGCAAATTCGTAAATACAATAATTTCCTCGAGCACATGGATAAAATGGATATTGACAGTACCGTAAAGAACGAACTCAAAGCGGAAGTGCGTTTTTTAAGAGCCTATGACTATTTTTTAAAAATAGAGTATTTCGGTGATATGCCTTTAATCACCAAAACGATATCCACTAATGAGCATCCATCGAGGACACCTGTAGGAGAAATTCAAGTCTTTATTTTAGGCGAACTGGATCAAATAAGCAGATTACTCCCGATACAAAATGAGATTCAATCAAAAGGACATATTACCGCTGGCGCAGCGCTGGCATTAAAAGCCAGACTGGAACTTTACCTGGGGAAATATGCAGAAGCCATGATAGATTCCAAAGCGGTAATAGATATGGGAGTTTATGAACTATTCCCAAATTATGAAGGGTTGTTTTATCGGCAAAATAGTGGCATTAATAAAGAATCCATTGCGCAAATACAATATATTACTAATGATTATTTCACCTCTATCCCCTGGCAAAGGCTGCCTGCCTGGAAAGGAGGCTACGCAGAAAATGCCGTTTCAAAAAGTATAGTAGATGCGTATGAAACAACCAATGGACTTCCTATTTCCCAAGACCCTTCCTATGATTCGCTCAACCCTTTTGCAAATCGTGATCCCAGATTAGGGATGTCAATTGCTCATCCGGGCTCATACTGGTTCGGAAGATATTATGATGGATTGGACCCTTTAGTTGGTGGTGCTGCAAATGCTGATTATTATCTGCAGAGTGGTTCTAAGACGGCCCAGATGTCAAAAAAATACCTGGACTCGCTAATTGTGTCAGCAGAACGCCAAAATTTTGATGCTCCTATAATGGTGATAAGATTAGGTGAAATGTACCTGACCTATGCGGAAGCAGCCGAAGAAACTGGACAAAATTTAGACTTGGGTCTCGAATATATCAATAAGTTGAGGACTAGGGCCGGCCTTATTAATGCCACGGCACTCACCAGGGACCTGGTGCGGCGTGAACGCCGCGTAGAACTGGCTTTCGAAGGTCTGAGGTACTTTGATATAAAACGATGGGATTTAGGCCCTTCAGTTATGAATGGACCGTACTTTGGCAGCCGCCTGGGCTCAGTTGATACGCAAACCGGAAAAGTTTCCTGGGGTAATGGATATATATTGGTTGAAAACAGGACTTTCTATCCGGAGAGAAAATATCTTCTTCCAATTCCGCAATCAGAATTGGACGTAAATGCTAACATGACCCAGAATCCAGGATATTAGGTTCCTGTAAAGATTCACCGGCCAACATCAACAACCAGATTTATACAGATTTGGGATACAACACCAGGGATATAAAAAATGACATCAAAATTGATTTTATCATTTTAAAAAGCGTGGAGGCGCGAAAAAAATATGAAAAGAATAGGATTTTTTAAATCATTAGCCGGGGTGGGAGTATCTACTCTTGGCCTAAGCACGTTGAGTTCATTTTCGTCCTATGACTTTGATTTAGGAAAAATTGAAAAATTTCCTGAACACCTAAAGGGAGATTCTTTAGATTGGGACAAGGTTCGCCAGGACTTCCCTCGTCAAAGGTATGAGATTTACATGGACAATGCATCCACTCATCCAACTAATATCTATACCGCGTGGGCTGTTCAGAGAATTACCGAATGGACAAAGAATGACGTTGGCGAACCTTGGTGGCCATGGTGGGCAAAATCCAGGGATGAGGGTAAAAAACTCTTTGCAGAGCTAATAAACGCTGATCCATCAGAAATAGCCCACGCTCGGAGTACCGTCACTGCTGAAAGTGATATGTTGAACGGAATGGATCTTAAAGGAGGAAACGTGGTCATGACTGATCTTCATTATACAGAAAGTATTTACGGGTATAAGTTTCGTGAAAAAAATAATGGCCTTGAAGTACGAATGATCAAGTGCAAAGACTGGCGATTTAGTGTTAAGGACTTTGAACCGTTTGTGAACAAAAAAACAAAATTAATAGCGATTACACTCGTCTCAAATGTCAATGGCTTTATAGCCAGGGATGTAAAAGCAATAAGCGATCTTGCTCATGCTAACGGAGCTATCCTCTACGTTGACTTTATTCAGGGTGTGGGTGCAGTTCCCGTAGATGTGAAGGCTATGGGTATAGACGTTGCTGCATGTTCCACATTCAAATGGCTTATGGGCGGAGGGAAAGGCTTTGGATTTATGTACGTGCATAAAGATCTTCAAGGAACTGTAATAAAACCAACTCTCTCTTCTGGTGGTGTATCATTCAACTATGCACCCTGGACAGATAATCCTGATCCTACTAAACCTGATATTATTTGGCACGAGGTTACAGGTCCGGGGATGTATGAAGTGAGTTACCCAAATTATGAAGGCGTAATTGCAGCTCACCAGTCACTAAGATATATTCTTGACTTGGGTGTTGATAATATTCAGAAACATAATCGTGCGCTCACTGATCGTCTTCTTAAAGAAATGCCTCGTATTGGATATCCAACAATTACACCTCCTGATAATAATAGCCCTATAGTTGTATTTGAGGCTAAGGATCCAAAAGAGACAATGCGCAAAATGAAAAGTGCGAAAATTAATGTAGCAATGAGGTTTGGGAATAAGATGCGTATTTCACCATCAGTTTACAACAACATGGCTGATGTAGATCGGCTTCTGGAGGTTCTTTCATGAACAGAGAGATTCAGTTTCTATGTATGTGACATCTTTTAGTGTAAATTATCGGGATTAATAATTGTGAATCATATATTACCAAATAGATACCAATGAAAAATATTGATAGAAAGAAGTTCATTACCTCACTGGCTGTTGCAGGTGCGGGAATAGGTATACTTGACAGCTTTGCTCTATTCGGAGCTAAATTACCGGAGACAATCACCAGAATAGGTATCATAGGTCTCGACACTTCACAGGTTACAATGATTATAAGCCACATTAATAATATAAAAGGAGAAGGTTTTGATGTTGTTCAACCAGTATGGGGAGATGATTTAGTGGGCTTTAGAGTAGTCGCGGCCTATCCATACGGTAGTCGAAATATTGAATCAAGTGTTAAACAGATTCCCACATATGTTAAGAGAATGGAGGAAATTGGAGTTGAAATTGTCGATTCAATCGATACTCTCTTGAGCAAGGTGGATGCGGTTATGTTAATGACCTTTGACGGACACCCACGCCTGGAACAATCGATGCAGGTAATGAAAGCCGGCAAACCGTTGTTTGTCAATAAGCCCTTTGCAGCCAGTTTAAAAGATGTAATTGTAATTATGGACAATTCAAAACGGTTTAATACCCCAATCTTTTCCTCTTCACCAACTCGTTATTTAAAAGGAGCCCAGGCTGCAAGGAAAGGAACAATAGGTGATATCTTTGGTGCTGATACTTATAGCGGGGCTCCTTTGGAGCCAACCCACCCTGATTTTTATTGGTACGGTGTACATGGAATAGAAATTCTATTCACAATAATGGGGACAGGGTGTCAAACAGTCCGTCGCACATCCACTAGCAATACAGATATAGTCGTTGGAACGTGGGAAAATGATCGCTTGGGTACGTATAGGGGTATACGGAAAGGAAAAGCTACGCATAGTGGAATTGCTTTTGGAACCACGGATATACTCCCCGCAGGCGACTTTAACGATGTAGGACACAGGCCACTAGTAGTTGAAATGCTTAAATTTTTTCGAACCGGTATATCGCCAGTAAGTATGGCGGAAACTCTGGAAATTTATGCTTTTATGGAGGCTGCCGACGAAAGTAAACGATTAGGTGGTGCACCTGTTACCCTTGAGTCTGTATTACACAAAGCCTTGCAATAGATCCTTTATTTAGTTATTTGCTGGTTAAAATCAATCAATTTCTCAAAATATATATACTGAGGCACCTATTGATCTGCCAATTTATTAATTTAATTTAATTATCTAATGAAAAATAAGATTTTGTTTAACTGTTTAGTTATTCTTATCTACTCTTGCTCCAACACTCTCAAAAAAGGGACTACTGAGGTTACTGTCTATGAGGGTACAAATATGGCTGTCTCTCTCTCTCCAGATCATTCAACTTTGGCGCTGGCGCTACAAGGTACTCTTTGGACAGTTCCTATAAAAGGTGGCGTGGCAACTCCTATTACAGATGCAATGGGAGATTGTCAGGAACCGTCGTGGTCACCTGATGGAGGCCGTATCGTATTTCATTCTTATAAAGGTGGCAATTATCATATATGGACTGTGAAAAAAGATGGAACCGATTTGGAACAGATGACATATGGGGATTATGATGATCGGGAGCCTGATTGGTCGCCCAATGGAAGAACAATTGTTTTCTCCTCTGATCGAAGTGGAAATTATGATATTTGGAAACTGGATCTTGAGAGCGGGAAACTTAAACAATTAACATTCAATCTGGCAAATGATTTTAATCCTGCTTTTTCTCCAAATGGAAAACAGATCGCATTTGTGTCTCAAAGAAAGGAGGCTGGTGTTTACGTTCTGGAAAATGAGGTGGAAAGAATAGTAGCTCCATCACCCCTTCGTCTTGTCGCTCCTTCTTGGAGCATAGATGGTAATCAGTTAGCCTTTATAGCCTATCTAAGTAAATCTTCTTTATTTGCTCCCAATAATGCCAGTTATGTTTATATAAAGAATATTGCAACCGGCGCGATGGAGCAAATCTCTAAAGGAGACGAGGATCTTTTCCCCTTCAAGATAAACTGGTTATCTAACAACAGCCTTCTATATACAGCAGATGGTAAAATAAAAACGAGAGGGCTGGCCGAGACTAAAACTAAAGTGATTCCTTTTGAGGCAAGTTTTTTGTTAAACAGAGCACCGTATAAGAAGAAATATTATGACTTTGACAATGAGATCGAACGAACCCCTTTAGGTATTGTCGGTCCAATGGTCTCTCCCGATGGGAAAAAAGTTGTATTTACGGCTCTTAGCCACATATATATTCAGGAAATTGGCGGGAAACTTTCTCAAATCACCGAAGGGCCTCACGTTGATCTTTACCCTGAATGGTCCCCTGATGGAAGGAACATTGCCTATATTTCTGATCTAAACGGTAAAATGGACATTTGGATACAGAATATTGAATCAGGTGAAAAGCGCCTGCTGACGACAAAGGTCACCGATGACGTTAGTTTACCCTCATGGTCACCTGATGGAAAACAAATTGCATTTTATACAACTGATTATAAGAGAGGGTGGGGGTATGAAACCTTGATGGTCGCAGAAGTTTCTACCGGCAATGTGAAATTATTGCACGAAGCAGTTGAAGATCCCGGTAAAGCAGGTTGGTCTCCTGACTGTAAGACTCTTGCATTAATGGCTTTAAAGCCTGCATCCTCTCGTTACAGAGAGGGGTTTAACGCTTTTTTACTAGTCTCAGATAATGGACAATCCCATTTTGTTTCGCCAGACACCACTAGTTCTTTGGGGATTAGAAGTCAAAATGGTCCCGTTTGGTCTCCAGATGGAAGTAAAATTGCCTATACCGAACATGGCCTTCTATGGACTGTTCCTGTTAATCTTAGGGGTGAAATCATCGGAACTCCTAAACAAATTACCAATGAACTTGCAGATAATTTAAGTTGGACAGGTGATTCGAGGAGCCTTGTTTATATTGCTACAGATAAGCTAAAAAAGATTGATATTGAAAGTGGGCAATCTAAGGAGATTACAATTGATCTGAAATGGAAACCAAAGTTATCAAAAGAAGATTATATAGTTCAGGCAGGGAAATTATTTAATGGGAAAGATAGTACCTATCTGGAAAATGTGGACATTTATATAAAGGGTCGTCGTATTGCAGAAATAAAACCTCACCAAAAACACCCCCCTGGAATAAAGATTGTTGATGCCACTGATAAAGTAATCATTCCTGGATTGTTTGAAATGCATACACATTTAAGCGCAACCGTTGGGGAAAAGTTAGGTAAAATATGGCTTTCCTATGGAATCACCTCAATACGAGAGCCGGGAACTGATCCCTATGATGCAATGGAGACTAAGGAATCCTGGTCAAGTGGGATTAGCCCAGGCCCCAGGGTCTTTTTCACAGGGGGATTGTTAGACGGTAGCCGCGTTCCATATGGCTTGGCTATTAGCATTGGAAATGCTAATCAAGTAAAAATGGAGTTGGAAAGAGCAAAAAAACTCGATTATAGCTTGTTAAAAACCTATGTTCGTCTCCCTGATTCTATTCAAAAAATATTGACAGAAGGATCTCATAAATTAGGGATCCCTATTTCGTCACATGAATTATATCCTTCTGCCAAGTATAATGTTGACGCTCTCGAGCATATTGCAGGCACAAGTCGCGATGGATATTCAATGATTTTGGACGCAAATTTTAGAAGTTATGATGATGTGATAAAATTAATTGGGAAGTCAGGAATGTATAATACCCCTACAATTGGTATGCGAACTGGCTACTTCAGAATGGCTTCAAAATATGATGAGTTGTTTAATGATGATCGGATGAGACGTTTTGTTGAGCCTCGATTTTTAAATAGTTTGATTCAAGAGAAATTGCTAATGGATTCCTCAAAAGATTTAAAGGAGGATGAGAACTATTATGCACTTTTAAGTACTGTCAAATCTATTTTTCTGTTAGGTGGAAGAATTACGACAGGAACGGATGCTCCCTTTGCTCCTTTTGGGAGTAGTTTACAAGCCGAATTATGGATATTAGTTGAAGCCGGTCTCACTCCCTTTCAGTCTTTGCAGGCGGCAACTATCAAGTCTGCCGAAGAGGTAGGCGTTGATAAGGATCTCGGTAGTATCGAACCAGGAAAACTGGCGGACATGATAATAGTAGATGGTGATCCATTAAAACGAATTCAGGATGCTATGAAGGTAAAAACCGTGATCAAGGACGGTAATATATATAAAATTAATGACTTGCTTAAGTAGATGAAACCTGCTTAAGGCTTCGTTTACGATACCAGCTTCTTAATGTCAAAATATCTCATAAAAATTAAAATGACCAAATATGAAAAGTAGTTGCCTCAGGTTTATTATTATTTCTTTCTTATTGATCTTCATTAATTCACTTGACGCGCAAAATCTGACGCTGAGCCGGGAGGAAATGATTGAATTAACTCCAAAATGGAATGGGGAGCGATTCTCTGATGGCAGGCCAAAAGTGCCGGATGATATTCTCGAACGCATGAAAAAAATACCCCTTGAGCAAGCCTGGGGAGTATTAAGGGCTGAAGGATATGCCAACCAATATGAAGGCAATTGGGTAGATATCCATCCTGGAGAAGTTTTAGTAGGGCGGGCATTAACAGCCCAATTTATGCCACTTCGCCGCGATGTCAGGGAACAATTAGAAAAAAAGGGAGCTGAAGCAGGTCGTAAGGGTGACATGGTATCCTGGCCAATCGATATGTTGACAATGGGTGATGTATATGTCGCAGATTCATATGGGAAAGTGGAAAACGGACCAATAATCGGCAGCAACCTGGGAACTTCCATCCTGGCAAAGTCAGGGAATGGGGTGGTGTTTAATGGGACTGTTAGGGACCTGAGAGATTTATCAAATATGGATGGCTTTGTTGCTTTTGTAAGAGGCGATCATCCTTCCTACCAGCAGGAAATGATGCTGACCGCTATCAATAAACCAATCAGGATAGGCGCAGTGACGGTTTTACCCGGAGACGTAGTTCTCGGTTATTTGGGTGGAGTAGCTTTCATTCCAGCCCATCTGGCCGAAAAAGTGGTCAAAATAGGTGAATTGGTTAACATGCGGGATCAATTCGGACAACAACGTCTCAGGGAAGGTAAATACACTTCCGGACAAATAGACGCCCGCTGGACCCCGGATATTGAGAAAGATTTTCTCCAATGGCTGGATGCCAACCCCGTTAAATTAAGATTCCCGAAAGAAGAAATTCAGGAGTTACTTAAGGCAAGAACATGGTAGCGGCAACTTAGTTAATAATTTAAATTTGAAACAATTAATTAAAAACAACAATATATGAACCCCAGCCGGGATATCAGCAATTAAAATTGATGAATACCGCCACCGCGAATCATAAACCGGTTGGTTATCCGCGGTTCCAGATGCATTGACCAGATTGGTATATTGACGATTCAGATAAACACTGATAGGAACGCGTTCTACGAACATTGTGTTTATAGGATAGATGGCATTTTATTGTTCGTATTTAATAGATTTCCCAGGCTCCGTGCCGAAAAAGATTAAATCAAAATTGCGAACAAATTTTTTCTTACAATATTAAATTATTTCAATTATGAACGACAAATACATACTTGAGCTTAGCCAGGTAGGTATCAATGATATAGATACGGTAGGGGGTAAAAATGCATCCCTTGGTGAGATGATTCAAAATCTTACCTCATTAGGAATTAATATTCCAAATGGCTTTGTAGTAACCGTGGCCGCGTACAGGAAATTCCTGGAATACAATAATCTGGAAGGCACTATCAGTCATATTATTAATTCTGTGGATTATGATAATATTGAATCACTCAGAAGGGGAGGCCAGCAGGTAAGACTTTTACTGGAAAATGGCCGTTTCCCAAAAGAAATGAGCGAGGTAATCATAAAAGCGTATGAAAAATTATCTTCAGATTATAACCAGGAATTTACAGATGTGGCAGTAAGATCTTCAGCCACTGCAGAGGATTTACCCGATGCTTCATTTGCGGGACAACAGGAAACTTTTCTGAATGTTCGTGGCCCTGCCTCCCTGATGGATGCAGTTCGCAATTGCATTGCTTCACTTTTTACAGACCGCGCTATCAGTTATCGCCAGGGTTTTGGTTACGATCATTTTTCAATTGGTCTAAGTGTCTGTGTTCAAAAAATGGTAAGAAGTGATCTGGGATCATCCGGTGTTGCTTTTAGCCTGGACACAGAAAGCGGCTTTAAAGATGTTGTAGTGATCAACGGATCTTTTGGCCTTGGAGAAATGGTGGTTCAGGGTTCTATATCACCCGATGAGTTTATTGTTTTCAAACCAACTTTGAAGGCTGGCTACAACTCAATTATTGAAAAAAAATTAGGGGTAAAAGATAAGATGATGGTTTATGGCGATAAAGCAGATGAAAGAGTCAAAATTATCCCTGCGGAA
>Ga0157372_10001277_pt1 | contig 27253 bp, 29 predicted proteins | sample C55metaG_FD_115307 | JGI IMG/M metagenome (GOLD analysis project Ga0157372, IMG submission 115307) | Corn rhizosphere microbial communities from Kellogg Biological Station, Michigan, USA - C5-5 metaG | ecosystem: Host-associated > Plants > Roots > Rhizosphere > Soil | place: USA: Michigan...
GTGAAATATCTATTTCCAAATCTAGCACTTCCACCAAGTGCCGGGATGGCGGAACTGGCAGACGCAGCGGACTCAAAATCCGCCGGTACTTAGTACCTTGGGGGTTCAACTCCCCCTCCCGGCACCAATCCTAAAACCCGCGCGGGACGCGGCTATCACGCAAATTGAGGCCCTCCAAAATGCACTTCCTTGGCCATCCCCGAACATGTCTTGTGACGCCGGTGTGACCGGAAGAGGACGCAATCCAGCGTAATATGCGACAGGACCGTTGTGCCAAGGAGACAATGATGTAGACGGACTGCGAGCCACCTCGGGCTCCAAAGTGTTCACCAAACCCCCAGAAAGGTGGGTTCGCATTACAGTTTCATACTATCCCGCTTGAACATTGGCCACCCTCATTTGAAACCTGCTCAACTCTCTCGTCGTTGGCCCGAGCAGTAAGCAGGTTGGCAGCCTGAGGCGCCGTCGGTGGGCCTTGTTGAGTGGCTGTGTCTAGGAGGTACCGAGACCTTTCACGCCTCGCACGATTCAAGGGAGATGCCTCCGCGTTTCAGGACGGGCCATCAGGTGAACCCCCAAGCCAGCATTCGCGGTGCGCAGGATCCTTCGGTTGCACTGGTCACGCTCGGCAGTGGCTTCTTTCAATAGCGAACTCCGCTTGCCCAAATGGCGGGTCGGAAATGCTGCTCGAGGCTCCGCGCTTCTTGTCGAATGGCTACATCTTCCATCTCCTATTTGGGACAGAGTTCCACAATCCCATGCAGATTGGCGCGCCCTTGGAGTTATGTGTAGTTGGCCAGCTTGATGCCTTCTTCTGCATTGTAAAGAAGAACTCTTCCTCCTATAATCCGCTCGCCCGAAACTGCTTCTAAAAGGAGGCCGATGTGAACAAATTCATTGTAGTAGCTCTGCTGGCGTGCGCGATGTTCGCGTTTGCACAAAACAATTCTGCCACCGAACAGAACCTGACGCAGACGGAAAAGGGTTTGTGGGAAGCGTGGAAGAATCACGACGTTGAACCGTTCAAAAAGGTCATGGCGGATGGTATTGACGTGGGCACGGGTGGCATCCGGACTGGAGATCAGGTGATTAAGGAAATGGGGTCCACACAGTGTACGGTAACCAGCTATTCACTGGATACTCCGACATTTAAGTGGATCGACAAGGACACCGTCCTAATGACCTACCGAGCTAGCCAGGATGCGACTTGCAATAACGAGAAAGTGCCTGCTGTTGTTTGGGCCAGTTCATTATGGGTCAAGAAGAACGGAAATTGGAAAGCTATGTTCCACCAGGAAACTGCAGCTAAAGCGTAGCAGCATAAAGTTTCGAAAATTGAGCATCCGCTACGGCACAAGCCCCGCCCATTCAAGGCGCGGTTCACATTCTGTAGCTTGCAGCCCACGCGGGCGCCATGTGTCCGGCGCAAACTTCGCCGTCATCGCAGGACCTCACTACTGCCTTGCCCGTTGAATCGCGGTATCCCCGACGGTCCTAAGGCCCGCCTCTGCTCGTGCATTTCAAGGGAGACGCCTCCGCGTTCAGGACAGGGCATCGGGCGAGGTGCCTGAGGCGGAGCGCGGATTACCGGAAGCGCGATCGTCGGTATATTGACTATCCAAACGGATAGGCACTCAAACCAATCGGATAGAACACTCGTAGCCATTGCGGCGCTCTTCGATAGTGACACGAACGCATCGACGAGCCGGGTCAATGACATGGACAGGCGTATGACAACGCACATGACGGTTACAAAATTGCTGTGGGTGATAACGTGAGCAAATCTGTCGAATGTTAGGAGAATCCAATGCCGCCCAAAGAATACGAAATAGTTGATCCGTTGGCGCTGATTCTAAAACCGGAGATCTACGTCATCCTTCATCTGCCAGATCCTGTACCAGATCTTCGCACGCGAATTCAGGAAGTGACGAAGGGAATGTCCGTTGAGGATCGCAATCAAGCTCTTGCAAGGGTCAAAAGCTTAGCCACCTACACAAACGCTGTTGTTCGGGCACTCAGTAGCTCGGATGTTGCATCACACGCAGCGTGAGGTTGTTGTAAGTCGCAATTCCGACTAATAAATCCCAAATGGTCGGAATTGCGACCTTTTGCGGAAAAGCTTGACCAAAAGCACGACACAGCACTACTATTCGCCCGAACTTCCCCGTTCTAACGGTTTAATCCAGCCTTGGTTGATTCGTCCGGATATACGGCCCCGTTGCTGACCTTCACTGTTTTCCTGGGAGGTAACCCGCGGCGCAACAAACATTAGTAAGAGACAAATTGTGCAAGCAAAAGATCGCATGTTCTGATCTGTTAACTCGGTCAGATTAGTGAAAACGCAGGTGGCTAACCTTCATCACCTCGCGGTTGTTCACGATGGGTTACTAGGCCAGCGTCACACGCATGTTCAGGGGGCTGACAAGTGCTAGAAATTGCTTGCCGATTAACACTGTATTGAGGGTGACTATATAAGCAGAGCTTGTCCTAGCTTCATAGACCTTGTCCTAAAAGAGGTGCGCTATGAGTCACGACGTGACAACCACTCGTATCGAGGCGAAGAAATCGTTTCAGTTGTATGGAACTGTATTGCTCTTGTGCCTCGTTTCTGTAGCCGCGGTCGGTCAAGAACCGCAAGGCCCACTGTTGCTGAGGCCTTCAAAAGAGCCCGCGTCCCAAGCTAAAAGTGCAGCGGTGATCCGGAGCGAGAGTGTCGACGTGGACTTCCAGCTTCTGCGAGATCCTGAGAATCGAGTGCTCCGCATTCCGCTATTCGGTCATACCATCACTCTGGTCCGCGAGCGTATTGTTCCCACTACAAAAACAGGATTTGTCTGGTACGGACACACTGAGCGGGAGCCGGGGAGCACCGCGATGCTCTCGGTTTCCGGAGAGGCATTGGTGGCAACAATTGTTCTCCAAGAAGGTAGGGTTTACCAGATCAGACACGTGCGACCAGGTCTGCATGCGGTTGAAGAGATAGATCAGTCCAAGCTACCAGAGGAGAAAGCCCCCACGCAGCCCAAATACGAGCGACCCCGGATTGAACCGAACAAAGATATGGCGAAAGATACGTGCGCGACGGATCCAGCTACTGATATCGACGTGTTGGTCGTCTACACGGCAGCTGCACGAGCAGGCGCCGGAAGCACTGATGCTATGGAAGCGACAGTATATCTGGCTCTTGAGGAAACGAATCAGTCGTACATCAACAGCAACATCAATCAACGCTTACGGCTCGCACACATGGAGGAAATCGCCTACACCGAATCCGGAAACTCAACTACCGACAAGACCAGGTTGCAAAATCCGGCGGACGGGATCCTCGATAACGTGCCAACGCTGCGCAACACTTTCGCTGCTGACGCGGTCGTCATGATCACCGAAACATTAGACGCGTGTGGCGAGTCCTTCATTATGAACCCGGTTGCGAACACGTTTGAACCATTTGCCTATGCGGTGGTGATGCGAAACGGTTGCGCCACCGGTAACTATAGCTTCGGCCATGAGCTAGGTCATGTGATGTCGGCAAGACACGACTGGACAGCAGACCCAACCAACAATAGCCCTTATGCCTATGACCATGGCCACCTAAACACGGCCCCAACAGCTACAGGCACGGGAGCTTGGCGCACCGTGATGGCTTACAACTCGTCTTGCGTTAGCACAGCAGGGATAAATTGCACGCGTCTGATGTATTGGTCGAACCCGAACGTGAGCTATCCGCCGGGAGTGACGCCCAATGACCCCATGGGCCTGAGTACCGGGAACCAGACGAATAACACGCAAACCTTGAACAACACAGCCCTAACTGTGGCCAATTTCCGTTGCAGCTCACCAGGGGTCGGGAATGTGTGGATGAAGGATACATGGAACGATACCGGCAAAGAGCCGGATCCAAATACAACGAACGACATCATGTGGAACTCCCCGTACATCTGGGTGCGCAACACTCAGGACACTAACCTTACGCACCAACACGAACACCAGAACCCAGAACTTGGGTCTGCAAATTTTGTCTACGTCAAGATGCACAATGGTGGTAGTACAGCTGCGAGCGGGAATCTCGAACTATATTTTGCTAACGCGTCTACATCGCTGAATTGGCCTACAGCCTGGACGTTGCTTTCGACCGTTCCCGTGACTAGCTTTGCCGCGCATTCGACCCGGGTCGTCGAAGCAACTTGGAGCAGTCTTCCTGGGACAGGGCACTATTGCCTTGTAGCACGTTGGGTTTCCGGCTCGGACCCCATGGCCGTCACAGAAGGACCCGATATCGGCGCCAACACCCGAAATAACAACAATATCGTCTGGCGAAACTTGAATATTGTTGATCTCGTGCATGACGAATCGAGCGATGTCTCTCTGACAGTCCGCAACAGTGGCCGCGACCGCGAAATCACTTCGTTAGTGATTAGGGTTCCGAAGGATCAGATGGCACACTCATTCCTCCAAACTGGGCAGGTCGATCTTGAGCTTGACGACGCACTATTCACAGCGTGGCGTCAACCCAAATCGGCGGCGAAAACGTTCAGAAACGACGGTCGGTATGTGCGCATTCTCGGCCCACAGACAGTGACGCTTGAAGGATTCGTGCTACCACCAAAGTTCGAAGGGCACCTTAAAATCCGGTTCCAACGGCTTCCCGCAACTCCCCGGCGCTCGTTTCAAGTAGATGTCATGCAGGTAGACCCGGGACGACCCGAACCCATCGGCGGAGTGAGTTATGAAATTCACACTGACGAGGTATCGAGGTGACCCAAGAGGTGGATGCTGCCCCTCGCGTCGACTGTTCTGATATGGCGTTGCTGCGCAGCTGGCAGGGGAGAATCCGGCGGAACGGAGACGATTAATTCATCTCCATTCCGCCAGGTGTGGGCCATGACGCCATTATGACCGGAAAAAGGGGTCGCATCCAGAACGCAGTGAATACTAAATCACCATGGCCGGAACTGGGTCGGACGACGCACGTAGCTTCCTTCTTGGTTGATTCTCGATATTGCGCATCAATCTTCTAAGAGGAGGGATGAGTGATGGCTGACATTCTAAGTACGGAGAGGAATTACCGTAGTTTGTCGATCAAAGACCTGCTCCAGGCCCGAGATCTTTACCACTATCACCTTCTCAACAAGCCTAATGTGGTCGGTACGGCGGTCGGGCTCTACCTGATTCGGAAGGACGAGCCTGAACCCGCCGAACAGGTTAGGCGGCGGGGTCGCAAGCCAAAGAGGCGACCCGGCCCAAAGGGTGAGCGGACACTCGGCAACTCAGAGGTCCGGGAATATTCCTGGCCATGCGTGCACGCCTTTGTGCGCGAGTGGAAAGAAGAATCCGAGTTCGGTGGTGGGAGGGGCGAATTACATCCAGAAGACATGGTCCCGAAGACTTTGTATCTGCCGGATGGCAGGATGATCCCAGTTTGTGTCACCCGCGTCGAGCAAGAAGGTCCCGATGATCGGCCCCCGGCGTGGGTATGGCCTGGCGGGATGTTTGGTGGAGGAATGCCAATCGGGATTAGCGCGCAGGGACGTCAACAGGTTGCGACGGCTGGATGCCTCGTCTCTGACGGACACACAATGTATGTCCTTACGAGTCGCCACGTGTGCGGCGATGCTGAAGAGGAAGTATATACGATTGCCCGGGGCCGGAAGGAGGTCATTGGACATGGTAGCAGCCTAACCTTGAGTCGAATGCCATTCACTGATGTGTACCCGGAGTTTGTCGGAAAGCGAACGTATATCAACCTCGACGCGGGCCTCATCGAGCTCGACGATGCCAACGCGTGGACATCACAAATCGTCAACCTCGCCAATACAGGACAGATCGCCGACCTCAACGAGCTGAACATTACCACCCGCCTTATCGAGGCACCCGTCATAGCCATCGGGGCCGCTTCCGGCCGCCTCGAGGGCCGGATAAAGGCGATCTTCTACAGGTACAAATCGGTCGGCGGGTACGACTACGTCGCGGACTTTTTGATCGCCCCAAGAGATCTCAGCGCGAAACGGCCCCGCCGGAGCCTGCCGGCCATCCAGACCCGTCCGGGCGATTCAGGAGCAGTCTGGCACCTCGTTGTACCAAAAGACCCAGGAGAACAGGACACGAGAGGTAGCAAACAACCTGCAGCCGATCCGTTCCGGGGAACGCCACGGCCCCTCGCTATACAGTGGGGCGGTCAGGTATTTTCAGCGGACAACGGGGAAGAGCGCTATGCATTTGCTCTTGCCACCAATCTGACCACAGTCTGCCGAGCCCTTAACGTCGAAGTTGTTGGAATGCAGAACACGGGTGCGCTCCCTTATTGGGGGCAAATGGGTCACTACAGCATAGCTTCCTTTGCGGTGAGCGCGCTAAAGAATGGGAAGCTCAAGAATCTGATGAGAGCTAATCTGGAGTCGATCAGCTTCGACTTTGCAGAACTGACACCCAAGAAAATAAAGGATGCTCTAAAGGCTGCGAAGGAGAACGGCTTGCTAATACCTCTGGCAGACGTGCCGGACGTGCTCTGGAAGAACCACGTGTCCAAAGTCAAAGGAGGCCGAGACACCAGATGGGCGGGTCAAGGACGATCTACTGGACCAGAGCATCCCACACACTACGCAGACGTAGACGAACCAGGACCAGGACCGAACAAGAAAACGCTTAGCCAGCTATGCCTGGACAATGCAAGTAATGTGTCGGTAACGGTCTGGAAGAAATTCTATACCGACACGGGTCACACGCAGGAGCGAGAGCGAGGTCTACTGCCATTCCGGGTGTGGCAGTTCTTCGACGAGATGAAGAACTTTGCCCGCAAGAAGCGGGCCGAGGAATTTGTCTGCGCCGCAGGTATATTGTCGCACTACGTAGGAGACGCATGCCAGCCTCTCCATGGTTCTATCTATTCGGACGGGTATAGCGACAAGAAGACCACAACGACGCACCACAAGAAGGATACGGGGGAGGAGTACACCACGGAATCCCATCTTGGTGCAGGCGTACACTCAGCTTACGAGACCAAAATGATCGATCGGAAGTCAACGGAGCTCGTAACGAAGCTTGCAACGGCAGTAGCAGGATCGGGCGACGCGATCAAAGTAATCGAATCCGGACATGACGCAGCCACCCGAACTATCGAGTTGATGGACCGCTCCGCCCGGCGGATTCCGCCTAAGGCTCTGGTAGATGCCTATATCGACGCCGGTGGCACTGGCAACGTTGCCGACCAAGATGCTCTGTGGAAAACGTTCGGATCCAAGACAGTAACAACGATGGCAGACGGAGCACGAGTCCTAGCGCGAATCTGGCAGGCTGCTTGGGATGAAGGTGACGGCGATTTGATCGGCGGTGGCGCGGGAGCTGTTGACCCGAAGGATTTGAAGGGGATGTATGAGGATACAAACTTTATTGAGTCGCTCAACCTAGACGACATCGGGTCCGTGTTGAAGTGATTAGTTAAGGTAGCCCGGGTTCCGAGGACGATCTGAACTGAAACAAGGCCGGACCGATATCGTCATCGACTGGCAGCGGCATCGCCGAGAACGCGCAGGGCTGAGCTCCATCCGACCTTACATCACCGACGGACGTCATAGCTTGTGGCAACCGATGAGGTAGATTACGGCCCACACGGAGCGGCACATATTTAGCGCAAACTCGCCAGCAAAGCAGGCCATGATTACTGTCTCGCCCGTTGAATCGCGGTAGCCAGGCAGTGCTGTGAGGGCCTGCCGCCTCTCGCACAAGTCAAGAGAGCTGCCTCCACGTTTCAGGACGGGGTATCAGGCGAAGCGGCCGAGCCAGGATCACGAGATGGAGATCTGGTGCAGAAATTCGGGGTCTGGTGTGGACAGCGCACAAATCATGCGCTGGACGCGGCAGGCGGTGGGGTAGGCGAGCGTTATATCCAGCAACCATGTCCGGGCGTGTACGACGGTTTAGCAATACACAGGCGGGTTCTGAACTGTTATGAAACTTTTCTACTCTACTCCTCTTTTCATCGGGTTACAAATCAGTCGATTTGACCCGTTCTGCTTGGAAATGATTCGTTCTGATCGTGCAACCATTACAATTTCATGACAGTATGGATCGCTATCGAGAGCATACCGTACCGTCGAGAATCCGCAGAGCACCGTGAAACTCGTGAGCGACCTTATCGGTAATGGTTACAGGATGCAGACGTGGGATATTCGTGAGCGCGACATAGACCCGCTGCTGATCGAAGAACTCTACGCCTCTCCATCCTTTCGCCAACACTTCTTGCTGTCTGCTTGGTGGCGAAGTTCCGAGCACAGCCGAATTCATCGCGGCGCGCCACTCCATAGTTTCGTCGTTGGGACAGTCGGACGTGGAGGTGGAACTAGCCGTGGCTAAAACACGCTGGATACTGCTACTTGAAAACAAGATCGACGCCTCTTTCCAACCGGAACAAGCAGCGCGATATACCCAGCGCGGGGAGCAGTATCTATCGAACGGGTATGCTAGATTCTCACGATTCTGATTGCTCCAGAAAAGTATTTCCGCAAAGATAGGTGCGGATTTCATTTAACTGTCTCGTATGAACACCTCTTGGAGTGGTTCAGTAAAGCTGACATGCTGGGTGGAAGAAGGCAATGCAAGCTGGGCATTCTAAAGGCGGCGATCGAAAAGTATGAGGACGAAGACGGTGGCCCCGATGCGAAGAACCCCTTATCCGTCGACTTCTTCCGTAAGTATTGGAAAAGTGCGCAGATGCTAGCACCTGAATTAGGCATGAGAGATGAGCCAAAGGATGGCGGATTTCTCTACTTTCACCCAGCAAATCTTCCGAAGTACTTGAAACTCATGCACCGGATAAGAGAGGGTATGTCGACCTTCAGTTCTCTGGCATGGCAGAAAGCAGCGACGAACTACGGTTGGCTTTCTCAAAAGTCCTGCCTGCTGACTTCCATGTTCGAACCGAAGATTCACGTCTTCGTCGAGCTTGAGCTTGCCTTGCTGCACCAGATAAAGGGCGCCCACCGCCGCTACTGGTTTACTACCGTTACCGCTCCGACCTAAGCCTCGCACCCTCGATTTTTTCACCCGCTCCCAAGCTTGCCGTGACGCGCTTCCTGCTGAAACCGCAACGCATCAGCGACTTTCTCGATGGCGTCCGGAAAATCTGGTGAAGTCTTCTTCCTGCACCCCTTCGACTTCACCTCTCTTCGAACGGGTGTATTGGTCGAACGCTTACCCGAAGAAGGCTTGTACTACGGCCGCGCCACAGCCGTCGGCGCCGAGTCTACCGGTCTCGACTTACCGTTCCAATTGCGCTGGCCCCAGGCTTTCGGTGTCCCCCATCATCAGAGGAATAGAGAAAACTCTCGATCTCATCGATTCGGCTGCTGGCGTCGTTGTAGCCAATCTCAATGAGAGCACTCGTGTACTTTGATGTAAACAGCAAGTAACTCATCAGATCTGAACATGAAGCCGCATCCCGTCCCAAACTGTTTACAAAGTACTGGATAAGATAAGGCATGTCTTTCTGGTGTTGCTCCGCCAGTTGTGACAAATCGACCGAAGGCGTCATGAGAAATGACGCCAACGGCCGCATCTTTTCACATCCTTGAACACCCGACTGGCTGATTCGGCCACCGCCGAGCAGCTGATTCAACCGCTCAAGGTGCTCGATGTCAGTAGCCAGGTGATCCAAGAACATAACATCAAAAAGAACTCCCATAACCTGGGCTAGCGAAGGGTCTCTCTGATCCGCGGGCTCTTTTTGATGTGTGAGATGTTCGTCCCGGACACCAATCGCAAAAATCTTTCTTGCCCCCAGACGTATGACCGGGCTGAGAGGTTGTTGAAGGCGCACGCAACCATCGCCGAAAAAAGCCGCTCCTCGCGCTGTCTTAAGTCTTACAGGCTGAAAGACCAAAGGAATAGCAGCCGACGCGCAAACATGGTCGACAGTAATGCTTGTCGAGAGTGTCACTCGCCGGCTCCTGTTCCACATAGGGTGGCCTTTCATTCCTTGAATGAAAAGATAACTTTTCCCTGAGTTATAGTTAGTCGCGGAAATGGCAAGTGCATAGAGATGCCCACGCTTGATATTGTTGTGGATTCGGTCGCAATGGATGTGTTCACTGAGAAAGTGCCTCAAAGGAGTCGCGTCTAGTAGAGATCGAGCGTTACCTCCTCCGAAAAGTGCACCAAAGGAGAGATCAAGTATCCAGGTAAGGGAATTCTGGGCCTGTGATAGAACATCACAGCGAAAGACGTCGGAAGGTTGGATATCCGACCAACCCCGTGCAAGAATTTTGACCGCTAAAGCAACATTGTCGCTCCCCGCGGCAAGGGCAGAACCATTGATCGCTCCGGCGGAAGAGCCTCCTATGATAGGAAAAGGATTGCCGTGCGTTTGAACCCGCTTTATTTCGCCAATGCGTTTAAGAACACCCGCTTGATAAGCACCGCGAGCCCCCCCGCCCGTCATCACTAAACCAATCGCGTTTTCCATTTTCCTTCCCCCGCATTGACCTCTCCTCTCGGCGAGACTAGAAAACCCATGACACCAGCTACTGCTGAACCCACTGATCTACGGGATCCTTGACCCACCGCGCTACCGTGCTCTCTCGGCGAGGGCACGTCAGCGCAGTTGCCTTATTCCTTCATCCGCGAACCAAGCGGCTCGAGATCGAGCGGCTTGAGATCAGGCTACCCGGCTTGCCCGCGCTGGGCACGGCCGGCAGCCCGGCTCGCTCCGCTCATCAAGTCAGGCGGCTGCCGCATGCCTCTTGGCGGCATGGTGGGCCGCCTTCGCGCGGTGGTGGGTCTTGCCAGCGGCTTTGTGCTCACCCGCCGGCTTTACCATATCAATCAAGGCGTTTTGGGTATCAACGTAGCTTTTCACTCCTTCTCGCGTTAGCTCGGCCAATGGCACGAAGGGAAATGGCCTCAGGAGTTCCACGGCCTTGGCTGCCGTTTTCACATTAGCGTTCATTTGCTGCCCAGCCAGGTCAACCAGCTTCCTTTGGGCTTCGATGAACGACTCCGTTGCCTGCCGCGCCAGTGCGGCCAACTCGGTCTTTCTGATTTTCTTGAAGCCGTTGCCGTGCCTGCCGCCGGTGGCCTTGGCGGTCTCGTCGGCAATCACATCCATGAATTTCTTCTGGGCGTTGACAAAGTTTTCCATACCTTCGCGGGCCAGCTCCGTCAGAACTTTTGGCTGATACGGCTTCCCGGCCTTGGCGGCCTCCACCCAGGTATGAGTCTGCTTTCCGGCGATCTTCAGAAACTCCTGCTGCATGTGGATGAAAGTCTCGACGCTACGGCGCAGCAAGTCAGTCACCGCATGCGCGGCGCGCTGCTCTCCGATACGTTCTTTCACGCCTTCCATCAGGATTTCATGCTGCCTGAGTCCCAACTCAAGCAGTACTTTCTGCCCCTCAATGAAATTGGTTACGCCTTCCCCGGCTACCTCGCCAAGAATGGCCGTGGGCGAGTGCTCGGGGTCGGACAGTTGTTGACGCACAGAATGCATGACGCTGGCATTCTGCCGCATGGCCAGATCCAGGAGGACCCTTTGCGTAGTAAAGAAACTCTGTACGCCTTGTTGGGCCCAGGTGGAAAGCACAGAAACAAAGGACGGTTCCCGAGAGTGAGTTGCTCTTACCGTTGCCGGCATGCGACACCTCCATGTCTGTAGTTATGCTGCATTGCAGCATCGAATAAAATATACGAAATCAGCCGCTTTATGTCAATATGTATTTGTCCTTTGTGCACTGCAACATAGGGCCTCAGGATGAAGCCAGCCACTGTGGTCAGCAAGAAGCACGGCGCTCCTCGCGCGGTTTTCATTCACTTCACTGGAAGTTGCGTGGGAGGTTACGTGCCAGGCGCCTGCCAGCAGCCAGTGATCCCGGTCACTGCATCCACGCACACCCGACGCTATATTTAAGCTGGGAAAAGTGAGCAACCGAATAATCGAATTCAAGATACTCAACGCAAGACAACCGGCCTTATCCAAATTCCTCAGTGGCATAAATCTCGGGGTACGGAAAGCAGATGACTCGAAGACTCGATTACCGCAACAGCGTGCTCAAGGCCTACCCCGAGGTCTACACCCCGGCGCACCGAGGTTGGCCAAATCATCGTCGCCGACGTTGACCATCAGCGGATCGCCGAGCTTTTGGCGTCTGATCGAGAGGCATTGCGGAGCCTGATTTGCAAGGAGAGATAGGGGTCGGAGACTAGATGCGGTACGTCAGCGCGCTCCATCGCGAAGGCTTCTGGGTCGCCGTGCTACCTTTCAAATACGGTGGCGGCAACGCAGATCTCATGGCATTAGCCGAGGGCCTAACGGACAATATCATCCTCCGTGCAGAAGCGCTTTGATGTAGTTGTGCGGGGCATCGCTAACCTTCCAAGGAGTCGGAAACGTGGCTTCATGGATGTTTGTCAAACTGCTGACATGGTCCAACAACCACTGAGCGTCTTCGATCACTTTCAGGGGAGCGTAGGCGTGGACAACGGCGTATTTCCAGGTCGGTACTTCCGTGAACGGTCTTGTAACGCTTGGACTCAACGATGGTGGTGGTTAAGGTACTCCCCAAGTCGGGTACTTCATGCGGCCCAAGGACCTACTCCAACACAATAATGTTCCTTCTCGCGCACATCTCCCTAAGGATCTCCGGCCACACTGTGACGCTGACTTCCCCAAGGTGGGCTTTCCGGAGCAAGAGCATCAAGGTGCGCGACTGCCCGATGCCGCCGCCGATCGAAAGCGGAATCTGATTGTTGAGAATGGCTTGATGATAGGGCAAACGCAAGAAGTCGGACTGACCCGCCATCTGCAATTGTCGTTTCAGGGCGTCGGCGGTGACGCGAATGCCCATGGAAGTCAGTTCATGCCGCCGCTTGGTGACCGGGTTCCATACCAGGATGTCGCCATTCAGCCCGTGCGTGGCTTTACCAGTCTGCTCGTGGGTTTCGGTCACCCAATCGTCGTAGTCCGCAGCGCGCATCTCGTGCGGGTAGCCGTCTCGCAAGGGGTAGCCGATTCCGATGATGAAGATCGCAGGAAACTTCTTGAGTACCTCGGTTTCCCGTTGTTTGCGGGGCAGGTCGGGATACATCTCCAGAAGTTCTTCCGCGTGCAAGAAGACCAATTGCTCGGGCAGATCGGGATAGCGGGGGTCGTTCAGCTGTGGAAACATGCCTTGGGCAAACTTTTCAGCCCCCAACAGCACTTTCCAGATCTTCGACACCACCGTCTTTAGAAAGACGACGTTGCGCTGCTTCGGCGTGATCGCGCGCTCCCAGTCCCACTGGTCCACGTACGCAGAATGGTCGTGATCCAGAAAATAGTCCTTTCTTACCGCGCGCATATCGGTACAGATGCCTTCCCCCACTTTGCAATCGAATTGTCTCAGGGCGATACGCTTCCACTTGGTGGCAGCCTGCACTACCTGTGCTTCGACGGGGTGAAGGTTGTGGTCGTTCGAAATGTGAAACTGAACCGGCGTGCGCGAGCCGTCGCGATCCAGCATGTCGTTGACGCCGCTGTTCACATCGACGATAAGCGGCACCTCGACCATCATCAGGTTGAGCTCGCTGCACAGGTTGTCTTCGATGTAGCGTTTTACGCGGAAGATGGCCTGCTGCGTCTCTTTCGGACTCAGCAGCGAGTGGTAGTCTGAGGGTAGAATCTTTTCCAGTTCGCGGTAGTCGCCGATGCCCGGTCCCGCTAGGTCGGCGGCCTTGTCCATGATAAGAGTGCTCATAAAGTTTCTCCTTTTTCTACTACCCGCACAGCCAACGCGCTGAAGGATTCTCAATCACCCTTCTGATGCGCTCGAAGGCCCAGTCAATCTCGTCCCGCGTGATGACCAGAGGTGGTGAAATCCGCAACACCCGGTCGTGGGTTTCCTTGCACAGGATTTGTTCTTCCTTCAAAGCCTCACAGTATGGCCGTGCCGGACTGCGGAGTTCGATCCCGATCCATAGTCCTTTGCCACGGACCTCCTTCAGATCGCGACTGTGGAGGGTCTGAAGCAAGCCCAGGAAGTAGGCCCCCAACTCTGCGGAACGTTCCACCAGCTTCTCTTCAGTCAATACTCGTAGGGCAGCACGCGCCACGGCACACCCGAGCGGATTGCCACCGAAAGTGCTGCCGTGATCTCCGGGCTCGAACAGCCGCATGATTTCCCATGAGGAAAGCACGGCTGAGACGGGATAGAAGCCGCCGGAGAGTGCCTTGCCCACGATCAACACGTCAGGCTTGATGCCTTCATGCATATACGCGAACAGCTTGCCGGTTCGCCCGAGGCCCGACTGAATCTCGTCAGCTAGAAGGAGAACACGGTTCTCACGGCAAATTTCGGCAGCACGCTTCAAGTAGCCCTGAGGAGGCAGAATGATTCCGGCTTCACCTTGAATGGGTTCGACCAGAAAAGCGGAGGTGTGCGGCGTGATTGCATCTTCCAGGGCCTGCGCGTCGCCGAAGGGGATAGCTTTAAAACCCGGCGTGAAGGGCCCAAAACCTTCGCGGTACTGAGCATTCGTTGAGAAGCTCACTTCTGTGACGGTTCGCCCGTGGAAATTATTGAAGCATACGATGACTTCCGCTTTGTCTTCAGGGATGCCCTTGACCTTGTAGCCCCACTTGCGGGCGGTTTTTATGGCGGTTTCCACGGCCTCCGCTCCAGTGTTCATGGGCAGCGCCATGTCATAGCCGGTCAGCTCGTGAAGCTCTTTGTAGAACAGTGGAAGCTGATCGTTGCGGAAAGCTCGCGAAGTCAAAGTCACCATGCGCGCCTGCTCGATCATGGCCTTTAGAATTTTGGGATGGCAATGCCCCTGATTGACCGCCGAATATGCAGCCAGGCAGTCCAGATAGCGGTTGCCCTCGATGTCGTAGACCCAGACTCCCTGCGCCCGCTCGATCACTACATCGAGAGGGTTGTAGTTGTGCGCTCCGTACTGGTTTTCCAGCTCAACAAGGTCACGCGTGTGCCAACTGGCTTCGGTCATCAATCCGGTATGCATAAGACCTCCCTCTCAATCCTTTTCCAATAACAGGGTCAACAACGCCATCCGCACATAGAGCCCATTCTGCGCCTGCCGGAAATACAGGGCCCGCGGGTCTTGATCCACTGATTCGTCAAGTTCCACAGTGCGTGGCAATGGGTGCAGGATGAGCGCATCCCTCTTCATTCTCGGCAAGAGTGAGGAGTTAATCGCGTACTGCTGCAGGCTTCCGCTTGTACGCTCGGGCCGGATGCGGGTTTGATACACCACATCCACCTCTCCGATTACGCGGTTCATGTCGGGTTCGAGTTCGTAGCCCACGCCATGCTCATCCAGGTAGCTAAGGATATCGGGTTTCATCTGGAGTTCGGGAGGGCTGACGAAGAAGATCTTGACACGCTCGAACTTGGCCAGAAGGTACGCCAGTGACCGCGCCGTGCGGCCTTTGTCGAGTTCGCCAATGATGGCTACGCTCAGGCCATCGAGCGGACGTTCGCGGTAGATCGTGTACAAGTCGAGCAAGGCTTGCGTGGGATGCTGACCGCCCTCGCTGTCGCCTGCGTTGATCACGGGAACGGGCGAGACTTGCGCGGCGCGGCTTGCGCCGCCTCCCTGATAGTGGCGAATGACGATCACATCCGAGTAACCTCCGACAATTCGGATCGTGTCTTCGACATGTTCTCCCTCAACTTCCGAGGAGAACGCTTGTGCATGCTCGGTGGAAAGAATCCTGCCGCCCAACCTGTGCATGGCCGCCTCGAAGGAAAGCCGGGTACGGGTCGAGGGCGCATAGAACAAGGTCGCCATGATGCGATTCTGGTACTCGAGAGAGCCTCCGCGAGCAACCACCCGTTCCATTCCGCGCGCGCGATCGAACAGTTCCATCAACAATGGCACGGTGAATTGCTGGGATTCGATTACATGCCGCAGTTTCCCGTCACGCTTCGCCCTGGCTTCTACCCGCCCGCTTTTTATCTGCACCACCGCCGCGCGCATCCGCTCGTCCATAAATCACACACTTTCCACTGGAAGGTCGATTTGTCCAGGAACATCGAGGGCAGTCGGACTCTCCTCGAACACCACGCGAGTGCCAGTGAATCCGGCCACCGCGCGGTACAGGTTCTCTGCGGAAGTGATGATCGCTTCCCGCTTGTCACACGTTACAAAGCGCAAAACGGATTCGACTTTGGGACCCATGTTGCCCGGTGGAAAGTGACCTGCATCGGCATACTCCCGCAATGCCGCCGGGCTCGCTAAGAGAATCGGCTCTTGTGCGGGTTTTTTGTAGTCAAGATACACATAGTCTGTATCGGTCGAGATCAGGAAGAGATCTACGTCAAGGCGTGAGGCCAGCAGGGCGGAAGCGCGATCCTTATCAATAACCGCCTCAACACCCTGCAGTCTGTCATCTTTCCAAACCACCGGGATGCCGCCGCCTCCGCAAGCGATGACCAGCACGCCCCGGTCAAGCAGATAGCGAATTACATCCAGTTCCAGAATCTCCACCGGTTCGGGTGAGGGCACGACACGACGCCAGCCACGCGCTGCATCCTCGACGGTCTCCCAGCCAAATCGTGACCGGCGTTCCTCGGCCTCGGCATGCGAGTAGAAGGGGCCGATCGGCTTGGTCGGTCGCTGCATTGCCGGATCGTCCTGCGCGACAACCACCTGGGTAAGTACCGTCGCCACGGGCACGCGCAGGCTGGCCCGCCTGAGTTCGGTGTCGAGAGATTGCTGCAGCAGATACCCAATCTCACCTTGGGTGGAGGCATCACAGACATCAAGCGGATGTCCCGGAACCTGGCTCGCTCCTCGTTCCGAGCGCAGGAGGGCCGCGCCGACCTGGGGACCGTTGCCATGAGTGAGGACGATGCGATAGCCGTCACGGATCAGCTTGGCAATCTCCGCCGCTGTGCGCTGCGCGTTCGCCATCTGCTCGGCGATGGTCCCTTTTTCGCCTGCGCGAATCAGGGAGTTCCCCCCCACCGCCAGCAATATGGTTTTCATCGCTGCTCCTGCTATGCGTGCACAAGTTCCGGCATCGCCGCCGGACGCATCAGGCCCACGGACACGTCCTTCATCAATTCCAGCATGATTGCTTTCTCAGCATGCAGGCGGTTCTCTGCCTGTTGGAAGATAACCGAGTGTGGCGAATCAATCACCTCATAGGTCACTTCCTCACCACGATGCGCGGGCAGGCAGTGCATGAAAATTGCGTCAGGTTTGGCGCCGGCAAACAGTGCGGAGTTGACCTGATAGCTCCTGAAAACTTCACGCCGCTTCCCTGCTTCGGCTTCCTGGCCCATGCTGGTCCATACGTCGGTGTAAATCACATCCGCTCCAGCAGCAGCTTCTTTCGCATCGTTCGTCATCCGACAGCTGCCGCCAGTCTCACTGGCTCTTGCCTGGGCCCACGCAATGGCGTCCGCTCGGGGCTCGTAGCCGGGAGGGGTTGCAACCCAAATCTCGGCGCCAAGCTGTGCGCCAGCGAACATGAGCGAATGCGCCACGTTGTTGCCGTCGCCGACAAATGCAATCTTCAGCCTGTCCAAATTGCCTTTTGTCTCCCACATAGTGAGGTAGTCCGCCATGGCCTGGCAGGGATGACTGTAATCGGTCAACCCGTTGATCACGGGGACCCGGGCGTAGTGCGCCATGTCTTCCACGATCTCGTGCGCAAAGGTCCGGACCATGATGCCTTGCACCATGCGCTCCAGGTTCTTGGCCACGTCGTACACCGATTCACGCTTGCCGAGGCTGATCTCTGAAGGAGAGAGGTACAGTGAAAAACCGCCCAGTTGCTGGATCCCGACGTCGAAGCTCACTCTCGTTCGTAATGATGGTTTCTCGAAGATCATGACCAGGGTCTTGCCCTTCAGCGTATCGGTGTAGGTGCCGGGGTGGGCCTTGATCTGTCGCCCCAGCAGCAGCAGATATTCGATCTCCGATGCCGAGAAGTCTCTGATCGAGACAAAGTCCTTGATGTTCATCGTTCCACCCCCGCCGGCACTTGAAACCGAGCGAGTATCTCGACTAACCCCGGATGAGTGAGTTCTTCCACTCTGTAGGTGACGCGCAGACTCGGCTTGTCGATCCGAATCACTCGCGCCAGGTCGATCGGAGTAGCAATCAGGACCAGGTCACACGGCACGCGGTTGATGGTCTCTTCCAATTCATGGCGCTGCATGATGCTGTAGCCCATAGCTGGCAGAAGATTCGTCAGGTGGGGATACTTCTCGTAGGTGCCGCGAATAGACCCGACCGCGAAGGGCTTCGGATATACCAACTCCTCGGCTCCAAACTGCCGCGCTGCTACAACTCCGGCACCGTACGGCATTTCACCGTGGGTGAGGGTCGGGCCGTCTTCGACCACCAGTACACGCCGCCCTTTCACCAGTTCGGGAGTGGGCACCGAAACCCGGCAAGCAGTTTCAATGATCCTGGCTTTGGGATTGCATACGTGGATGTTATGCCGGACGGTCTCTATGTCTTGACGCGCTGCGGTGTCCACCTTGTTGATGACGACCACATCGGCGCGCCGAAGGTTTACTTCTCCGGGGAAGTACGATGACTCGTGGCCGGGACGGTGTGGGTCGGCGACTACGATTTCAAGATCAGACTTGTAGAACGGCGTATCATTGTTCCCGCCATCCCAGAGAATGATGTCCCCTTCTTTCTCCGCGCGACGCAAGATCCGCTCGTAGTCCACGCCCGCGTACACCACCGTGCCGTCACGAATATGTGGCTCGTACTCCTCGCGCTCTTCGATCGTGCACTGCTGGAAGTCCAGATCCTCCATAGTCGCGAAGCGCTGTACGGCCTGTGCTGCCAGATCCCCGTAGGGCATGGGATGACGGACCACGACCGGATTCCAGCCTTGCTTCCGAAGTTCAAAGGTCACCAGCCGCGACACCGGACTCTTGCCGCAGCCGGTGCGCACAGCGCAAACGGAAACCACCGGGACCGAAGACTTCAGCTGGGTATGCTCCGTTCCCAGAAGCCAGAAATCCGCGCCGGCCGCCACAGTGCGCGATGCCAGGTGCATCAGGTTCTGGTGCGAGATATCGCTGTAGGAGAACACCACCGCGTCCACAGGTTCTGTGGCAATCAGCCTCTCTAAGTCTCTCTCTTCAAAGATTGGAATTCCGTCGGGATACTGCAAATCATCGGCCAGTTCCGGCGGATACCGCCGATTCGCGATGTCGGGGATTTGGGTGGCGGTGAACGCAACTACCTGGTAATCCGGGTTGCCGCGAAAGACTACGTTGAAATTATGAAAATCCCTGCCTGCCGCGCCTACGATGAGGATCCTTTTCATGGGGTCACCTCGATTAAGACTGCTCTTATTTTCCCGCCAGGCCGGAAGGCGCGGCTGTGCGGGTTATCACTAGTGGGTGTGATCACAGACACAAGGCGAGACTGCGAGTCTTTTCGGCTGGATTTTCGAGTATCCAACCGCTGGTATCCTGCACCGGCCCTGAGCGGCATCAGCAAGGTACCGGACTCAGGTAGCTCCGGACGGCTAATGGGATCATTTCCGTTTGGCGTTTCTGTTGCATTTCACCGTCAGTGCGCCGATATTGAGGGCGGTGTAGGGCATCGCTGTAAATCTATGCGGCGCGCTTACGTTCGGCCCGCGCGCGTTCGACATAGCGTCCCGCCTTAACATCCACGCGCACGATTTCTCCGGGAGCAATGAACAGCGGGACTTGAATTCGGACTCCGTTCTCCAACAAGGCTTCTTTCCAGGCACTGTCCTGATGGGCGTGCACGGGCGGCGCGGTTTTGGCTACGCGCGCCTCGGCTACGCCGGGCAAGAGGACACTGATCGCCTTCTCCTCAAAGAATTCGACTGACAGCAGCGTTCCGGATTGCAGGAATTTCTCAGCCGCTCCCACGATAGCGCTGGGAACTTCCACCTGCTCGAAATTCTCTGGGTCCATGAATGTGCAGTTGTCGGCATCGCTGAACAGAAATTCGAGGATCCGCGGCTCGAGGTGCACGTCTTCAAGGCGTTCCTGCGGGCGGAAATGGTGTTCCCACATGCTGCCGGTGGTGACGTTGTTGAGCTTGACCTTGACCACGCCAGTTAACTTTGCAGTTCCGGCCTTGAACTCAGCTTCCAGAACTCGGTAAATCTCTTTCTCGATGCGCAGGACCATTCCGCTTTTCAATTCCGATGCGATGACCATGGCAAGCCTCCTTGGGCACAGCACTCTTATAAACTAGAATTCCACAAGAGACAGTGACCACGATCACTGCGCTCGCCTCCGCCCAGGGTTATAAAGCACCGACTTGGCGCGCGCATCAATGGACCCATGACTGCCCTAGATCTCGAAGACCTTGTCGAACTATTCGTCACCAGTGTCCTGAACGGCACGGTGGCGGCCAACGGCGATGTGGTCAATCGGACAATTACCGGAGAAATGGAAATCTAAATCTACGCGAAGTCGCACAACCTGAAGCCCGATGTGCCGTCAGGAGAACTGAGAATAGGGCGATTCGTAGAAGGGAATCCTGTAAACGACGGAGTCGTATTTTGGATTCGTGTGGTTATGATCTCGCCGCGAAGTTGGGTTGCGTCTTCGACCAAGGTCACTCGGTATGGTTGGCTGATGCAGAAGTTTCCCGTAATCAAGGGCCACCCCTGCCACTGAGTCCGGCCCAGACTGAGCAGCAACTCGAGGACCGTTCGTCCCCTCCAGGCTTTGGGCTATCAGCTTCAAATATGAGTCTTCGCTCAAACTGACCACAGGATGTGCAAAGGGACGCAGCGCAATTCTTAGTTTAGAAAACTACACTTTGCTAACGCCCATAATGGCGGTCGAGAAATCGAATGATCACGGGGTTTCCGAAGAGTCCAGTTTGGCCAATGTTTTCCAATTCTTCGTCAGAGCGCGTCAAAGCGGGTAGATGAGGTAGATCGCAGCCCACGTGCGGGGGCCCACCCCAAAACGACGACAAGCCAATCAAGCCGCTAGATGAGGAATTCGTATCTCCGCTATCGCTCGGCTGACTTGGCAGCCGATCCGGAGGACTCGCCAGGTCTTCTGATCTCGTTTCTAATCCAGTGTCAGATCGCAGCTATCACTCGCTCAGGTATTTTTCGAGCACCTAACCTGAAGCCAACATTAAATCTCGCTGAGAAAATACATCAAAGCAAGCACCGCACTCCACCAGATAAGCGAAGCACCAACCTGGCGAACACGCAACGCATCCATACTCGTTGGAGGCACATTCATGAGGTATTTGAATTCTGTTTTGGCACTGCTAGCCGCAACGGTTGGCATCGCCTGCGGTGCTGGTCACGCAAATCTGACGAGTATTACAGTTAGTCCTCAATCGGCCACTACCACGAGCAGTCCCCAAGGACAGGTCGGCTACACTGCGACCGGGAATTTCGCCAATGGCAAGAGCCGGGAGCTGTCGCAGGTGGACGGTCTGTCGTGGAAAACTTCGCAAACAAGTACGGGTACCGTTGCCGCTACGATCGGTTCCACCGGTGAAGTCACTTGCTCAGCACCTGGCACTGTGACCATTACCGCGAGTGCTCCCCAAAACCTCAGTTTCACGCTGAATAACGGAGTACATAACACATCAATGACGGTGAGTGGTAGTGCTACGCTGACTTGTGAGTAAGACCTCCGTCGAGTGGATTTACAGAGAGCGGGCTCACACTGCACTAGGCCACAATTCATTGCTTGTGACGCCGTTGTGACCGGAACGGGGCGCAATCAGCACATCTGGGAGGGAATTGGGAGCAATTCGATATTCGCGGAAACCGCGTCGGACGCACTCAGCAGCAGTTCAAAGCAGTGGAAGGTAGTCCACTTCGATGCCCTCAAAATCCGCCGGTACTTAGTACCTTGGGGGTTCAACTCCCCCTCCCGGCACCAGCAATCCCCTTTTGTTTTGAGAGCCTTACGGAAGTCTTCGCCCGCACCTAAATGTCCTGTGGAAACCTCCAACTGTAGTAAAAGTGTAGTAATTTTTGGGTGTGGACTTGGGTCTCCTCAGTTTTACTGGATATAGGGGGAGCGTGCCGCAATTGGCGCATGTTCAGCTCGCATTTCCTCAAGTTTGCGGACCGCATCGCGTCGATACTCGTCAATGGCCTTAGCATATCTTTGCAAAATGCCCGGTGAGGAGTGGTCGATCATCTGGGCAACGAAAAGATCAGACACGCCAGCGGCGCTCAAGCGACTGGCGAACGTGTGGCGGAGATTGTAGGTCCAGAAGTAGTCTAGGCCAGCGTCTTGCAGCGCTTTTGCCCAGCCATGCCGAATGTCATTCCGCGGTCTTGCTGGGGCTCGCAAAAGAACGACTGGCCACGGTTTGTAGAGGAAGAACCGGAGGTGTACGAGAGAGAAGAGCTCGACATTCTGTTCGCCAGGTGTGATGCGAAAGAGCGACTCTGGTTCGAGTTCTTCCTGATGACTGGAATGCGGGAACAGGAGGTGATGCACTGCTCGTGGGCAGACATCAATCTCTCGCGTGGCACGGTCACGGTGCGGTTCAAGCCCGAATATGGGTTTAGCCCCAAGAATTACCGAGAGCGTGAGATTCCCATCCCCGCAAAGCTCGTCACGAGCCTGAGAGTGGAGAAGGAAAAACGCGATAAGACATGTGGGCTAGTCTTTCCAACAGCTGGCTGCAGACCGAAACTCGATTTCCTAGACGCCCTGAAAGGCGTTGCAGAGCGGGCTGAACTCAGCAAAGAGAGCTTCTGGCTCCACAAGTTCCGTGCGACTTTTGCAACGTGGTCTCTCTGGGCAGGGGTAGATCTACGCACCGTTCAGCAGTGGCTTGGCCATTCGGACATGGAGAGCACGATGCGCTATCTGAAGCCGTCCCGGAGCCAGAAGGTGCGAGAGAAGGTGAATGAGATTTTCGCGTAGGAGTGCCCAATTCGACGGGCCTCCAATGGATTGTTAGTGAAATTAGTGAAATCGTAGTTCCGACAGTTATTACCCCGTCAGGATGCTTGGCTGCTTGCGATCATCTGTGTGAGATTCGCCACACCGCCCACTGTTGAGGCGTCGCACGGACACGATGACCGGGGATATTTGAGTGCCGGACTGACTACCAAGCAGCCGGACCGGGCAATGAGCGCGTGTGGTTGAACGTATATTCGCCGAGCAGACACTCGCCGCCTGCTTCATCGAACGTAACCAGACGCATGATCATCTTTAACGTAGGTGCCGCCTTCATCAATGTGATCGACTCCTGGTAGGCAATACTGCTTGCCCCAGGATGAAGGGGGATGTTCGGCAACCGGAACTGTTCGACGCCGCGTTCATCACAGATGCAGAGATCGACCTGTTTTGCCCCGCTTAAGTTCGCGGCCAGGCGCCCGATGAGAATGTCGTCTTCGGCTGTCACCGTGCACTGGACGCCGCCTCCAGGCGGAGGTGCGTACTCACGGACGCGCAAGCCTGCTTCCGCGGCACGCATGAGAAATAGATCGCTTACAACCATTCGCAGAGATCCTTCGCGCGCCACGCTGCGGATCCCTTCGGCGAGCGCGATGATTTCGCGGAGCCGCTCCCCGCAGCGGTCGCAACCGAGCAGATGCTCCTCCACCGCTTCCTCTTCAGGACCCGGCAGAACCGCCAGCCAGTAATCGGCGAGGATGGCCGCGTCGATGGGATTGGAGCAGTTCACAGCGTCTGCGTTTTCTCCAGTGCTCATACTGCAGCCCCCATGCATTCGCGCAGTTGGTGGACCGCCCGATGGCGAATCACTCGCACGTTGGCTTCAGAAAGGCCGAGGAAACTGGCGACATCCGCACCAGTGCGCTCGTCGTAGAAAGTCATGACGACTACCGTGCGTTCACGCTCTTTCAGATTCTGCACACAGCGGGTGAGCTGTTCATGGTCGAGGACCGGCATAGACGGCTGGACCGGCGCCTGCAGATCCGCCCCGAACTGCTGGAGCAGGCGTTCTTTTCTTTGCGAGCCGCGGCGGAGGTCGAGCACCGCCATCCGGCACGTTCCCAGCACGAAGGAAGTCAGCTTCTCCGGTTCACGCAGGCGGCCCGCCCGGAGAGCTTCCAGCGTCGTGATAAGAACTTCCTGCGTAAGGTCCTCCGCGGCGGCCGCATCTCTCAAGTGGCGTAAACCATAGAGCCGAATGCGTGGAGCCATCCGGCGGAACAACTCAGCTTCAGCTTGGATGTCGGTTCCGGAGCCGATTCTCCGCGCCAACTCACCATCGCTCCATTCCTTGTCCATCCCTACGAATTATATGTGTAACGAAGGACCGGTTCGTTACACATCCCGGTATAAAACGCAGACCATGACCGCCCAGCCGGGGTGTCATGGACCAGGAGAACGCAATGATCACGAACATAGAGACGGGCACTCGTGTTGACGAAGTCGCGGCCGGAATCTATCGCATCTGCACGCCGATGGACGTGATTCCCGGCGGATTCACGTTCAATTCCTACTTAGTCGACGGCGACGAACCCCTGTTGTTCCACACCGGATACCGGAAGCTATTCCCAATCACCCAGGAAGCCATTAGTAAAGTCCTGCCGATCGACAGGCTGCGATGGATTGGCGGATCGCATTTCGAAGGTGACGAATTTGGCGCGCTGAATGACTTCCTGGCGGCCGCACCCGAAGCGACGCCGTTTGGCACCGAAATCGGCGTGATGACCTCTCTCAACGACTTTGCCAGCCGGCCCGCCCGAGGGTTCGCGGATGGCGAAGAGTTTTCCCTAGGCAGTCGCCGGATGAAGTGGCTCTACACGCCGCACGTTCCGCACGGCTGGGATTGCGGCGTTCTGTTCGATCTATCCACCGAGACGTTGCTGTGTGGGGACCTGTTCACACAACCTGGCGCGAACATGCCGCCCGTGACCGAAACAGAGGTGCTCACCGCCAGCGAAGGAATGCGCGGGATGATGGACTATTACGCGCACGCGAGGAGCACGTCAGCTATTTTGGAACGCCTGGCTAACCTCCATCCATCGATGCTTGCCTGTCAACACGGGAGTGCTTTTCGCGGTAACAGCGCCGCCCTGCTTCGCGAGTTGGCCGCCACAATCGAGAGAGGGAACGGTAAGATGTCCGCACTACCGTCTGCGATGACCGCATAGATGGCAACTGACCCAGATCGAGTATCGTTGATCGGCAGACCTGAAGCTGGAGTCTTGGCCGGAATCGCGCGCCCTGGGGAGTTCATGCGCACAAGCGGACGGTTGGTCAGCAAACCGAAAGTAATTCGGTTACTTCCGGTTTGCCCGTTATCCAAGCATTGATCCGATCCCTCTACACAGCGCGACTTATCGTGACCTCCGCTCCTGCCCGAAACGCGGTGACCGGCAGCCATGTTCCGCTAGCCGTTCGGCAGGAGCACTATCTTCCCGAGCACTCCGCCCTCGCCTAGCAACTCATGCGCGTGTCGTGCCTCGGCAAGAGGAAATCGCTGCGCGATTAGCGGCTTGATCTCTTGCTGTTGAAGGAGTTCAAACAGGGCGATCAAGTCCTGTCGAAACAATGCTGGTTTCAGCCGTTTGAGCGTCTGGATGCTGTAGGGGACCACCCGTTTCCGGCCCGGGAGAAGCCAGCTACCGGCAATGTACAGCCCGAAAATCAGGATTGCACGATAGCGATGACGACCACCGGAACGACCTGAAGCCAATCGCCCCCCACGCAGCGAGGAAGTAAGGCCATAGGCCACCACTCGCCCGCCAGGACGGAGAGCCTTGCGGGAGCGCCAGATGTGGGTACCACCGATGCTGTCAAAGACTACGTCTACACCCTCGCCAGTGAGGTGGTGAATTTCTTTCACGAAGTCCTGATGCTGGTAATCAATTGGGATACCGCCAAGATCAGAAACGGTCGACGGCCCTCGCGATGAACAAGTACCATACATCTCCAGCCCGGCAAGGCGACCCAGCTGCAGTAGCGCCGACCCGACCCCGCCTGCCGCGCCGTGGATCAGCACGCGCTGGCCCGGTCTAACCTTAGCGGAACGATGCAGCATCTGGTATGCCGTGATGTAGTTCAGGATGAGGCTGACGGCCTCGGCTACGTCCAACCCGGATGGGACGGGAACCAGTTCACGCTGCGGCAGGCAGACGAACTCCGCGTAAGCACCGTGGATCGGCAGCGCGGCAACTATCTGGCCTGGTTCGATTCCGGAGATACCGCCGCCGACCTTATCCACCACGCCAATCAGATCCCACCCTGGCGTGAAGGGCAGCCGAGGCGTCTCGGGATGAACGCCCTCGCGCATCAGCAGGTCGGGCAAGGAGACACCTGCGGCCAGCACTCTCACCCGCACTTCACCATCCTTTGGCTCGGGGCACTCTTCTTCGACCACCCGAAGCGCATCCGGTCCGCCATAGTGAGTGACGATGACGCGCCTGTGTCTCACGGGTCTCGTCCTCCCTTGGCGGGCGCTCGAGTCGCTTTCATGAAAGATCGATCCGGAACACGGGGTAATGCCCGGCGATCGCCTCGAAGTCTGGTAGCGGCGCGCCGACGGGGAGCGGGAAGTGCTGTCGGCCGCTCGACGCGATTCGCACGTACTCTCGGAGGATGGGTGCCCTCTGCTCCGGCGGCACTGCCACGAGGTGAACGCGGCGTCGGCGTCCCTGACGGATAACGGCGTCGCCCTGCGCGGCCTCGACATTCTTCACCCAGTCAGATTCCGGGCCGAGCATCGATACGAGGTAACGTTTGCCCTCCACGATGGCGATCACCACGGGGTTCGAGCGTATGCGGCCGGATGTGCGACCATAAACTTCGAGGGCGGCCTGGAACTTCGGCGGCAGCCCGAGGCCAGACCACCAGCACGCAAACCGGTTGGCCCACCGGCCAAGGCGCGTCGGGCGCCAGTTACGGTAAAACAGCCGCATTAATCCGCTACGCTCAGCCGGGTCGCAATGCCTTGAGTTGTTCATCGGGTTCTCTTTCCCTCGCCATCCGTACTGTTGATGACGGGCGACATTTTCAGCGATGCTGCCCGGTAGGATCTCTCCGTCGGGCTAACAAAAGAGTCGTGTCTTTCCTAGGTGCTTCATGAGCTCTCGCATTCAGTCGCTATGCAGCTCGTCTTCGCACCTCACTTGGAGAACCAGGAATAGCGGAGTAAAGTGCTTCTCTGAGCGCCACATCCCGCGGATCTCCGGTTAATTGTGTCCCCATCTGGCTGGTCACGTAGGCATAGCCGACGCACTCTTAGTTCATATGTCTAACGCGAGGGTCTTCTGTGATGCACGTCACCACGGGAGGTAGCTACAATCACATGCACCCAGAAACTGATCCGGTCGGCA
>Ga0157372_10001278_pt1 | contig 27242 bp, 16 predicted proteins | sample C55metaG_FD_115307 | JGI IMG/M metagenome (GOLD analysis project Ga0157372, IMG submission 115307) | Corn rhizosphere microbial communities from Kellogg Biological Station, Michigan, USA - C5-5 metaG | ecosystem: Host-associated > Plants > Roots > Rhizosphere > Soil | place: USA: Michigan...
CCATAATTCAGGTCACGTTTCCGCAGCGGGAGCGCGCCAAGGCTTTCGGCCTATTCGGTACGGTCATTGGCATGTCTTCGTTCTCGGGAAATGCTCTGGGGGGTGTTCTCGTCAGCGCGGATTTATTCGGCCTGAGTTGGAGACCAATCTTCCTCATCAACCTGCCCATCGGTTTGCTGACGGTTCTTGCTGCCACAAAGTTCGTAAACGAGTCTCAATCGCCGAAGGCGCGCCGACTCGACCTCGGTGGGGTTGCGATCATGACAGTCGCGCTCACACTGCTCCTATATCCATTGATTCAAGGTCGCGAAGCGGGCTGGCCGACGTGGGCATTTGTCAGCATGGCGGCGTTTCTCCCTGTCCTTTTCGTATTCGTTCAGTTTGAGAAGCGAATCACGGCAAGTGGGGGATCGCCATTGATGGAGCTGTCGTTATTTCACAACCGCGTGTTCGTTATCGGTCTGTTCAGCGGAGTCTGCTTCTTTAGTGGCGCAGCGGCGTTCTTTCTCATCTCGACCGTCTTCCTGCAAAACGGCCTCGCTTATTCTGCGCGCGATGCAGGTCTGACTTTCTTATGGTTTGCGATTGCCTTCCTTGGCAGTTCGCTCGCTTCGATGCGCGTGCAGCCAAAGCTGGGCAGCCGGATCATTAATCTCGGCGCCGCACTCATGATCACTGGGCTGGCGGGGTTGCTCTGGATGACGTCTTGGCGGGGAGCCTCCCTGAGTGGCCTCGATCTAGCACCGGCTCTGCTGATCTATGGCACGGGACAGGGCTTTGTCATGCCGACTTTGATCAACACGATCCTCATCAACATCAAAGGGCACGACGCAGGGTCCGCTTCCGGAGTTCTGAGCACAGTTCAACAAGCATCCTTTGCTACCGGAGTCGCGGTCATTGGCACAGTATTTTTCAGCGCGCTCGGAAAGCTCAATTCCCCTGAAGCATTTATCCGTGCTTTGCGAATCGCTTTCTCGGTAAACATCTGCCTGCTGCTTGTCACTTTCGTTCTCATTCTTCAGATTCCCCGGTTCCCCGCTCGGGAGCAAATCCACTGATCCCGGAGAATTGTTCCTTGGAGGAAACCATCGGACATCCAGCATCGGTTTTGAAGTGGCTGCTATGATACTTCGAACATCCCCCGGCTTGGAGCCGAAATAAGCATGGAATATGTTTTAGGCTTTCTGATCGCCAGCGCGGTCGGGCTCACCGGGGTTGGCGCCGGCAGTGTTACCGCGCCGATTCTCATCCTGTTCTTTCATCTCAAGCCCGCCGTCGCGGTGGGTACGGCGCTTACCTTCGCAGCGGTCATCAAGCTGGCAGTCCTGCCCATTTATTTGCGCCGGCAACAGGTCGACTATCGGATTTTGCTGCTGCTTTGCGCCGGCGGTATTCCCGGTGTGGTGATTGGCATCCAGGTGCTCAAAAGGTTGAGCGTTGAAGATCACGAGCATGGAATCTTCCTGCTGCTCGGGGGCACCATCATCACCCTCTCGTTGATCAACCTCTATCGATGGTTGCGGAAACGGATTGCAACAGCTTCGGTCGATCGCTCCCGATGGCTTCCACCCATTGCAGCAATCATCGGCGCGGAAGTCGGTATCTCGTCAGCCGGTGCAGGTGCGCTGGGTGCTGTCGTCCTTTTAAGCCTGACGCAGTTGACGCCCGCGCTGGTGGTTGGCACCGATATGGCTTTCGGTCTCACCGTCTCTACCATTGGCAGCGGGCTTCATTTGTTCATCGGACACTACGACGCCCACATTCTCATCAAACTATGTATAGGCGGAGTCCTGGGTGCGATTTGCGGCGCACTGCTGTCCTCCAGGGTTCCGTCACGTGCACTGCAACTCGTACTTTTCATTTGCCTCATCGGTCTCGGCCTGCAGCTTTGCATCAAGGGCCTCAGTTGAGCGCTCGCCCCCCGTTTGCCAGACAAATAAGTTGTCGACCGGCTTGGAAACGCTATGCTATGCTGCATCCCTGTGTCCCGACTACTTGCACTTCCCCTCCTGATGCTGGCCGTGTCTTTTGGCGTGGCTGAGACGCCCATCACTGTCCACTTGCAGACAACGTTACCCTCGCCACAGCCTGTGGGAACGCCTATCGGCCTAGCGACCATGATTGGCATGGAGAGCTTCTCCAGGGATACGTTCGTTTTCCAATACTCGGTCAGCGTGAACGGCGGACCCTTCCGGATCCTGCAGGATTACAGCCAGTCCTACGCCTTTGCGTGGGCTCCCGAACTCTTTGAGCAGTCCGCGACAATTCGCGTCAAAGTTCGCAATAACGAGACCAAAGCCACCGGCGAGGCCAACGTTCCGTTCCAGTTTGTTTCACGCGTCAAGGGAACAGCGCAGGTAGTTACGCCAACGGCCCACCCCCTGGTGGCCCTGTTCAGCGCCGCACCCTGCCCAATGGGTAAGCAGTTCCGGGTGGCTTTCCACGCCGAAGGTGAAGAGGCCATCAGCCGTACGCCCATCCAGCCATGTAAGGGCTCAATCAGCAACAACGTCTACGTTGCCGGAATGCGTGCCGACACCGAGTATCGGCTCCGCTCCGAGGTGAGCGCCGGTGCCAATGTAACTCCCGGTGCCTGGATCTCATTTCATACAGGCATGCTGGATGGTAACTTCACCCCGGTATCTCTCGTAACACCGGCAACGAGCGGCGCTGACTTGGCAGAACCGGTGATTATCTATAGCGCAATTTCTTTGAGCGGCGGCAGTCGGCCTTTTGCGACGGACCTTCAGGGCCGGGTGATCTGGTATCTGCGATCCGCCGACTCCATCACGCGGGTGATTCCGGGCGGTCGATTCCTTGTTCTGGCTGATGGAATGAATTCGGCCAACACAACCCGTGAGGGCCAGATCCTGCGAGAACTGGATCTGGCTGGAAACGTCATCCGCGAAACAAACATTGGCATTGTTGCAGAACAGCTCGAGGCCCACGGTATACACTCCGACTGCCACAAGAACGGCAGAGAATGTGTGTCCGGATTTCACCACGAGGCGATTCGTTTGCCAAACGGGCATACACTCGCCGTTGCCGGAATCGAGCGCATGATGCCCACCGGGACCCAGGGTTCCAAGCTGCCAGTGGATGTTCTTGGCGACTTGGTGATCGACCTCGATGAAGACTTCCAGGTTGCCGGTGTCTGGAATTCGTTCGATCATCAGGACCTTAAACGTAAATCGCTGAATGATGCCAAATGCCATACAGGCGAAGGAGGATGCCCTGCGATTCTGCTGGCGGACGAGGCGAACGGGTGGCTGCATAGCAACTCCCTGAACTACATTCCGTCCTCTGGAGACTTCCTCGTTTCTCAACCCGAACAGAACTGGGTGTTAAAGATTGATTGGAAGAATGGAAAAGGCAGCGGAAAGGTCCTTTGGCGGCTGGGCAAGGACGGCGATTTCAAGGTGGAGTCGAAAGATCCTAATCCCTGGTTCTCGTTTCAACACGATGCAGGGTTTGAGCCGCTCGGTTCAGATCTACTGACTCTCACGGACGACGGCGACGCAAGTGGCACGGCAAAAAAAGCCGGAGTCCGTGGGCAGGTATGGAAGCTCGATGAAGAGAAACATATTGCCACGCTGGTCTATAACGCCCCGCTGGGAGTTGGCACGGTCTGCTGTGGGTCGATGCAACTGTTGAAGAATGGTGGATACAACGCGGTAGCAGGATGGTCACTTCCAAACACAGGCAGGACCACGGAATTCGACAAGGACGGAAAGGTCGTATTTGCGGTTGATCTTGGAGGCTCCATCGACTACCGAAGCTATCGGGTGCCAGATATGTACTCAGCCCCAGTCAAGTAACTCGGCCTCAAGTTCACCGGATTGCCAGTGATCGACCTGCATACACATACGGACCGCTCGGACGGCTCCACCGAGCCCGGAGACTTGGTACGCCTTGCCGTTCGTGAGGGCATTGAAGCTCTGGGAATTTCTGATCACGATACGCTCGCCGGCTACGATGCCGCACTTCCGGTCGCTGCCGAGTCCGGACTGGAACTGATTTGTGCAGTTGAACTGAGTACGCGTCCCAACGAAGAGAGTGTGCCAGGCAAACGAGAGCGGTCGGTGCATTTACTCGGCTATTGGTTGCTCTCTCCGCCTTCCGGCGAGTTTCGCCGCTGGCTCCAGAGCCAGCAGGAGAGCAGGCATCAACGCAACCTGGATCTGGTTGCCAAACTGCAGCAACTAGGGTTGGCAATCACGCTGGGTGATGCCGAGTACTACGGGCGCAACCAGGTGGGCCGCCCGCATTTCGCCAGAGTGCTGTGTGACAAAGGCTATGTGTCCAACATGCAGGAAGCATTCGACCTTTACCTTGCCGATGAAGCCAAAGCTGCCGTCGACCGCGATGAACCCACACTCGAGGAAGGGATTCGGCGAATCACTGAGAGTGGAGGCATGGCCTCTCTCGCTCACCCGGTTCGGCTTCCGCAATGCGGTCCCGAGTTGGCCAGTCTGCTGGAGAAATTGATTGACTTGGGGCTGCAGGGTGTTGAAGTCTTTCACAGCGAGCATTCACCGGCCAATACTGCCGAATACGCCGAACTCGCTCGACGTTTCGACTTGATACCCACTGGTGGTACCGATTTTCACGGAGAGAACAAGCCAACGATTCGGCTGGGCAAAGGGATCAATTCCAACATCTGCCTGCCCTATACCTTCCTCAAGGATATGCGCGAAATGTGCGCCGCAAGACAGCAACGGATGAGTGGCACCTTATGAGAGATAGCCTGACCTTGACCCACTTGCGCATGCTCGAAGCGGAGAGCATTCATATCCTGCGCGAGGTCGTGGCCGAATTCCAGCGTCCGGTAATGCTTTACTCCATCGGCAAGGATTCGTCGGTCATGGTGCGCCTTGCGCAAAAGGCATTCTATCCAGGTCGAATTCCCTTCCCACTGCTCCACGTAGATACCACGTACAAATTTCGCGAGATGATTGAGTTCCGCGACAAGTTCTGTGCGGAGATCGGCGCCACGCTCATTGTGCACACGAACAAAGCGGCAATTGATGCCGGCGCCAACCCCTTCGATCTGGGCACACAAAAATGCTGCGGCCTGCTGAAGACCCGATCTTTGCTCGACGCTTTGGCAGAAGGCGAGTTTGACGCGGCCATCGGGGGAGCCCGGCGCGATGAAGAAAAATCCCGCGCGAAGGAACGCGTTTACTCCTTCCGTGATCCTCACGGCCAATGGGATCCGAAGAATCAAAGGCCGGAGTTGTGGAACCTGTTCAATTCGCGCTTGAACCCAGGCGAGAGTATCCGTGTTTTCCCTCTTTCGAACTGGACCGAGTTGGATGTCTGGGAGTACATCAACTTGGAGAAGATCCCCATCGTGCCACTGTACTTCGCCAAGGAGCGCGAGATGGTGGTGCGCAAATCCAGCCTTATCCCAGTCGAAGGAAACGTGCCATTATTGCCGGGAGAGAAGACCGAAATGGTAATGTCCAGGATGCGATCGCTTGGCTGCAGCCCCTGCACCGGCGCCATCCGCTCCGAAGCTGACACGCTGCCGAAAATCATCGAAGAAATGATGCTATTCCGTCGTTCGGAACGCGAGAACCGCATCATCGACTTTGACCTGGAAGGATCAATGGAAATCAAGAAGAGAGAAGGCTATTTCTAGCGTGGACGCAAGTACCCAGGCAATTTCCGGAATTGACTCGTTCCTGCGCCGTGAAGAGGAGAATGACCTTCTCCGCTTCATCACCTGCGGCAGCGTGGACGATGGGAAGTCCACATTGATTGGCCGTCTTCTTTACGACTCAAAGGGAGTGTACGAGGACCAGATCAGCGCCATTCGAAAAGCAACGGTAAACCAATCAGCCGGCGCAATGGATTTTGCGTTGCTCACCGATGGTTTGCGTGCAGAACGCGAACAGGGCATCACCATCGACGTCGCGTATCGCTACTTCTCCACACCCAAGCGGAAGTTCATCATTGCCGACACTCCGGGACACGAACAATACACGCGCAATATGGCCACCGGGACTTCGACCGCAAATCTAGCCATTGTCCTTGTCGATGCGCGCAACGGTGTTCTGCCACAGTCCCGACGTCACGCGTTTATCGCTTCCCTGCTCGGAATCCACCATCTGGTCGTGGCTGTAAACAAGATGGACCTCGTCGGCTATAGCGAAGAAGTATTCGACAAAATCTGCGCAGACTTCAATAGCTTTGCCGCGCCGCTTCAGCTTTCGGATTTGTACTTCATTCCGGTGAGTGCTCTTCTCGGCGACAACATCGTGACCAAAAGTGAGAACATGCCGTGGTTTGGCGGCGCCAGTCTCCTGCACCATCTAGAAACGGTTCACATCGGCAGCGATAGAAATCTGACCGAAATGCGGTTCCCGGTTCAGCTCGTCTCAAGGCCGACGCACGACTTTCGCGGTTTCGCCGGGCAGATTGCTTCCGGTGTGCTGAAACCAGGCGATCCGGTCATGGTTCTTCCTTCAGGACGAACGTCGCGCGTGAAATCCATCGTCACCCAGGACGGCGAGCTGGCTCGTGCCTTCCCGCCCATGTCGGTGACTGTTTGTCTCGAAGACGAGGTCGACGTGAGCCGGGGAAACATGTTGGTGCCGCCCTCTCATTCGCCCCACGTCACGCGTTGCATCGACGCGCGCCTGGTCTGGATGGACAACCAGCCTCTTGATCTTCGCCGTCAGTACCTCATCAAACACACGACTCAATGGGTAAAAGCTCAGGTGAGGTATGTCCGTTATCGCGTGGACGTGAACAGTTTCCAACGGCATCCGGCTTCGGAACTGAAGCTCAACGAAATCGGCGCCGTTGTCATCGATACGCATTCCCCTCTGTTCGTCGACCAGTACAGGCGTAATCGCGCCACCGGCAGCTTTGTCCTGGTCGACCCAATCTCAAACGCCACGGTAGCGGCCGGAATGATCACTGGGCGCGATCCGAAACTGGCGGATTCCGCGATTCAGGAAGTGCAAGCAGTCGAACCGAAGCACATCTCCCAGACCGACCGGCAGAAACGAGTGGGGCACCCGTCGGCTCTCATCTGGGTCAATGGCGGCGTACATCTTGCCTTTGCCATCGAAAGCGAACTATTCAGTCGAGGCTATCTCACGCACGTCATCGCTGCGCAGGCGGATGGCAGTGTAATGCTGGAACTTGCTCAAAATCTCACAGCGGCGGGCCTGGTAACTATTTGCGCGGCGGACTTCCTCTATGAAGTTGAAAGAGACCGCGCCCAGGCTCTCATCGATCCAATGCGTTTCCTTGATGTGGATGCTTCCCTTTTCAGCAGTTCGGAAGAAGCAGTTGCGAAGATTTTTGCAATGTTGACAGAGCGCAAAATTGTACCGTCGGTGGCTCGGTGACACACTGAATCATTTCCGGAGGAGTGCGGAATGAGCACTGGATGTACATTGTGGTTCACGGGGCTCTCGGGGAGCGGGAAGAGCACGCTCTCTCAGCTGGTCGCCGCACGTCTGCGAGAAATGGGCGCCAAAGTCGAAGTGCTCGATGGAGATATCGTTCGCACCTTGCTCTGCCAGGGTCTTGGGTATTCCAGAGGTGATCGGGAAGAGAACATCCGCCGCATAGGATTTGTTTGCGAACTGCTTTCCCGCAATGGCGTGATTGCGATCGCTGCTGCTATCTCTCCGTACCGGGAAGGCCGTGATGAGTTAAGGCGCCGGATCCCAAATTTCGTAGAGATCTACATGAACTGCCCCGTTGAGGTGCTGATTCAACGCGATGTCAAAGGCCTTTACAAAAAGGCATTGGCCGGGGAAATTTCCCAATTCAGTGGCATCTCGGATCCATACGAGCCGCCGATCTCGCCGGAAGTAACGATCGACTCGTCTTCGGATTCACCGGAGTCGAGCGTCACAAAGATTCTGCGCCGGCTCGCGGAACTCGACATCATTCCAGCGGCGGGTGTGGAGCTTTCGACTGCAAGACAAACGTGAATTGATCGCAACCCGCAATCCTTCGCCCAAGATTGTGCAGTTATTGAGGAATCAGAAGCAACAGGGCAACAACAAAGGAGGGGATTTAGATGAGCACGACTGTGACATGGCCTGTGAAAACTACGGAGATGCACAACCAACACATCGATTCCACGATTTGGAATGACTTCAAGTTTCGAGATGACGACATCATCATCTCGACCTATGCCAAGTCTGGTACAACCTGGATGCAACAGATCATCTCGCAGATGTTGTTCAACGGCGACACTGAAATCGACACACAGGCGATGTCCCCATGGATCGATTTTCGCCTTCCACCCAAAGAAGTGAAGCTGCCCCAGGTGGAAGCTCAGACTCACCGCCGGTTCATTAAGACGCATCTCCCGGTAGAGGCGCTTGTGTTCTCGCCCAAGGCCAAGTACATCTACATTGGGCGCGATGGCCGCGATGTCTTGTGGAGCCTCTACAACCACCATGCGATGGGCAACGAGGCCATGTACGATGCGCTGAATAACAGCCCTGGCCGGGTGGGTCCACCACTAGAGCCGCCGCCCGATGACATCCGCGAGTACTGGCACACCTGGTTGGCAAAGGACGGATTCCCCTATTGGTCCTTCTGGGAGAACGTTCGCAGCTGGTGGGCAATCCGCAACCTCCCCAATATGATGATGGTCCACTTCGACGTCCTGAAGCGACGCATGCCGGAAGAAATGCGGCGGATAGCCAAGTTCCTTGATATCCCAATCGACGAGAGCAAGTGGGACCTCATCGTTGAGCATTGCACCTTCGACTGGATGAAGGAGCACGGCGAGAAGATCGTTCCGTTGGGCGGAGTCATGTGGAAGGGCGGTACAAAGACCTTCATCAACAAGGGCACGAATGGCCGCTGGAAAGAGACACTTACTGCGGCGGAGTCGGCCGAATACGAGGCAAAAGCACTTGCCGAACTAGGTCCCGAATGCGCTCACTGGTTGGCGACTGGCGAGGGGTTGTAGATCAAGCGGAGTTCGGAGGCCGCGGTGGAAGATCCGCGGCTGTTCGATTCGGCTCGACCTCTCCGAAACATCTGCGTATTGTTGCGCCCATTCTGAGCTAGCGCTCGCTGGCATTCGCGCGACTTTGTATCCACAAATGACGAATATCCAAATAGTCGATTCGGGAGAACGATGCATGTGGTTCTCCCCTTTTCTAAAAGACTATGCGAATCGCTGTGGCCTCGCCACGAGCAGGTGGGGACGTGCAGGCGCGCTCAATGTTGACATAAAGTGCGCTGCAGAAAGCGACAACGAATAAGAAGGAGACGAAGATGGTGCGGAAAATGGCTGGCTTTCTCATGGCTTTGACGGTGGCTGGGCAATTTGCGGCAGGGCAATCCCTGACTTCTACCAGCCCGAACACAGGCGCAGGCACCGCATCAGAGACGAGCCCAAATTCAGCGAGCCAGGTGTTAGAGGCGCTTGAAGAGCTACGTACACTCCTTCGAGAGCAAGCAGAGCAATTGGCCGGTCAAAAACAGCTACTCGAGCAGCAACAAGCTGAGATCGAGGAACTGCGACGGGATGCAGTATCGGGGCGAACTAAAGACATACCAAGCGCAGCCCAGGAACACGCGGCAGCATATGACGCCGCGTTGTTGCGAGCCAGCGCAGCGCGGTTCACAACGCCTGTTGCTGCAACGAAACTCGCTTCGGCAAATGCAACAACTCCAGCAGCCACCCAAAATGGCAAGAGTCCCGAGGCAGGCGATACACCCCTTTCGATCCACTTTGGTAAAGCGCGGCTGACGCCCGGCGGTTGGGTGGACTTTACTTCGTACTTTCGCTCAACCGACTTGGGTAGCGGACTCGGCACCGCGTTTGCGGCGATCCCTTACCCCAACACCGTGCAGGGAGGCCTCAGTGAAACGCGGTTCACGGCGCAAGGCTCGCGCGTAACCCTTCGTGCTGACGAGACCTTTGGAGCAGTGACAGTATTCGGGTATGCTGAGGCCGACTTCAATGGATACCTTCCGCCAAATGGGTATGTAAGCACCAACTCGGATTCGCTGCGGCTGCGCGTGTATTTTGCCGATTTGAAGAAAGGCCGCTGGGAGTTGCTCGCAGGCCAGAGCTGGTCAATGCTGACTCCAAACCGTGTCGGCGTCTCGCCGTTCCTCTCAGAGATCTACAATACGCTGCACCTCGACTCGAACTACCAGGTGGGATTGACTTACGCGCGCCAGACGCAAATACGTGCGGTATATCACTTCAGCAACAATTTCGCGCTTGGGCTCTCCGCGGAAAACCCCGAACAGTTCAGCGGCGGAGCGGCGACATTTCCTGCGCTCTTCAGCACTGTACAAACTGACGTTGGCTCGAGTACCGGAGCAGGCGGCGGCACGGCCACACCCACATTGCATCCCGACCTGATCGCGAAATTTTCAGTCGACCAAGGGTGGGCCGGACGCAGGTGGCACTTTGAAACCGCAGGCCTGCTCACCGGAGTAGCCATCTTGACTCCTGCTCCGATCACCAAATCTGCGAGCGTGAAAGATGTGCGCGAGGGCGCCGGCATTTCGGGGTCAGCCAACATTGAAATGGTCAAGGGTCTTCACTTCATCGTCACTGGGTTCTGGAGCGATGGCGGTGGGAGATATATCGGTGGGCTTGGGCCGGGATTCGTAGTTGCGCAACCAGCTGGAACCACTTCGCCTTTCGCGATTCAGCTCGTTCACTCAGGATCGGCAATCGCCGGGACGGAGTGGCATGCAAACAGGAATAACGTGATTGCACTAACTTACAGCGGCGCGTACTTCGCCCGCATGTTCTCTACGGATCCAAGCACGGGATCACTTGTGGGTTAAGGTTTTGCCGGAAGCGCAAACTCGAACAATCGTCTGCTGAAGCAAGGAACCTTGGCGACGCAAACAATTTTGTGGACGCGGCCCGGATATGGATCGGTTCAGGTGATTACCCAAAGCTCATACATCCAGAGAGCCCCCTGGTATCTCGCTCCCGGGACGCCGAAGGATGCGCATGCGTTTGTCGGGTACGCCAATCTGCGCTACGTACTGCCGTAAAGCGGAAGGGAAAAGGCGGTTCGATTCGAGCTATTGCGCAGGCGGAGCCGTCTCCGTCCCCGCGGAGTTGTTGTTGCGCTTCGCCCCGTTTGCGATCTTCTTATAGAGGTCCTCGTCGGCGGCCTTATTCAGCTTCTTCGCCTTTTCGAATTCCAACTGAGCCTCCTGCTTCCGGCCCATGGTTCGAAGCAGCCGCCCAAGACGCCAGTGCACGTTTACATCATCCGGTTTGAGCTTGGCGGCCTGATTAAGCTCGCGCAGAGCGTCATCGTTCCTGCCGGCATCAGAATCGATGATGCCCAAATCCAGACTGGCAAGCCATATAGAAGGATCGAGCGCAAGCCCCTTCTTTAAGGGAGCTACCGCCGCCGCTGAGTTATTCAACTGCAGATAACAATCTCCCAGGTACACAAGCGATTGCGCGTGCTTCGGGTCATTTTCCACTTCCGCCTGGAACTGCTGAAGCGCTTCGGGATATTGCTTCTGAGTCCATAGCAGGTATCCCAGTCCAAAGTGAACGTTAGGCTCCTTTGGATTCGCCGCAACCGCCGCCCGGAACATCTTGGTCGAGCCTTCGTTATCCTTCATCTCATCGAGCGCTTCCCCGGCAAGCATATCCGCCTCGGCCGATTCTGCATTCAATGACAATATCCGGTGATACGCATCCATCACACACTGCATTTGCTTCGACCACAGGCAACTGTGCGCCAGTGATAGAAGCAGAGGCGAATTCTGCTTGTCTACTTCCGCGGCTGCCTTTAGATATGGGACAGCATTGGCATACTCAGCCAATCCGTAATACGACATCCCAAGCAGCACATCTACTCGCTGCCACTCTGGCGAATTAGGGCGAAGCTGCCTTTTCAGCGCCTTAAATTCGACAACTGCATCCTTCAGTTGTTCAGCCTTGAATAGGGCAAGTCCGAGATTCAGGCGGACCGCGGGAAGATCCGGGCCCACTGCCAGAGCCTTTCGATACAGTGGAATCGCCTCTTTGTACTGCTCCTGTCGCGCCTTCAGGAGCCCAAGATGCGCGTACGGTTCAGGGTTGCGCGGATTTGCCTTGCTCGCCTCGCTCCATGCTGCCTCTGCGCCGGCAACATTGCCCTGCTGCTCCAGCTCCAGCGCCTTCTGCCGGTGGCGGTCAGGCATCGCGTGTGGATGCTGTTGGGCCACTGCGGCAAGCACCAAAGCGAGAAACAACACGATTCTCAGGACCAATTTCATCCAGACTTCCGTAGTGATGATTCTAACTGCTTAGCAGAATGGGTGCAGGCAGGTCCCGCAAATCGAAACGCGCACAAAAAAATCGGGCGCGACGGAGGTTTCCGCCGCGCCCGATGATACAGCGTTCTAGAAAATGAACTTGCCACCTAGCTCAAGTACGCGAGGATCTTGCGTGCTGGTGATCTGGCCAAACGTGTTGCCGTTGTTCAGACCCTGCTTGAAAGCACCGTTCTGAGGATCGAAACTCACGTCCACGCCGTTCGGTTCTGTGTGGTTGAAAGTGTTGAATGACTCGAAGCGGAGCTCAAACCGCGCCCGCTCCGTCATGGCAAACGACTTGTACAGCGAGGTTGTGAAGTTGACGCGGCCCGGTCCAACAATGTAGTCCTTGCCGACATTGCCGAAGCCCAGGTTCGGTCCACCCTGCCACTGCGGAATCACGTTGGAGAAGTTGGAGGTATCGAACCAATCTGCCATCTTCTTGTGATAGTGCGGCTTGCCCGTGACGTTCGGACGAACCGTATAGCCGCCGCCAAGGCCGACGGAGTCCCATCCGCCCTGATCCTTGCAACCCGGGAACGGATCATTCGCGCCATGGCAACCGCCTGAGCCGGTTACGGTTTGGGGGGTGCCGGCTTCGTCCACGAACGTTCCAGCCAGTTCCCATCCGCCAATCAGCGAATGAGCCAGACCGGTGCTCCTGGCAAAGATCGGGAGCTTGTAGACGTAGTTGACGCTGAGCATATTGCGACGATCAAGCGCGCCGGAGCCCTTGTCGTACTTCATGTTCCACGGGTTGCTGACCTGATTCAGATCGTAGGTGGTGATATCGATTTCGTGTGACCACGTGTAATCAACTTCACCGCTCAGTCCCCACTTGTTCTGTATACGGACTCCCGCCTGGAAACTGTTGTACGTACCGTTGGTGTCGTTCTCTTCAGCATCAAGATCACCATACCCCTGATACGGACGGAACGCGTTTGTGCCGCCATTGAAGTGACCAAGGCCCGGAACGCAGGCACTGTCGTCTCCATACGGCGAGTGATTGCCACCGTCACCGCCGAGGCAAGCGACTGTCGTTGTCCCTTTTCCAGCATCAACCTTCGCCAGACCAGCTTCAGGAGTGATGTTGTTGCGGTGCACTTCAACGTTCTGGTGCCATGCTAGGTTGCCGACGTACTGCACGACGCCGATCATCGCGGGAATGATTTCGCGCTGAACACCCAGTGAGTATTGCGCGACGCCAGGTGCCCGATAATCGTGCGCCAGGTACTGGTAGCCGCCAGTCGCAAACACAGGCAGTGTACCCGCCCCTGCGTCTCCGCCGGTCTGCCAGTTGAACCCTGGCTTGCTCCAGAGAGTGTTGCCGAGGCTCAGGTTGTAAGAGAACGGCGGAGCAGTGGCGGTGTTGTAAATGTCATTGCCCTGCATTCTCTCGAAGAAGGTGCCAAATCCGCCGCGAAGAACCGTCCTGCCATTGCCGGTAAGGTCTTCAGAGAAGCCGATACGCGGTTGGTAGGTCTTATAGTCGTTCTTCACGAGACCCCGTGGGAAGCCATTCTGTCCTGCAAGGCCCATGCCGTTGAGGTAGTACGGGATTCCGCCAATGGTTTGAATACCGGGGCTGCTCGGATCGATGGTGCCGGCCGAGGTCCAAATCGGAAGTGCTGCCTGGTTGTACGACGCTGGATAGAACGTCGCGACGGCGTTGCTGCGCTCCCATGCGTGCGGCAGGGCGTCATAACGGAAGCCGAGCTGCAAGCTGAGTCGCGGTGTTACGTGCCAGTTGTCAAGGATGTACGCCGACGGAGTCTGGTTCACGTAGTGACGAATCGGTGTGGCCTGGAACTGGCTGTAGCCCGATGTCAACCCGAGAAGGATATCCATCGCGCTGTCGCCGGTTGAGCCGTTCGGGCTGTAGTTGCCCTGCGAATCACCAAAGATCTGCTGGTTCTTCGTATAACGGTTGTAGCTGAAGCCATACTTCATCGCATGTTTGCCCATGGTGTACGACACGTCGACCTTGGGCTCATAGTCCTGGGCAGCGTTGTGCCAAGGCGCCGAACCGGTGTCTTCCGCCGTACCGTACGGACCGAGGTAACCAATGCCAGGCAGCGCATTACGTGTGATGTTGAAGAGCCCGGAAACCGGAGTCACGCTCCAGCCAGAAGGCAGTGCAGCATTCGCGCTGTTAACGATGTTGATAACGTTGCCATCGTAGTTGATGCTCGCTTCAACCAGAAGATTCGGGTTGATAGTGCCGCTGAGCTTGATGGCTGCGGAATTGGCGGGATTGGACAAGGTGCTGGTGATGGAGTTGTAGCTCGCCCAGAGCCAGCCAAGGAAGGGCGATGCATTTCCCTGAGACACGGAGTCGTGCATGTAGTGGCCGAGAACCGCCCACTTGTCGTTGAATTTGTGGTCGATGCGGAGAATGTCATCCCGGACCTCGACCGGAACCACGTTGGCAGCAACAGCCTTGTCATCCGCGCCTGTCGGCTTCGGAAGAGCGGGCGAATTCAGATAAAGCACGCCATTCGGATCGAAGAGCGAGGACGGTATCACCTGTCCGGCGAGGACCGTGCACTGCGGCTTGCCATCCTTGTCCAAAGTGGTCTGAGCGGGGTTCCAGCAGCCATTCGGTTGGAGGCCTAAAGGCGCCAGCTTGTTGACGAAGTACCAGCTGGTCGCATCGATGTTGGGAACGTGGATCTGGTTGCTGGCACTGAACGCCGGCGGAACATAAGTAAGGTTCGTTCCTGCAACCGGACGATCAGCATTATCCAGTGTGGGCTGGATGTTGGTGCCCGCTGCGTTGCGGATCTTGCGCCACTCTTCGTTCCAGAAGAAGAAGGTCTTCTGGCGGTTCGTATTGTAGACGTGCGGAATGAACAACGGTCCACCGATGTTGCCGCCATAGATGTTGTAGTGCAGCGCGGGACGAACGTTCTTTCCACCAAGCTTGTTAAAGAAGAAGTTCGCGTCATAGGCCGTGTTGCGGTTGAACTCAAACAGCTCTCCGTGGAACTTCTGCGTGCCGCTCTTGAGCGAAAGGCTCATCGTGGCGCCGGAAGAAATACCGTAGTCCGGAGGATAGTTCGAGGTCAGCATGTTGAACTCGGCAATCGCGTCCTGAGAAGGCATGATGTCCATGCCGCCGGCGCCGCCGCGGTCATCAGCTTCGCCGCCATCGATGAGCCAGATGTTGTGGCTCTGGCGAAGACCGTTGACGCTGATGGTGAAGTTCGCTGCCACTGACGTCGGCGTGTTGGAGTCAGGCAATGCAGAGCTGACGCCAAGGCCCAGTGCGGCCAGTGAAGCGAAGTTGCGGTTTTCGGTTGCGATTTCGCTGATCTGCTCTGAGCTGATCAGGGTGCTAACCACGTTCGAGTCAGTCTGCACCTGGAGAGCATCCGCTTCGACCGTGACAGTCTGCGACTCTGCGCCGACCGTCAGCTTGATGTCCGTACGCACCGTGGCTGACACGTTCACCACGACGCCCGTCTGCGCGAAAGCCTGGAAGCCCTTCGCAGTAACTTTCAGGTTGTATGTCGCCGGGTTCAAACCATTGATGTCGTACAAGCCCGTTGGGCCGCTATCCGTTGATTTGACGCTTCCGGTGGCTGGGTCCGTAAGCGTGATGTGCGCCCCGGCGACCACCGCTCCTGTTTGGTCAGTAACAATGCCCGTTAGCTCTGAGTTGGCTTGTGCGTAAGCGACAAGAGCCCCTCCGAGTGCCAGGAGCAAAGTCAGCAGGATGAACCTGGTTTTCGATTTTCTCATGTGGCCTTCCTTCGAAATGGTGTTGCCTTGTTTGCGTTTTGTTAATGGGGGAGAAGACTTTTGCGGTGACAGCTGGGAGCCCATACCACGGCGTCCCAGCCACGAGTCGCTATGCGTGTTAAGCCAAAAAGGCCTGCTTTGCACGCTTGAGCCCGCCGTCGATCTTGAACGCAGTAAACCGATTAACTTGGAGAACAGCGCGGATATTAGAGCGACTCGAAGATGATTGTCAACAGGAAAAGCAGGGCGGTATCGGCCGATATATCGCGTTAATACGCGGGTTGAGAGGATGAATGACGATTGCGTGACAAGCAGATTTCGTTTTCTGGATTTCCCTCGCTCAGCCGCGTCCATCCACTACGCAAAAGTGGAGTTTCCACGCCGATCGAGGTGTGCCTGCCGGGGCATTTGTCTGTTCTAACTGACTCTGACGAAACGGCTTCCGACATATACCCCGATCAACAGTGCTGGCCGGTGTGCAGAAAATGCACGGCTATGCTTCGCGCTCGACTTGGCAGGTCTGGAAACTCCAAACACGCGCACCGAAACTGCAGTATCGAACCGTATGGAACTGTGAATCGGCCTTCAACGCCCCGCAAATGGGACCCGCGTCGCATCTCCCTCTCACCCGGGCGGCTGGGGCTCACAAGTCTGGAACCCGGCAGACCTTCATGGACTTGTTCTGGTAAGGACAGTTGAACTTGGTAGTCGATCTGCTCTCAAGCACCAGCCACTGAATGTGAGCCTGCGCAAGCTTCTCCCGCCGCTGCTGGTCGGAGTCGTCCGTCAGACCGGCTTGGATCGCCTCACCCGCTGCCCACTCCGCAGTGAGGCTTGGATCAATTGCCGCTATTCCACCGTCCTTGGTGTAGTCCGGAGCCGAGCTGCGCTCCGCCACCGCCCTGAAACTGTGCGCATCTTCTCCAGGGCTGTCGATGTATCTCGCGTCCAGAGCAAAACTCGCATTCTTGGGTGTGTTGTCCCGTATCCACACGAACCCTCGCTCCCAGTCGTTCACTGGAGTGCTCCACGGCAGTTCGATATGCGCAGAGTGCGGAAAGGTGTTGTTCTGCACAAAAAACATCAGCGCGCCGAGAACAACCCCAACTGCCACCCAACGCACCGGATCCCGCTGCAGAAATGTTGCCGCCATAAATGTTCCGACAACCAGCAGCATCACAATGTAGACCACGTGGAAAATCCGTAGAGGCTGAAGCATGGCAACAGAATATGAGTGCGCTGATTGATGGGCGAAGAGCAGAGATACAGCGATGCCTGTGATCCCGGCCGAGATCGCCATCTGCGCCAGCCAGCGCCCCCGCTCGTTCAGAATCACATCGCTGCGCGTGATCGCCCACAAAACGATCAAAGGTGCGATGAGGCCAACAATCTCATACCAATGCCATGTGCTCAGAAACCAGTAATCGCGCGAGAGCGCTACACTCGAATATCTGCGCGGCTCCGGCGGAGCGACGAAATTGACAAGACTCGCAACGATGATCGCGAAGAACGCGACCGCTCCGAACGCAGCCATTCTCAACCGTGGGCTCGAAATCGCTGCACACACCAGCAGAACCACACATCCCGCCGCATAACACGCCATCAGCGGATGCATTGCCGCCGCAACCAGGAGGCTGATAGCGCACAGAGCAAGTGCACGGATACGAATGCGGCTCGTCTGCCTGAACTCCGAAATAATGTCGAGTGCGCCGGCGATAGCCAGCAGCCCGCATGGTGTGGAGATGCTCCGCGCCGTGACATAGGGATCGACCAGCAGCAACGATGTACCTGCGGCAGGCGCGGTAATACAGAGGGCAAAAAGCGCTACGGCTCCTAGCTCGGCTTCGCGGCTCTTGGCACAACGCGACATGATCAGCCATGCCGCATACAAGGTTCCCCAGATGCTGAGCACATAGACGCATAAAACACACAGCATCACCCCGGCTCCGGAGAGTCTAACTAGTCCCGCAATGGTGGGCGCAAAGAGAGAGAAACGCGTCTGCGCAGTTACGAACCCTGTCCAGGTCGGATACAAGTCAGGATGGATAAGTTTGAAGATGCCCGGCAGGTAGATTCCGCCATCCTCGGCGTAGGGATGATAGCCATGGATCAGAACCGCCATCACCGTCAGCGCGGCTGTCACTAGCACGGGAACGGCATCGAAACGCCCTTTCCGGTGCTTTTCTTCGATTTGCCTGGCGGGCAGGGCTTGTGTCGCTGCCAACTCTGGGATCTCCCTGTAGCGGTATCAAATCCGATCAGATTGGCATGACATACGGTCTGACGAGTTCGAGATCGCCTGTTTCGTCCTACTCGCCTACGAAAGACTCCTGCCAGCCCGTACACGGCCCTCAATACTAGGATTCGGGAAACAACATACCAGTTGGCCTCCCGTTGCGGGTCAAATCTCTTTTAGCTGGTTAGGGTTGCACCACGCCTGCCCTTAGTGGGGCCACCGAAGCCCCCGCCGAGGATTCAACCCTCGATCGAGCTGGCCTGTTTGCCTCAGCAGCGAGACCTTCGCCTCTTTTAGCTGCAAGCGCGCGTCCAGCAGATTCGAGGTACTTCTGTCGATGTGAAGATTGGCGTTTTGCTCCTCTTTGGGAGTAAGCGGATGAGGTCCCCCGCTGCTCTGCAACTGAATCGTCGTCGATTTCAATCCGTCTTGCGCGATGAAGTAATAAGGCCTGCCATCACGGCCCGCACCGCTACCGTGCCGCGCGCCACAAAGCTTTCGGTGGCGCCGGGTTAATGCAAAGATGGCGCGGCTTGGCTGCAAGCGTTGAGACGTCACTCATCTTTCAGGTGCTCCGGCTACGTACTTCCTGGCCTCCGGCAGATTCTGTAGCGCTTCAAATGGAGCTGATGGACGACTGTACAGCTTCTTCTGCGCGGGAACTCGATCTCCGTCCGCCTCGTAAAATTCCGGCACACCGTGTGCCAGGGGAGTAAATCCACCTATATCTTCTGCCCCGGTTTCGAAAGGTAAACGACTCACGAAGTAGCGATGCTTCGCCAGGTCTTGCAACATCCAGTTCTTCTCGTCGGCGATAACTAGATAACGCCCCGCGGTTCGCTCGAAGTCGGCCATCGTAACGATAGGTATGGAATAGAGAAGGTTGCGTCCGGCCCAGAGATTCTCTTCCGGCGAGTCATCGTGCCGGAAATACCGTATGGCAGGGAAATCGACGGGGAAAACAACCCGTTTTGCCAGTTCGGCCGGTGCGTAGTGCTGGAAAGTGAGTGCAAGAAGCGGGTCCGCAATTACGATTGGCGAGCCAGCAGGCATTTGTTCCTCAGCCTGTTGCAGCGCGGTGACTGCCTTATAGAACGAGTTCTTCTGTTGCATGTACCAGTACCCGACTACGGCCTCTCTGGACAGGAACCACGCGCATGCAATACACAGCAGAAACACCGGAACCAAACGCGAATTTCGAAACAAATAGCGAGCCACGATCGCTGCCGCAATCGCAAACCCATAACAGACCGGAATAACAAAACGCGGCGAAAGCATGCCTCCTCGAATCGACGCGATAATGTATCCACAAATCGGATACGCCATGAAAACGAAGACGCCCGCGGCCTCATGCGGGGGTAGCGGACTCCTTCCCTCATACCGAGCGAACATGGCTTCGGCCCACCGCCGAAGCAGCCTGCTCCCGGACTCCCCACGCGCAGCGAGCACCCGCTCCTTGGTAAAGAAAACCACGCCTCCCACTACCAGCAGCGCCAGGATTGGGTACAGAATGATCTCCACCATTTCGGTGTACGAGTCGAAAACCTGCTCGAGCGAAACCTTGTTCCATGCATAAGGAGCAAACTGCGCAATGGAATGAGCAATCAGCGGCCGATATGCCAGCAGAGGGGCCGCCGCAATCGCGAACCCGGTCCACACCCGAAAGTCGATCGCGCCGATCGCTCTGAATCGGTTCCTCAGCCTGCTTCTGTTGAACTCCACAAGTGAGCCGGGCCGTGGTCGCCGTGCCCGCACAATGCTCCGCACGAGCTCTCCCGCCGCCGGCGGCAGAAACGCGAGTACGGCAAAGTAGTTTGTCGAAATTCCAGCAGCCAGGGCCGCTACCATCCCTGCCAACCCTACCCATCGCCGCACTGCAGATCTGGACCCATCGATTGCCACGGTCCAGCAAAGGAATGCCAGCATCGCGAGCCCGTAAAAAATCCCGTACGAGCGGCTCTCAAAGCTGTAATCGAAAGCAGCCATCGCCATCCACACCAGGCACCCGAAGATCGCCCAAGAACCACACAGGCGTCGCTTCAGAAATGCAAACAGCGAGAACAGCCCAATCCAGCAGCCAACGGCCGCGGGCGCACGGTACGCCCACTCATGATCGCCAAAGATCTGTCGGCACCAGTGCACCAGAATGTAGGTGATCGGTGGATTAGGATCTGCCCCCATTGCGAGCGCGTGCCACAGATTGTGCAGGCTGTTCAGGCGAGCCAGATGAAAGGTGATGAGCTCGTCAAGCCACATCAGCTTGAAAGATGACTGCGTAAATACGACAACAAAATAGAGCGCGGTCAGGACCGCGAAGGCCCTGACCGGGTGAGAATCAAGCCAGGCGATGATACCGGCCTGCCGGGATCGACACTGAATTGAAGCCTGGTATGAGCACTCATCGCGTACCGCTGCGGAGCCCATGCTTCTCATGCGACCTCTTCGCTCTTCTCTTCAGGCGGCTCCGGCACTCGTACCGGCTGCTGCTTCACTTCTGGCTTGTTCTTTTCTTCGTGGTACTCCTGCTCTGTATTCACCTGCCATAAGTTGTCTTTGCTCTTTCGGCCAGAAATGATGTTCTCCACCGCCATCATCGCCGTCAGCATCGAGTGATCCTGGTTGTTGTACTTGTGCATGCCATTGCGGCCAACCAGGAACAGATTCTCGTAGCGCTCCATGTAGCGAACGATCTCGTCGAACCGGTCATACGTCCCGAAATAGGCGGGATATGTTTTGGGAACACGGAATACACAGGAATCGCGCACCTCTTCCGCTCGCAAAATCCCGATCCGCGCAACTTCGTCGATTGCAAATTTCGCGATCTCCTCGTTCGACTTGTTCCACAGTTCGTCCTTGTCGTAACAGAAGTACTCCAGACCAATCCACATCTTTGATGGATCGCTCACCAGGTGCGGGCTCCAGTTATTAAAGATCTGGATGCGGCCCACAAGCACATCCGGCTCCTGCACATAGATCCACGTGTCCTTAATCATCGAGCCATCCGGCTCGGTCAATAGCAGCCGATCAACAAGCAGACCAACCGTGATGAAATCGCGATACATCAGGCCGTCCGCAATCTCGCGCACTTCTTCCGGCACCGGAGCGTCGATCGCACGGATCAGCTCTCGAATCGGCATCGTCGAAAAGAAGTAATCCCCGTCGATGCACACGCGATTGCCCTCGGGCGTGCGTGCTTCCAGTGAAGCAATGCGCATCGATCCATTCCGCGCACGTTCGACATTGAAGCCCTCCACCCGCCAGCCCAGTCGTACTTCCCCGCCCTTCGCTTGCACCTGGCGGGCAACATGCTCCCACAGCTGACCCGGGCCATATTTCGGATACAAGAACTGCTCAATCAGCGACGTCTCCGAATTCTTCTGCCGGATATCGCCTCTCTTCTTGCTGAACGAAAACAGCTTTTTCACGAAATGAGTTACTGCGGAAACCAGCGACAGCCCCTTGATGCGCTGTGCACCCCATGCGGCAGAAATCTGATCGCACGGCACTCCCCACACCTTTTCGGTATAACTCTTGAAGAAGGTCAGGTAGAGCTCGCGGCCAAAGCGATTGATCAGAAAGTCTTCAAGCGTGTTCTCCGACTTGCGCTTGAAGATTTGCGCCTTCAAATAGCTGAAGAGGATCCGCACTGTTCGCAGTGCTCCGAGCCGGCGAAGTGTGTCGAATGAGAGAGAGAGAGGGTAGTCGAAAAACGAGCGCATGAAATAGATGCGACTCTTGCGCGGACGCACCAGCATCACGCAGTCCGGATCAGGAACCGGAACGGGCCCAGGCAGCGGCCCTTCCTTGGGAGCGGCTTTTATGCGCCGCTCCTGGTTTTGGTAGCGAATGGCAAGTTCCCCGCCCTGCCCCGAATCCGCGATCGGCATAATCTCCGTCCACCAGTCCATCACCCGGTCTGACTTGGAGAAGAATCGATGCCCGCCGATATCCATGCGGTTGCCGTTGTAGCGGATCGTGCACGAGATACCACCAATCCTGTCGCTTGCTTCAAGCACAATTGGCTTGATATCCGACTGGCGGCACAACTCGAGGGCTGCCGTGAGCCCAGCTGGCCCCGCCCCAATAATCACTGCGGTCTGTTTCGTGTGACCCACGCTTACTCCTCACCTTGCATTTGATTGTCTGGTCAGAGAACGACTCTCTTGCAATTCACCGGAAGGTTTGAAGGATCGTGATCGCCGCCCATTCCGACACAGGTGCGGACAGACTTGCGTTACACACGATAACTCATCTGCTCTATCTACTAAGCTGCGTCATTCCCAACATTTAAGAGAGCCGCTGTGTGCGGTGAACTTGCATCCCGCAGACTTTTGTTGATCTTAGGATTCGATTTCTCAGGATCAAGTTGGCCCGCCATTGGCTCTTGAGACAACGTTCCCGCGCAGAATAAGACCTTCGCCATAGAAAGCTGTGTAACTCACAGGAAGATGATCAGTGGAGGAAAGAAGCAGACCGAAATGGGGACAATTTCGGGTACACTCGATGCAGGCCCATCAAAAAGGTTGCCTTGCTCGCGAAAGGTCTCTGTCCCATGCTGTACTTTCAGCGGATGGCAGGCGTCTGCCTCGCCTCCGTGTGCCTGGTCGCCCTAACCTGTTGCGGAATGTTTCCCACCGGCAAACTCTCCTACGCCGCGGAAAGCACTGATCCGCTTGCCAGTTACTTGCAAACTGGCGAAACCGGCCCCGTACTCGATCCCAGCATCATCCGCCAGGGTTCTACCTACTATGCCTTCAGCACTGACGTCGTCGGCTACCCTGGCAACGGGAACCTCCCCATCCATTGTTCACAGGACAAGCTCAATTGGGTCTCCTGTGGCACTGTCTTCCCGAATGGCATGCCGGGCTGGATTCAGCAGAAAGTGCCCGGCGTCCTCGGCCTCTGGGCACCCGACATATCGTATTTCAACGGCGAGTATCACCTCTATTACAACGGCTCGAAACTGCACACCCAGCAAACCGTGATCGGCCTGGTAACAAACGCCACGCTCGATCCCGCGGATCCCGCTTACAAATGGGTCGATCGTGGCATGATCCTCCAGTCGAAGCAGGGCGATGACTTCAATGCACTCGATCCGACTATTCTCATCGATTCCAACAAGTCCGTCTGGCTCACGTACGGAAGCTACTGGTCCGGCATTAAGCAGCGGCAGATTGATCCCATTACCGGCGAACTCCTCGCCTCAAATCCGGCCCGTTATGATCTCGCGACCCGACCTGGCGTGCCGAACAATCCCATCGAAGGCGCGTCACTCATCCATCACGGCAGCTACTACTATCTCTTTGTTTCCGTGGACTACTGCTGCGAGCAAAACAAGTCCGACAACAACTACAAGCAAGCCGTAGGGCGCTCCGCCAGCCCACATGGTCCCTTCGTCGATGAGACCGGCACCCGCATGTTGAATGGTGGCGGCACCGTGCTGCTCCACGGCGATAGCACCTGGAACGCTCCCGGGGGCGGCACGGCTCTCTTTGATACCGAAAGCGGCGAGAGTCTCATCGTCTTCCACGCGCACAACCTCGATGAGAGCAACACGCCTTTCCAGTGGCTGAAGACCTTGAAATGGCAGAACGACTGGCCGGTAATCGGCGACTGATGCCATAGCTCTGAACCCGCTCATACCTCATCACGCCGCAGCGGTCCGGCCGCTAATCGACTCCTGCTGTCGCAGTACAATTGCGCTTGCCGGATGTTCCAGCACTTGAGCGCCGGCGAAAGCTGGTGAACGTGGTTCAGGAACCTTACGTCTTTCCGCATCGGGATCGGCCTGCGCGGCATCGCCGCACAATCCTTATCGTGTTCTTCGTCATCCTTGTACTTCTATTCAGCGCGCGAACCATCATCTCTTACTACGTCGATTCACTCTGGTTTGCCTCTCTTACTTATGCCAGCGTCTTCTGGAGAACCCTCAGCTACCAATGGATGGCATTCGGCCTCTCTTTCCTCGCGACCTTCGGCGTACTCTATGCCTGGTTCTCAGCCCTCCGTCACGGGTGCCGTGAAGAACTCGCCAGTGCCGGCACAATTCGGCTGGGCAATCAGAATTACGAACTGCCTGTCGAGCCCGTGTTGCGCATCGCCGGTCTGCTCGGCTCGCTCTTCATCGCATTGCTCGCAGGCGTAGCCTTCATGAACGAATGGAGCCGGTTCGCGCTGTACTTCCTGGCCCCGGCAAACGCCAATGAACCGCACGACCCCATCCTTGGCAAGTCTCTCGGCTTCTATCTCTTCACGTTGCCCGCCGTGCAATTCTTTGTCGGATGGCTCCTGGTTCTGGCCCTCTTATGTTGCGCCGTCGCCGGCCTATTCCTCCTCATGACCAGCAGTTCCCAGTTCATTCGGGAACACCGCTACGGGTCTTCCCCGGTCCCGCTGCGATGGTTTTCCGGCGGCATCGCCTTTCTCCTCATTGTCGTCGCTGTGCGCACATTCCTTGGCCGCTTCGACCGCATCACTGCCGATCACACTATCTTCGACGGCGTAACTTACACCGACGCCCACGTCATTCTGAGCGGATTGCTCCTCACCTGCGCAGCTCTCATCATCGGCGCCGGAATCGCCGGAACAAACGTCTTCCTTCGGCCAAAGGCAGGTCGCCTCATCGCCGCGCCTGCACCCGCTGTCGTCTGCTTCGTCCTGGTGCAGATTGCGGCGTGGTACGTGAACAGCTTCGTCGTCAAACCCAACGAGCTCGTCCGCGAACAGCCGTACATCGCCCACAATATTCAATTCACCCGGCAGGCCTTCGGTCTCGATCGCATCACTCAACACGAGTTCCCGGCGGAAATTTCCGTCGAGTCCGTTGACGCAGCACATAACCAGCCCACCCTGCAGAACATCCGCCTATGGGACTGGCGCGCGCTCCAGGACACCCTCCGACAAATTCAGGAGATCCGCACCTATTACGATTTCCCCGACATCGACATCGATCGATATCAGATCAATGGCCAGGAGCGGCAGGTGATGCTCGCCGCCCGCGAACTGAACGTCGAAAAACTGCCCGAGAGCAGCCGCAATTGGATCAATGAAAAATTGATCTACACGCACGGCTATGGCATCACGATGAACCCCGTGAACGGATTCACCCCGGAAGGCCTGCCAGACCTGATCCTCAGCAACATGCCCATCCAAAGTACGGAACCCGCCATCAAGGTGACGCGCCCCGAAGTCTACTTCGGCGAGATCACAAACACCGACGTCTACGTGAAGACGCGACAGAAGGAGTTCGACTACCCACAGGGCGAAACCAACAGCATGACGAGTTACCAGGGCACCGGCGGCATCGTGCTCGGCTCATTCCTGAGGCGCATCGTGATCGCCTTCGACCGGGGCGACCTCGCCAAGGTGCCCTTCAGCGATGACATCACCGCGGAAAGCCGGCTTCTCATGCATCGAAGCGTCTTCGATCGCGTGAAAGCGCTAGCTCCGTTCCTTACGTTTGAAAGCGACCCATACATCGTTATCGGAGAAGATGGCAGGCTATCGTGGATTCTCGACGCATTCACCACCTCCGATCGCTATCCGTACTCGACCCACAATGACTTGGGGAATGGAGAGATCAACTACCTTCGCAACAGCGTAAAAGTTGTGATTGACGCCTACAACGGAAACACAACCTTTTACGTCTTCGATCCGCAAGACCCCATCATCAGCGCCTGGCGTCAGATTTTTCCTCAGCTTTTCAAAGATGCCGCGCAGATGCCGCAGGACCTTCGCCGTCACGTGCGGTATCCGGAATTACTGCTCCGCGTGCAGGCTGCAGCGTATGGGCTCTATCACATGACTGATCCCGTGGTCTTCTACAATCGCGAGGACCTGTGGACCGTCGCCTCGGAGGTTGGAATGTCCTCTTCGGGCGAGCAAGCAGCGCAGCCCATGGATCCCAACTTTGTCCTGATGAAGCTGCCAGGTGAGTCGAACGTCGAGTTCGCCGAAATCCTCCCCTTCACTCCATCGAATCGCAACAACATGATCGGCTGGATCGCAGGAAGAAGCGATGGTGATCAGTACGGCAAATCCGTCGTCTACGACTTTCCCAAGACCCGACTCGTGGATGGCCCTCTACAGATCGAGGCCCGCATCGATCAAAACGCACAGCTCTCCAGCCAGCTTTCGCTCTGGAATCAACAGGGATCGCGCGTCCGTCGCGGAGCGCTGCTGGTCATTCCCTGCGGCAAGGCCCTCATGTATGCTGAGCCGATCTATCTCCAAGCCGAGAGAAGCCCGATGCCCGAACTGCGGCTCGTCGTCCTCGCCGTGCAGGATCGCCTGGCCTACGGATCGACTTTCGAGGCTGCTCTGCGATCGCTATTCGGCGGCGAGGCTTCGTCCCTCAACGCAGAGCAGCCAACGCCACAAACCCAGTCCAACACTGCGGGCGCCGGCAATGCATCGCAGCCCGCGAACGACGTGAATGCTCTGATCGAAGGCGCCGCCAGAGATCTGAATGACTATCAGCGCCTCACAGCACAAGGCAAACTGGCCGAGGCGGGCCAGAAGCTCGAACAGCTCAAGAACAAGCTCAACACCCTGAACGCACAACGCAAATAGACCCTCGTTGTAAGGTTCAGGGTAGAGACTCAGCAACTGACCGGTGGCAACCACGAAGAGCTGGCAGAACTTCGCCGGGCAGCCCGTCAACCGCATCCTGCGCGAATTCTGTTGACGGAGCCACACCCCAGTGATTAGAACTATCCGTGCGCAATCGATTGCGCATAACAGCAGGATCTCGCCCACACTTTCGCTCACCGCAACAAGGTGTTTAGTTGAATCCTCCTTCCTTAATTCCGACTTTGGATCGCCGCCAGCTCATCAAGTCTCTCGCGGCCGCCGGCAGCTCTGCGCTTCTTCCCTCCCTCTCATCCGCGTACGTTAACAATCCATGGCAACCCAAACCCGGCGACGAAGCTTTCCTCGACGACCTCGAACGCCAGGCGTGCCTCTTCTTTTGGGAACAAGC
>Ga0157372_10001279_pt1 | contig 27221 bp, 31 predicted proteins | sample C55metaG_FD_115307 | JGI IMG/M metagenome (GOLD analysis project Ga0157372, IMG submission 115307) | Corn rhizosphere microbial communities from Kellogg Biological Station, Michigan, USA - C5-5 metaG | ecosystem: Host-associated > Plants > Roots > Rhizosphere > Soil | place: USA: Michigan...
AACATTAAACGAGCGCTATACATACAAAAACCAGATTAAGTTCTATTTTTTTGTATTTTTATCACATTTTGTTGACTATGTACTATCAGTTTTTGCTCAAATATGAATAGGGTTGTGATAACAGGGATGGGTATCTATTCGTGTATTGGGAAAAATCTTGATGAAGTTAAGGAATCCCTTTATGCCGGCAGGTCGGGCATTGTATATGATGCTATCCGTAAAGATTTTGGCTACCGCTCGGGCCTTACCGGTGCGGTTGAAAAACCCAACCTGAAAGGCACGCTTGATCGCCGGGCACGTATCATGTTGCCCGAGCAAGGCGAGTACGCCTACATAGCTACCATCGAAGCATTACAACAGGCAGGTATCGATGCTGATTACATCGCCCAAACCGATGTAGGCATTTTATACGGTAATGATAGTACCGCTAAGGCTGTTATTGAAACTACCGATATTATCCGCGAAAAAAAAGACACTATGCTCATTGGTTCTGGTGCGGTTTTCCAAACCATGAACTCCACTGTTACCATGAACCTGGCAACCATATTTAAGCTGCGTGGTGTCAATTTTACCATCAGCGCGGCCTGTGCCAGCGGTTCACATTCTATAGGCATGAGCTATCACCTCATCAAAAGTGGTATGCAGGACTGCATCATTTGCGGCGGCGCACAGGAACTCAGTCATTATTCGATGGGGAGTTTTGATGCGCTTTCGGCATTTTCTGTAAACGAATCAGATCCCTCCAAAGCTTCCCGCCCCTTTGATCGCGACCGCGATGGATTGGTGCCAAGCGGCGGTGCAGCTACTGTGATTTTGGAAAGCCTAGAATCGGCCATGAAACGAGGCGCTACTATTTTAGGCGAGATTGTTGGGTACGGTTTTTCATCAAACGGGGGGCATATCTCAAACCCAACGGTTGAAGGCCCTGTGCGTTCGTTAAACATGGCCCTTAAAGATGCAGGTATTGAGGCATCTGCAATTGACTATATCAACGCTCATGCTACTTCTACCCCTGCAGGTGATGCCAGCGAGGCTAAAGCCATTGATGAGGTTTTTGGTGATTATAAGCCATTGGTAAGCTCAACCAAATCCATGACCGGTCATGAGTGCTGGATGGCTGGTGCAAGTGAGATCGTTTATTCCATGCTAATGATGCAAAACTCGTTCGTGGCGCCTAACATTAACTTTGAAAACCCCGACGAGGATTCGGCGAAACTTAACATCGCTACCGAAACCGTCGAAAAAAATATAGATACATTCCTGTCAAACTCGTTTGGGTTTGGCGGCACCAACTCGTCCCTGATTATTAAAAAATATATTTAAACTAAGCCATTATGCAAATTGAAGAGATCATAGAAAAAATCAACAGCTTCCTTGCCGAAGAATTTGAGGTTGATGCAGATAAAATGGTGCCCACAGCAAATCTGAAAGAAACCCTCGACCTTGACAGTCTTGATTATATCGACCTTGTTGTAGTAATTGAAAGCAACTTTGGGTTCAAAGTAAAACCCGAAGATTTTACGGGCATTGTTACCTTCCAGGATTTTTACGATTACGTACTATCACGCGTACAACCTAAGGAGCTTGCATAATGCCCGCCTGGCAGGGAAAATCTAAAGGCAATACCCTTGGCTACCGCATTTTTGTAAGCGTTTTAAAAACAGCAGGTGTAATGCCGGCCTATTTTATGCTGAGGTTTGTAGCGCTTTACTATTTCCTGTTTTCGTGGCAAACATCAAAAGGAACATACTACTATTTCCACAAGCGGCTCGGTTTCGGCAGGGTAAAATCAATATTCAAGCTTTACCGAAATTACTATCTGTTTGGTCAAAGTATTATCGATAAGGTGGTGATTATGTCGGGGATTCCCAACAAATTCACTTTCAACTTTGACGGGATAGATAACTTGAGGGAGATTGCCGCCATGAACAAGGGCGGATTGCTGCTTAGCTCACACATCGGCAGTTGGGAAATAGCAGGTGAACTGCTTGACCATATAAACACCCGCATAAACATTGTAATGTTTGATGGCGAAGACAGGCAGATCAAGCAATACATGGATTCGGTAACCGGCGAGCGGAAAATAAACATCATTGTCATCAAAAACGACCTGTCGCACATATTTAAAATAAACGCGGCATTTCAGAACAATGAGCTGGTTTGCATGCATGCCGACAGGTATATCGAGGGCAATAAAACCATAACAAGGGAGTTTTTAGGTGAGGATGCGAAATTCCCGGCAGGGCCGTTTGTAATGGCCGAAAAATTTAAAGCGCCGGTAACCTTTGTTTACGCACTAAAAGAAAGCGCGTTGCATTACCACTTTTTCGCCAGTCCGGTAAAGGATTATTCGGATTGGGGCAGAGGCAAAGGCATGGAACAACTGGCAAATGATTTTATAACCAGCTTTGAAAACAAGGTAAAAACGTATCCCGAGCAGTGGTACAACTATTATAATTTTTGGCAATGACCTTACCAACACAGGATGTTTTAACATTGATACCCCAGCGCCAGCCGTTCGTAATGGTTGATGAACTGGTATCGTCAACTGATGATACTACAGTAACCTCGCTTCAGGTAAAGGCTGATAACGTTTTGGTAAGCGATGGCGAATTAAGCGAAGCCGGACTGACCGAAAACATAGCCCAAACCGCCGCCGCTGGTGCCGGATATGCCGCTCAGCAATTAGGCAAACCTGTACAGCCGGGCTTTATCGGTGCGGTAAAAAACCTGGAAGTATTTGCTTTACCAAAAGTTGGCGATACCATAGAAACCGAAGTAAAAATTGAAAACCAGGTTTTCGATGTTACCATCATCAAAGGAAAAATTACTTGCAAAGGCATAACGATAGCCCAATGCGAAATGAAAATATTTATTCAACCACAATAATATCAACCATGAAAAAAAATGCAATTAAACTGAGTTTACTGATACTTTTATTAACCGCGTTCTTAAAACCGGCATCTGCCCAAACCAAAGCAGAGGTATTCGATAAAAAAACCCCGATAACCTGGTTAGGTATGGATTTTTCACAAATGAAATTCATTGGTTCGGAAGAAGCTTACAGACGGGAGGTGATCAATGCCGAATTTGTTGGCAAATACATCCCCCTATGGGAAAATTTCTTTCTAAAAGAACCTAAAAAATATAACCCAGCCAGGGCGGTTCACCGCGATACCGTTCATTTTGCAATGAATGTTACCGAAAAAGTTAACAACGCGCTTACCAAAAACTTCTTTGATACTGATCCCGGTCATTTCAAAACGCTGACCGAAAAAGATATTGATGCATTGATTAAAAACTATGATTTTTTAGGTAATAAAGGCATCGGTATGTTGCTGATTGTTGAAGGCATGGATAAAGGGCGGGCGCAAGGGGGCGCCTGGGTAACTTTTGTTGATATGGATAAGAAAACGGTTTTATATACCGTTTTCCGCACCGGCAACAGCCGTGGATTTGGTTTCAGAAATTACTGGGCACACCCATGGCCGGTAATCCTGGACGATTTTGGCACTGATTTCGATCTTTTCAAAAAATACTAAGCCCCTAAGGTTTTGCAGCAATCGCTAATAAATACTATTGAGATTGAAGTCAAATTCAGCGATGTGGATATGCTGGGCGTGGTTTGGCATGGCAATTATGTCCGCTATTTTGAGGACGGTCGCGAAGCATTTGGCAAACAATACGGCCTGGGTTATATGGATGTATATAATGCGGGCTACGTTGTGCCTATAGTTAACGTAAATTGTGATTATAAGCGCTTTTTGCGGTACGAGGATAAGGTTATTATCGAAACCACCTACACCCCTACCGAATCGGCCAAGATCAATTTTACTTACAGGTTGCTCAACGCCCAAACAGGCGAACTTATCGTTAAAGGATCGACAACACAGGTTTTTGTTCGCCGTGATAATTTTGAACTGCAACTCACCAACCCGGATTTTTTTCTGGATTGGAAACAACAACAAGGTTTGATATAACAGAACGCCGTGATGAAGAAGATTTACCTTGTTGCCGATAATGTTTACTCGCCGTTAGGGGCTACCACCACTCAAAATTTTGAGCACCTGGTTAACGGGGTTTCAGGCGTGAGGCAACACGATGATAAAGCCCTGTCTGACGATCCTTTTTTTGCATCGCTATTTGAAAAAGTATATTTTCAAACCGATGAATGCTGCACCAAATTCGAGCACCTTCTCATCGCTTCGTTAACCGAAACCTTACATGGAGTCGATAAAAATATATCCGATAAAAAAACTGTTCTGATTATTTCCAGCACCAAAGGCAACATTAGCCTGTTGGAAACCGAACAAGCAGGCCCTGAACTGGATGAACGGATAGCCCTGCATACTTCGGCCAAAAAGATAGCCCAACATTTTGGCTTTATTAATGAGCCAATAGTAGTTTCGCATGCTTGTATTTCCGGTTTGGTAGCTATGATAACCGGGATGCGGCTGATCCAATCCGGGCAGTACGACCATGCGGTTATAGCCGGGGCAGATGTGATTTCAAAATTTGTGCTTTCGGGCTTCCAATCTTTTCAGGCCGTTAGTCCGGGATTATGCAAACCATTTGATGCAGATCGTGATGGTATCAATTTGGGAGAGGGCGCGGCTACGGTTATTCTATCGGCAGACAAACCAACCGGAGAGGCTATTGAATTAGTTTCCGGTGCAATAAGCAATGATGCCAACCATATTTCAGGCCCATCACGCACCGGCGAAGAATTATATTACGCCATCAATAAAGCGATGGATGCTGCCGGTTTAAAGCCTGAGGATATTGATTTTATATCTGCCCATGGTACAGCGACCGTTTATAACGACGAAATGGAAGCAAAAGCCGTAACGCTGGCCGGTTTGCAGCATGTTCCACTCAATAGCCTGAAAGGGTTTTACGGGCATACCTTAGGCGCATCAGGCTTGATCGAAGCCATAATTTCAGCGCGATCATTGAGGCAAAATATTATTATTCCAACAAAAGGTTTCAACAAACAAGGTGATGCCAACCCCGTAAGTGTTTGCAGTCAGTTAATCTCAAAACCGCTCAATAGCTGCCTCAAAATAGCTTCAGGCTTTGGGGGATGCAACGCTGCTATCATCCTAACCAAATCACAATAATGAAAAAAGCACTGATATTATTTGTTTTATACTCATTGATCTGCGCATGCAAACAGAAGCAGAAACCCAATCCCGATATCTGGACAAAAGAATATGAACAAGGGCTCTACAACTACATTGATTCTACAACCAAAGGCGGCATGGCTGATGAGCGGGAAAGAATAAGTTATATAAGGTACATGGTAAGGCGAATCAAGGAGGAAATCCCCAATGGCTTTAATTCCGTGTCAAAAGATAGCTTGCAAAGTTTAAACATAAAAATCACCCGGGAGTATTTAATAAAACAAAGAAACGAAGGGCGTTCTTTTGAAATGGCAACCCGTTATCAAAAATGGAGCCCCTTTATAGAAAAAGGGTTCAGAGATAATTATGTTGCCATATATCAAAGTATGGGCCCCGGATTTGGCGATAAATTATGCGATTGTATGGTTGGTAAACTAAAAAAAATGTACCCCGACTCATTACCACTTCCAATCCCAAAAGAAATTAACCGAAAATTAACCCTTGAGTGTGTTGAGGTAATTAAAAAAAGCAAATCAATTTAACCAAATCACAACAAGATATTTGATAATATGAATACAGAACAGGTAGACGTATTGGTGATAGGCGCTGGTCCGGCTGGAACAGTGGCCGCTTCTATCGTACACCAGGCGGGCTTTAAGGTAAAAATTGTAGAGAAGCAACTTTTCCCCCGCTTTGTGATTGGCGAAAGCTTGCTGCCCCGCTGCATGGAAGCATTAACCGAAGCCGGTTTTGTCGACGCCGTTAAAGCGCAAGGTTTCCAGGAAAAAACGGGCGCAAAGTTTGTGAAAGACGGTAAGATCTGCGACTACCAATTTGCCGATCAGTTTACTCCCGGCTGGAACTGGACATGGCAGGTACCCCGTGCCGATTTCGACAAAACATTGGCTGATACCGTCGAAAAAATGGGTGTGCCTGTTCATTACGAAACTACCGTTACCAACATCGTTTTCAGCGGCCAGGATTCGGTAACTACCGTTGAAGATAAAGAGGGCAACCAAACTGAGATCTCGGCCCGTTTTATTATTGATGGCAGTGGATATGGGCGGGTGATCCCCAAACTGTTTAATCTCGACAGGCCATCTACCCAGGTTCCGCGTAAGACCCTGTTTGTGCATACCGTTGATAAAAAACGTTCCATGGCCGATGAGCCAAACCGCATTACCATTGTGGTACATCAGCCCGGCGTTTGGATCTGGATCATTCCTTTTGCCAATGGCATTACCTCACTGGGGTTTGTAGGCAACCCTGAGTTTTTTAAACAATATGAGGGTAGTGATGAAGAAATACTGCGAGAACTCATCGCTTCGCAGCCTTATTTCAGTGAACGGTTTGCCGATGTAGAATTTAAATTTTCGCCCAAAGTGCTGGAATCATGGTCGGCCACAACAAGTAAATTTTATGGCGATGGCTTTGTGCTTACCGGCAACGTGACCGAGTTCCTCGACCCTATATTTTCATCGGGCGTAACGCTGGCTACTGTATCGAGCCAAACGGCAGCCAAGCTGGTGATCCGCAAGCTTAACGGCGAAGCCGTAGACTGGGACAAAGAATACATGCAGCACATGATGCAGGGTGTAAATACCTTCCGCTCGTATGTTACCTCCTGGTACGAGGGTGTTTTGGATACCATATTTTTCGCCGATAACCAGCACCCGCTTGTTAAAAGCCAGATCTGCTCGGTATTGGCTGGCTATGTTTGGGACCTGGATAACCCCTACGTTAAAAACCACGAAACAGCATTACATAAACTGGCACGCACCATTACTTTAAGGGATATGGTAGCGGCGGATAAGAGCTGAAAGCAGAACGCTTAAAGCTCAAAGCTTTTTATTTGATTATAATATCGACAGACGCATTATAAATTGAAAAACCACTATTACATATCAGCTCATTGCAGTATCAGCGGCAACACAGTTCGTTATAATAACGAAGTGGTGTTTGAGGGTACAGAGAGTGATATTCCCGGTTTTTTACTGTCGGTTTATCAGCACCTGGGGATAAAATACCCTAAGTTTTATAAGATGGATAACCTCGCAAAGCTGGGTTGGCTTGCTGCCGAGGTTCTGCTGAAGGACTTTGATAAAGCAAAATACCAACCGACGGACATCGGCGTAGTGCTAATCAATGCAAGCTCGAGCCTTGATGCTGATAAACGGTATTTTGAATCCGTTCAGGATATAGCAAGCCCAGCCTTGTTTGTTTACACGTTGCCGAATATCGTTATCGGCGAGATCTGTATCCGTCATCATTTTAAAGGCGAAAACGCTTTTTATATTTTTGACCGGTTTAATGCGAATTTTATCAGCAGATATGTTTCTGTTTTATTGGAGACAGGGCAATTAAAAGCCTGTATTTGCGGCTGGGCGGAAATGACAACCACGGGCTATAAAGCCGTTTTGTTTTTGATTGAGAAAGCGGGGGCAATACCTTTTTCTATCGAAACAGTCAAAATGGGATATGATTCATTGCCGTTGGTTAAAACCAACGGTAAAAGGGGTTAACGGATGCTGGCTTTAGCCACAATCTAAAAGCGGCATTTTGGCTAAAGCCCCGGGGTACGGATGAGTATTCCGTTGGCTGAAGCCAACCGCAATGAATTATAAATTGCACAAATGAAGTCAATAGAACTTCACAACAGAAAATATTAATAAAATTTACAGTACAGCAAATGGATAAATTAATGGCCGATCTGAAAGAGCAGATCATTGAGCAGTTGAATTTACAGGACGTGAAGCCGGAGGATATCGGCGATGATCAGGCACTTTTTGGCGATGGGCTCGGTTTAGACTCGATAGATGCCCTGGAACTTATTGTACTGCTGCAGCAAAAGTATAAAGTAAAACTTTCCAATGCTGAAGACGGCCCTAAAATCTTCCGCTCGGTACGTACCATCGCCGAATTTATTGAAAGCAACAAGATCCCGAACGCTTAAACAATGGATCAACCTGTTCTTATCGCCGGCGTGGGGGTAATTTCGGCCATAGGTAATACTGTGGCCCAAAACCTGCTGTCGCTTGAACAGGAAAAAACGGGCATTGCCCCTATCCAGTATCTGGATACTGAACACCGGGATGAATTTCCTGTTGGAGAGGTTAAATTGAGCAATGATGAACTTGCGGAATTGTCTGGATTTAAACCCTGCATCAGTCGTACGGCTATGCTGAGTTTAATTGCCGCCAAAGAAGCTTTAACAGATACAGGAATTACCAATCTCTTAGGCTTACGAACAGGCTTTATCTCGGCAAATACCGTCGGTGGCATGGATAAAACCGAAGATTTCTTTCGGGATTTCTTAGCCGATAACACCAAAGGACGTTTACGCAATGTGGTAAATCACGAGTGTGGTGCAGTTACCAATTTAGTCGCCGATCAGCTGGGCATCCGGCATCATGTAAGCACTATCAGCACGGCATGTTCTTCATCGGCCAATGCCATTATGTACGGCGCACGGCTCATCAAAAACAATATGCTTGATGTGGTCATAGCCGGTGGTACCGACGCGCTAACCCGCTTTACACTGAATGGTTTTAACACCCTCATGATACTGGATAAACAACCCTGCCAGCCCTTTGATGCTAACCGTCGCGGCCTTAACCTTGGTGAGGGCGCTGGTTATGTAGTGCTGGTATCTAAGCGCTTTGCCTCATCGCTTAAAAAAGAGTTGTGTTGTACCCTGAGTGGCTACCACAATGCAAACGATGCCTATCATCAAACGGCTTCATCACCAGAAGGTACGGGTTCATTACTGGCGATGAAAGGCGCGCTGCAAAAGGCTGGATTGCAATCTTCAGATATTGATTACATTAACCTGCACGGCACCGGCACACAAAATAATGACAGTTCGGAGGGGGCAGCCATCAGCAGGCTATTTACCGGGCATTATCCTAAGATGAGTTCTACCAAAGCTTTTACAGGGCATACGCTTGGGGCAAGCGGTGGCATTGAAGCTGTATTTTCGGCATTGGCGGTACAGCGTGGGTTAGTATATCCTAATCTAAGGTTTGAAACGCCGATGGAAGGCCTGCCTTTTACGCCTGAAACCCGCTTTTCAAAACAACCGGAGATAAAGCATGTACTCTCCAATTCGTTCGGGTTTGGCGGCAATTGTTCATCATTAATATTTTCAAAACCATAGGCGATGTACATCAGGGCAGCAAGCAACATATCGCCTCAAAATACTTTCGGTAATCAACCTTTTCTTTCGGAACTGATTGAATACAATGGTGATAGGCTTACGTGTATCGAGCCGGACTATAAAACCCTGATCGATCCAAAACTCACCCGCCGCATGAGCCGCATTATTAAAATGGGTGTAGCCGCAGGGATGGATTGCCTGCACCAGGCGGGGATCAACGCACCCGATGCCATTATTACCGGCACGGCTTACGGCTGTTTGGAAGATACCAATACCTTCCTGAGTAAAATGGTGCAGCAGAATGAGGAAGCGCTTGCGCCTACGGCTTTTATCCAATCAACCCATAATACCATCAGCGCGCAGATAGCGCTGTTGCTGCAGTGTCATCGATACAACAACACGTTTGTAAATGGCGGTGCGTCATTTGAAAACGGCTTGCTTGATGCCATGATGCTTTTATATGAGGGTGAAGCAAGTAATGTACTCATAGGCGGCATTGATGAAATCACTATTAATAGCCATGCTATTCTAAAGCGCATGGGATTATATCGCCGTAAACCGGTATCAAACTTTGAACTGTTTAATACTCCCGGTAAGGGAACAATGGCCGGCGAAGGATCCGCTTTTTTCCTGTTAAGCCGGGAAGCCTCGGGTAATGACTGGGCTAAAATTGACGGCGTATCCAGCTTTTATAAACCGCGCAACGTTGCCGAAATACAACAGCATATCCGCACGTTTTTGTTAACACAAAATACTGATATTAATGAAATAGGCCTCTTGCTAACAGGTAGCAACGGTGATTTAAAAAATGTTGCAGTTTATGAACAACTACTGCAGTATGATTTTGATAATGTGCCTGTTATCAATTACAAAGCCCTCTGCGGCGAATACCCAACTTCATCTGCATTTGCGATGTGGCTGGCGGCGCATGAAATCAAAAACGGTGTTTGTTCATTTGTATCATCTCGCAATCAAATTCCGTTAAAAAAAGTGCTGATCTATAATCACTACCAAAATATTCACCACTCGCTAATTCTGCTCTCGGCATGTTAAACTTCAGGAATGCCAATATCCTTTTTGCCGGGCTGCTGGGGTTAATAATCTGGCAGCACATTACTGAAGGGGTATCGTGGTGGAGCTACCTGGTGCTGGCATTTATTTACTCGTTGATATTATTTTACGGTTGCTACTACATCGGCTCCAATTTTTTTATGCGGGTGATGTGTGCTGCAAAAACCAGCAAAAAGGCCATCGCCATTACTTTTGATGACGGGCCGGACGCTACTGCTACACCTCAGATCTTGGATATTTTAAAGCAACTTAACGTTCCGGCGGCTTTCTTCTGCATAGGCAACAGGATAGCCGGCAATGAAACTATTTTAAAACAGATCCAGGAGCAAGGCCACATCATCGGCAATCATAGTTTTTCACATCATTTCTGGTTCGATCTGTTTCCCTCGGCTAAAATGCTGGATGATATGCTTCAGGCCAACCAATTGGTGAGGCAGACGATTAACTTAAGTCCGCTATTGTTCAGACCTCCTTATGGAGTGATCAACCCTAACCTTAAAAAAGCTATCATAAAAAGCAGGATGGTGCCCATAGGTTGGAGCGTACGCTCGATGGATACGATTATTAGCGATCCGGAAAAACTTTTAAATAAGATAAACCGCCGCATAAACCCCGGCGCCATTTTCCTGTTTCATGATACAGGAGCAGCAACAATTTCGGTTTTACCCTTGTTTATTGAACAAGCTAAAGCACAGGGATACGAAATAGTACGGCTGGATAAAATGCTAAATTTGCGGGCATATGCGTAGATTGATTGAAAATAAAATATTAAAAGCTGAAGCAGGGGCTGTGCGATTCCCTCCCTCGGGAGGGTGTAGGGAGGGCTTTCATCAGCGTTTAACCCCTACCTCCTCCTTCCCCAAGGAAGGAATCGCGCGGGCCGCCACACTTTTATCATGTACTAAGTCTCTATTGATTCTTTTGATAATCATCTGCGCGGCCATCTCTGCCCAAGCCCAACACGCAGGCTATACCCAGCTATCCGATCTTACCAAATTTAAGCAGCAATTTGCCGATGTCGCCGCAAAAACCAATAGCATTAAAAGTGATTTCACCCAGGAGAAAAGCCTGAGCATGCTCTCGGAAAAGATCACTTCTAAAGGCAAATTCTGGTATCGTAAGCCTAATATGCTGCGGATGGAATATACCCAACCCTTCAGCTACCTCATGATCCTGAACAAGGACAATGTGTACATAAAAGATGGGCAAAAGGAAAACAAGGTATCAACCCGCTCTAACAAGGTATTTAAGCAGATCAATAAAATTGTGATGGATTGTATCCAGGGAACGGCCCTCAACAGCGGCGATTTCAAGTCGGCTGTTTATGAAAACAAGGGCACTTATTTGGTTTCGCTTTCACCTGTTAACAAGCAATTGAGCGAGTTTTTCAAAACCATTGAAATTACCGTTGATAAAAAGGACTATTCCGTAGACACTATCCAAATGGTGGAAAACTCGGGCGATAGTACCACACTCCGTTTCACTAATAAAGAGATCAATGCCAGTATCCCGGATGCGCTTTTTGCTATTAAGTAGCTACCTGCTCATTTTGGCAAGCTGCTCATCGGTTTATAAAAATCTGAAACCGGCCGAAGGCAGCGTACGTGAGATCAGGAAATTTGCTCCTGATTTTACGCGGGCGCTTTACAAAACCGAGGTGGATGTTATAGGCGGTCACCATTTAAGCGGTCTGCTATTGATTAAAACCCTGCCCGATAAAAGCGTTCGTATGGTGTTCAGTAATGAAATGGGCTTTAAATTTTTTGATTTTGAGTTTAAACCCGATGGAGGCTTTAAGGTATATTACATCATAAAGCAAATGGATAAGCGCCCAGCGATCATTACACTGCAGAAAGATTTTGAACTGGTGATGATGCGCAAACAAAATCCGGAAACGGCCTATATTCGCAAGGACGACCATTACCTGTACTACGTTTTTCCGCAGGAAAAGGGCGCTAATTATTACATAACTAACAAAGCCGGAACAGAACTGATCCGCATGGAACGCTCATCCGACAGGAAACCCGTTGTGCAGGCCATTATGAAAGATTTTCATGACGGCATCCCCGATACCATCGGCATCAGCCATAAGAATTTTAAATTTAATATCGGCCTTAAACGTTTGGAAAGATAGATGCTTAACAATAACTTTTTCGATTTTACCACTCCCGAAACAGATGGCTGTTTGCTCAAAACAACCATCACCCTTAACCCCGCGCATGAGATTTTTAAGGGGCATTTTCCCGGTAATCCTATTGTGCCGGGTGTGTGTATGATGCAGATGATTAAAGAAGTGCTGGAAAATCAGCTCGGCAAAAAGTTAAGACTTGTTAAGGCTGATAATATCAAGTTTCTGTCGTTCATCAACCCTAATGAATACCCCCAGTTTGGGTTGGAGATAAAGATGAGTACCGTTGATGAGCAGGTTAAGGCAGATGCACAGCTGGTAAATGAGGGAATTGTGTTTTTGAAGTTTAAGGGAGTATTTAAATAAAAAATGTCATTGCGAGGAGCTGCTGGGGACGAGCGTTGGACGCGACGTGGCAATCTCGTAGCTATGCATAAATACATTGCAGGTTCGCTCTGCTTTCGACGAAATTGCCGCGCTACGCTCGCAATGAAATAGTTTTATAATAAAAGGCGAATATCAATTCTGCGGAGCCGCCTTAGCGCTTTTTCCTAACCTGATAGCTGCCAATAAATAATAAAAAGCCCCAAATGCTGAATATCCTGCTAAATTCACAATCCCCATATTAGGCGAATGTGCCATGACGATGAACGACACGCCGGCAAGCATAGATTGGCCGCCGCTCAATATCATCGGCCATTGACCGCCAAACTCTTTTCGCCTTTTCAAGCCAAGCACCAGTTGGATCAATCCTGTTAACAAAGCCCAGGCACCAAATACAATTAATGCAGCAGGTACACCTTTGGTTATAGCAAAACCTACTGATAAGGTTGTAATAATACTGATAGCAGCGTTTACATACTGTGGCGTTACCGATGTGCCATTACCCTGATTAGCGCGGATATCCAGGAATGTACCCACAACATCCCAAAGCGGATAGATTACGAGCAGGATAGTAGCTGCGGTGAATGAGGTTTTGGCTAATAAGGATACCAATATTACCCAGGTAACCGAAAATGCTACTCTTGTATAATAAAGCTTACGCAGCTCGCGTGCTGTTTTCACCGCGGCTGATGTTTCTATGATCAATGTTTTATTTGCTGACATGACTTTCAATTTTGTTTTCGTTTTTGTTTGATGAAGCAAAATTGGGCACAAAACCGGGCAGTAATTTTCACTTAGGTGAAAACCGGATGGGACATTTGTCAGCAGAGTATCGTTTTTACGGCTTTTGTTGGGATAGTCGCTTTTTGATTCGTGTTAGCGATGGGTTTTTGATTCCTAAATACGACGAAATGTGATAGGCAGGAATCCGGTTTACAATGTTGGGATGCTGGGCTACCATTTTTAAGTAACGTTCTTCGGCGGTGTTAAATAGAAACTCTTCTGTGCGAGCTTGCGAGTGGTTGAAGAACAGTTCGGCAATTAGGCGACCAAACCTTGGCCAGCCGGTCGGGGTTGTATAAAGATATTGGAGATCGGTATAATTGATGGAGATGATCTCGGCATCTTCCATCGCCTGTATAAAATAAGCGCAGGGGTACTGGTTAATGAAGCTCCTGAATGATACCAGAAATTGCTTTTCAGAGAAAAAATAAATATTCTTCTCTTCCTGCGTTTCGGGGTGTACATAATAAATCCGGAACAGACCTTTGGTTATCAGCGCCAGATCGGTACATACAACGCTTTGCATATTAAAAAAATCACTTTTAACAATTTTACGGCTGCGCCAGTAAGGCAGGCTAAGGGCAACATCATTTGCCGATAATTCGGCAAAATTGCCAAGCAGTTCGTTCAATACCTCCTGTTTTTCGTGCATAGTGTAAAAAATGTGTAATCCTCTCAAATATCGGTACAAAAAACCACACCCTTTTTCACCTTGGTTAATCAAATGAAAGTTTAATTTCTTATTTTACATTCAAACTAAATTCAGGATAAAAAACAATCGTTAAAAAAATCAATCAGCATCATGAAAAACATAAAATTATCGCGCCATGTTAATGAGTTTGATCGAGGTGGCCCTTTTCCTGTGTGCCATCATACTGGCGGCATCTGGTCCAAGAAAAAACAAAAAGAAAGAAAATAAGATCAATGCCGATGCGCTCCTGCATTCTGAATATCATGTTACAGAAAACGGCGGGCTGGAGCACATAAAAAGCAATTATTAAAATTTTATAACTCCCCTATCAATAACCGCGACAACCTTTTAAATAAAAAGAAACCGCCTCAAGTAATTTTGCGGCGGTTTTTTGTTTATTTTACCGCTTTATAAACCCTGTCTATCTCCCGGTTTGAAATACATTTACAGTTTTTTATTATTCAGCATAGTTCACAGCAGCCTGTTTGCGCAGGTAAAAGTTAGCGGGAAAATAACCGATGCTTCAAAAAGCCCGGTAACCCTGGCAGTTGTTAACCTTCAGCAGCAGCAATCCGAACAAATAAGGGCAGTACAAACTGATTCGCTGGGTATGTTTTATTTTACCGATGTTGATAATGGGGATTATTACCTAACCATCACATACACCGGCTATCAGAAAACAGAAATTAAACTAAACCTGCGGCATGACACCACCCTATTCATCACCCTTACCGACCTTATTACGCGGCTCAATGAGGTAACCGTAACAGCCAGCAAACCCTCTGTTGAAAACAGGAGCGATAAGCTGGTTTATAATGTGTCAACCAGTGCAACATCGGCGGGGGCTGATGCACTTACTGTTATAGGCCGGGTACCGGGCGTAAAGGTTGGTGATAACGACTTGGGTATTGTTGGCAAGGGCGGCGTTAAGGTTATGGTGAACGAAAGGCTGGTACAACTGGCCGGTACCGATCTGCTCCGCTATTTGCGTTCACTATCTGCAAGCCAGCTGGCCAGTATCGAGCTCATTAAAAACCCGGGCGCTAATTATGATGCCGAAGGGAATTCCGGGCTCATCAACATCACTCTCAAACACAGTAAAAAGCAAGGTTATTCGGGCAGTGTACAGATCAATGATAAACAATGGCTGCATAAACCGGCCACTGTTTATGGCACCAGCAATTACTGGTGGTTTAATGCCAGTGGTGACATCAACTATAATTCGGCCAAATTATCGGCCTATGCCAGCGTAAATATTGATCACGACCACGAATTGGAAGGCTTTGAAACCGATATTTATTACCCCAAACAAACCTGGCTGCAAACCGATACAGGCAACTACCGCTATCACAATTTAAATCTTATAGCCGGTGCCGATTACCGCCTGAGCTCAAAAGTTACGGTCGGCATAAATTACCAGGGCGGGAAAAACATCTATGACGGATCAGACCATGTGAGCAACCCCATCATCAACAACAGTACCGGCGCTATCGATTCAACATTAAGAACTTATGCCACCTACCATCCTGTAGCTATAAGCAACGCCGTTAACCTGCACGGTACTATAAAACTGGATACAGCCGGCGCCAAACTGCTGCTTAATGCTGATTACTTTAACTATTACCGTACCGACCGGTCTGACTTTGAAAGCAATACCTACCTTGCCAATGGTTCTCTGAATGCTGCCAGCCGCAACCGCTATCATGATACCAACAAGCAGGATATTAATATTTATACCTTTAAAGCAGATGCTGTTGTACCTGCCAAATATGCCCGCTTTGCATTTGGCGGTAAGCTCAGCTTTATCAACAATTACAGCAATGCATTCTATTATAAAAAAACCGTTAATGATTCACTGCGTTATGACGATAACCTGAGCAACGAGTTTACCTACACCGAAAACACCCAATCTGTTTATGGAAGCATAAGCCGCGAGGATGGCAAATGGAAATACCAGGCCGGTTTGCGGGTTGAACGAACCGAAACCAAAGGTTTTTCGCATACGCTTAACCAAACTACTGTTAATAATTACACTAAACTGTTCCCCTCGGCAACGGTGAGTTACCAGGCAGGGGTTGATCATATCCTTTCGCTAAATTTTGGCAGGCGTGTAAACCGGCCAACCTTTTGGAACCTTAACCCTTTCAAGAGCCTATTTACAGCCTACAGTTACGGCGAAGGCAACCCCTACCTTCAACCCGAATACAATACCAATTTTGAGTTTTCGCATACCTACAAAAACAGACTTACTTCGGCCATATTTCTAAATGTTACCAATAGTGGTTTTAACAATGTAACCATCGCCCGGCCGGATACCAACCTTGTTTATACTACTCCGCTCAATTTTATTAAAACTTACCGGGCGGGTATTTCCGAAAATTATTCGATGCAATTGCTTAGCTGGCTTGATAATAATAACCAGTTCACTTTTTATCATACAGATGCAAAATCGGCATTGACTACAGTAAATGGGATCAGCGGCTTCGGGACGTATATTGCTACTAACAACAACATCTATTTTAATGCCGATAAATCATTTTCATGTGCGGTAAACTTCTGGTACCAGTTTCCGGAGATAGACCATGTTGGTCGCAGCGACGCCTATTATAAACTCGACCTTGGTCTTAAAGCATCCGTTTTTAAAAAGAAGTTCGATGTTTCGTTTGTAATTAACGATGTTTTCAGGAGCAGCGCATCGGCAGTTACTACAATTGTTAACGGGGTAAGGCAAAAATACACCAACTTCCAGATTAACAGGTATGCTCTTGTTGGCATCAGTTACCGCTTTGGCAATAGCCAAAACAAAGCAGAAAAGCAGGATACCGGCAACCAGGAAGAGAAAGGCCGGATCCATTAAAAGCAAAAAGGGGCTTTTGCGGCCCCTTTCAAACAATTACAAAACAAAAACAAGGTTACATTTTACCTGTGCTGTCTTTCCCCGTTTTGCCTTTACCCATTTTACTTTTTGACATTTTATCATGGCTCATTTTATCCGAACCCATTTTGTCTGATGCCATTTTATCATGGCTCATTTTGTCCTTGCTCATTTTATCAGTACTCATTTTGCCTGAAGCCATTTTATCGTGGCTCATTTTGTCTTTGCTCATCTTGTCCTTTTTCATTTTACCGGTGTCGCTTAGCATAACGGTATTATGCGCAGGATTTAATGTTTTAGCTTGTACATTAGCTGTAATGCCGGCAATAGCGAGGGTGGCGATAAGGGAGCCCGAAATAATTGATGTGATTTTCATGTTTGATTTTTTAGTTGGTATTTGCCGCTTAGTCGGGTTGATAAATGAAACCTTACAAAATATTTTCATTTATTTAGAAAGCCATCCGGTAGGCTATCAATCAAAAAAATTCGTGAAATTCGTGCACACTCAATTCGACCACATTAAAGCTACTTTATGGAGATCAGCCAGGCACAGCAACTTGTAGATAACTGGATAAAAACAACCGGCATCAGGTATTTTAACGAACTTACCAATACCGCTATTTTAATGGAAGAGGTTGGCGAAGTAGCCCGCATTATGGCGAGGCAATACGGCGAGCAATCATTCAAAAAATCAGATACGGAAGTTAACCTGGCCGATGAAATGGCCGATGTGCTTTTTGTACTTATTTGCCTGGCCAATCAAACCGGCATCGACCTAACCGACGCCCTGGAAAAGAACATGGAAAAGAAAAGCATCCGGGATGCCAAACGGCATAAAAGCAATGAAAAACTGAAATAGTTAAAATTAAATTCTACAATATTTAAATAAACAAAATTAAATTTCGTTTATTTTCTATTTAATATAATTTAATAAGGCAATCATCGTTTAATTTAAACAATTAAACAACCTTATTATGAAAACCTATTTTATACTGTCGGTAAGTTTTTTACTGGTACTGACATCCTGTGAACGTCAAAAAGAACAAAAAGCAACAATTGCCGAAGTGGCGTTAGCACCCGTTCCTCCTGCAGAAAAATCTGATATGGAAGTATTTAAAACGCCGGCAGGTGTTGACGATAAACACGTTTCTGCCAATACAACAATTACCGATACCGCCAAAAAGATCATCAAGGAAGGAGACATCCGTTTTGAAACCGGCAATCCGAAAGCAGCAAGACAAAACATCGTTTCATCGCTCAAAAAGTTAGGCGGTTACCTTGCCGAAGAAAATGAGACCAACAGCGGCGAAACCAATCAAAAGGAATACAGTCTCAAGATCAGGGTTCCCTCTAAAAACTTTGATGCTTTTTTAAATAGCTTAACTTCCAATGCAGATCATATCGACTCCAAAAACATTCACATCAGGGATGTGACAACGCAATTCATCGACGTTAAGGCACAAATCAACAATAACAAGCAGTTAGAGCAGCGTTATTTGCAGTTGGCTGCTAAAGCTATCAAAATGACCGACCTGCTGGCTATTGAAGATAAGCTTGCCGCTATCCGTACCGAAATTGACTCGGCACAAGGGCAGTTGAACTATTTAAGCAGCCAGGTGAGTTACAGCTCGCTGGATATCAGCTTTTACACCAGGCAGGCCAACCTGGTTAACAACGGCAATGGTTTTGGCTATAAGTTTAAAAACTCACTGAGCACCGGCTGGGATACCATGCAAAACATGTTCTTTTCAATAGTATCCCTGTGGCCTTTAATATTTGTTGCGTTAATTATTTACCTGTTAATCATCCGCTGGAAAAAACGAAGGAGAGCAAATGTGTTAACAGAGGCATAAAAAATATCGTTAAAGTTAACTTAATGTTTAAATTATAAAAAGGCTAATGCAAAAAGGTATTAGTTGATGAAGATTTAATTAAAAGGGTAGAAACTTTACTAAATTATTTAATAAATGCTTGATAAGTAGAAATTTAACACCTAATTTTAAGCACCTAATTATTTGATCATGATCCGTGTACGGTCTAAAGTTGTACTGTTGGTTGCCCCCCATGTAGTTGGCCTTGAGGTATTGCCTAATAACAAGGTTTTTAAACATATTTCAGCTATTCCGGCTATTTTTCCATCCATACACGATATCAAACCCAACCTGCTCATACTTGATTACGACTATCTTGCTCAAGACATCGAAAAGATCCTTCGCCGTTTAAGCGCAAACATTGCATACAAAAACATCAGGATTTGCTGCTATAAAAACAAATGGAACTCCAAGGTGGATCCTTTCCTGAAAACATTAGGCGTTGACCATATTTTTTACGCTGAAGATATGCAGGACGAAGTCACCAGGAAAAGCGCATTTGACGCCATTGGCAACGTTATAATGGATGGGACGTTTTTTAATTTATTAAAGCCGGTGCATTGAGTGTCCGTTTCTTTTAGATATCATTGCGGACACGCGGCGTGGCAATGACCTGTTTTTATTCCTATATCATGGTTCTTGTCATCCTGCCTCCTGATCTCTTGTTTCCTGATTCTTGATGTCTTGCTTCTGACCCGTCTTGTCTCTCCTTTAAACAACCACATCTCCCTCAAAAACCCTAACAGCCGGCCCTTCTAAAAAGATTTCCGTAAAGGCGCTGCCATCATAATCAAAACGGATATTGAGGTTGCCCCCCAATACTTTTATAGGAGTGGTAATATGCCCGGTTTGTTGTTTGTGCTGCGCCATGGCCAGGGCAACTGCAGTTACGCCTGTTCCGCAGGCAAAAGTTTCATCCTCTACCCCACGCTCAAATGTGCGTACAAAGTAGCCCTCCTTCATTGGTTCAACAAAATTTACATTAATGCCGTTTTTGCGATAAGTGGCATTATTGCGGATAGCATGGCCTTCCTGGTAAACATTGCGCTGTTCAAGCCCCTCAACCAGCTTTACGTAATGTGGCGAGCCAGTGTTAAGCACATAAGCGTCAGCATCGGTATTAATTTCGTTTACATCAATCATTTGCAGACTTACCCAATCACCTTCGTCTGAAATTTTGGCATAATGCGAGCCATCTACCGCCAAAAATTCAGTTTCCGATTCAATAACGCCTAAAAATTTGGCAAAGGCCACAATGCAGCGACCGCCGTTGCCGCACATGCTGCTTGGCTGGCCGTCGGCATTATAATAAATCATCTCAAAATCGTACCCTTCTTTGTTTTGCAACAGCATCAAGCCATCACCACCGATACCGAAACGACGATCGCACAGGCCCGAAATCAGCTTAGGATTATGATGATCAACGCTGTTATCGCGGTTATCAATCAAAATAAAATCATTGCCTGCGCCCTGGTATTTATAAAAATGTATCTTCACAATTATCCTGTTAATATCAGCCCCTTTAGTCTTCAACAAAACCCGTGCTAACAATTAAAATAGCCGAGGTTTATGTATTTAACAAATTTTAACAAAAAACGGGATAACTAATCATTGATTATCTCGTCTATATGGTATTAAATTTGATCTGTAAAATAAGTAAACTTAATAATAAGAAAGGCAAATAATAAATGAAAAAGATTGGTTTAACACTATTAACCGCTTTTGTTGGAGGTGCGATGGCCTTAGGAGTATACAAGGTTATCGAAAACAAGTACTCCGACAACCTGAGCTTTGAAGACAAGCAAAAGGTATATTTTACAAGCAACCCGTCCACCCCGGTTTCATCAACCGGCGACCTTGATTTTACCCAGGCAGCGGCTGCAGCAACCCCGGCGGTGGTTTACATCCGCACAACCTATACTAACAAAGGCAGCGGCGGACAGGACCAGCTGGAGCAAATGTTTGGTGATATGTTTGGTCAGCGGGTACGTCCGCAAGGGCCGCAGATGGCATCAGGCTCTGGTGTTATCATTTCGCCCGATGGCTACATTGTAACCAACAACCACGTGGTTGAAAAGGCCGATAAAATTACCGTTGCTACCAATGACCACCGTACTTTCAGCGCCAAAGTTATCGGCACCGACCCAAGTACAGATCTTGCTCTCATTAAAGTTAGCGCTAACAACCTGCCAATTGTAAAATTAGGTAACAGCGACGACGCTAAAGTTGGCGAATGGGTTTTAGCTGTAGGCAACCCTTTTAACTTAACATCAACCGTTACAGCCGGTATCATCAGCGCCAAAGGCCGTAACATTGGTATTATTGGCAGCGAAAACAATGATGACGATAACCCGTTTGGCCGTACCCGCAACCAGTCGACTCCTAAGCTGAACAAAGCTATAGAGTCGTTCATCCAAACCGATGCGGCTATTAACCCTGGCAATAGCGGCGGTGCCCTGGTGAACACCCGTGGCGAACTGATCGGTATTAACGCCGCTATCGCTTCACACACCGGTTCATATGAAGGCTACGGCTTTGCAATCCCGGTTAACCTGGCTAAAAAAGTACTGAACGATATCAAGAAATTCGGTACAGTAAAACGCGGTTTTGTAGGCGTAACGTTCACCGAACTTAATCCCGACGTAGCCCAAAAACTTGATGTGACAACCACCAACGGCTTGTATGTTAACGACCTTGTACCGGGCGGCGGTGCCGAGCAGGCAGGCTTACGCAAAGGCGATATCATTGTTAAGGTTGAAGGTCAGCCGGTTTATGAATCATCTGATCTGCAGGAGCGTGTAGGCCGTTTACAACCCGGCGACAAGATCAACGTTACCGTGTTGCGCGATGGTAAGGACAAAGATTTCGCGGTAACGCTTAAAGGAGATGCCGTAGCACCATCAAACCGTATCGCGGCGTCTAAATCGGCTGAAGAGCTGTTTAACAAACTGGGCGCAAGCTTCCACGCTTTAACCCCTGCCGAAAAGAACAGGCTGCATGTTAACGCCGGTGTATTGGTTACCCAGGTACGAGAAGGTGGTTTATTTGACGCCGCCGAAATACCCGAAGGCGTTGTGATCACCAGCATTAACAAACTGCCGATTAGCAGTATCGAAGATATTGACAAGGCAATTGTAAAACCTATCCAGGGCAATATCATTATTGCCGGGATCTACCCCGATGGTTCGCACTTTAGCAGCGCGTTCCCGGCTCAATAAGCTTTTTTAAGTGATTTTGCATACGGAAGCTCCGGTCTCTTTTGAGATTGGGGCTTTCTTTTTATGTGGGATTTTAGGGATCTAATGGACCTTTTGTGGTAATTAACTTACATCGTCCGCTCTTGGCCGCGGGGGCCAGTTACTTTACCTTAGATGCAAAGTAACCAAACATCAAGACAAAAAAATGCTTCCTCCCGCGGGCCATACTCCCTGGCCCGCTTTTTTGTCGGGCCAGCGCACTTTTGTTTTGGGGTCAAAAAAATCATGTCATTGCGAGGAGCAGCACGGGAATGAGCATCAAGAGTGACGCGGCAATGACATGGTTTTGAGTACGCTGGCGCTATTACTGTCTTGTCTCTTTCCTTCCTCGTCAGCAGGTAAGCTTCGGGCGAAAGCGGACAGAACAATGGTCGCCTTGCGCGATGGAAAGGGCATAGCAAGTTTTTGCAGAAGAGGTAGCAACGAGCGGGCGAAGCCGGGCAAAATAATTGCAGCCCGTGGTTCTGTCCGCTTTGCAGGGCAAAGGCCTTGAGCGCAAAGAAGCCTCCCTGCTGACTTGACTTTTTGGTTACTTTTGTGTCAAGACAAAAGTAACAGCCACCCGCGGCAATTGAGCGGGCCAATGTTAGTTAAATACAACTAAGGCCAGTTTAAAACAAATTAACCCCAAAGCTCCATCCAACCCAACCAGTCCAGTTACGATTATCACGAATAAAAGAATGATGCAGGTCCCGCACATAAGCATAACCATCAACAGGACTGCGTTGATCCGAATACAGAAAATTCAATGACGGGCCTGCAAAAATTGAAAACTTCCGGCTTACCTTATAAGTGAAATCAAGGTTGAACTTGTTAAGCTGATTGGTTTTTAACCAGGTACCCTGGTACAGGTAACTTGAACCAATTTCGGTGTTGATAGCCAGGTGCTGCCCCAGTCCAAACTCGCGCCCGAACCCCAAACCAAATGAATATAATTTACTGTTGCCATCAACCCGCATACCGCCCTGCCAAATGGTGTACAGCTTGTTGTTGCCGTTTTTGAAGGCGAGGTTAATATTTTGAGTTTCGTTAGTGGAGATAGCGAGCTTATGGTAACCGCTGTTGATAATATTCAACAGCCCGATACTAAATCCCGAAGAAGTATCGGCTATGTTTACCAGCGCCAGTTGAACACCGGTGAGATGTTTGGCATAGTTAAACAATCCCGCCACCTGCAAGCCGCCAAACTTTTGCTGTGCTATATTACCAATCCCACCCAGTTGTAACGCGTCGGAATTTTTGCCTGCAATATTGCCTATCGCCCCTAACTGAATGCCCCTGACTGATCCGCGGGTATGATTGTATAAAGCCGACAACTGCAAACCATTCATGTTTTGTTTTACGCTGTTATGGAGCAGGGCCAGCTGAATGCCCCGCACGTTACCCAGCACGTTATTGTACAAGCCGCCAAGCTGAATGCCATTTACTGAGCCGCCCACCACATTAAAGATCCCGGCTATTTGTACCGCACCAACGTCGCCTTTATCTAAATTGAAAATAATGCCCATTTCAAAGCCATCAACCCCGGCATTATAGCCGCCTACAGCATTGAGGGAAACCACGTTCACTACCTGTCCGCTGAAGTTGCCGTGAGTGCTTACGCCCGGTATGGCCGAAGCCTGGAAGGGGGCCTGTGCAATCAACCCGCCGAGATTGGCCGCCTGGATTTGCTGTTTGGTGGAAAGAAACAGTCTGCCCAGCGAAGTATTTTCGACCCCAGAATAATCGTCGCTAAGGATATACCCCAGGAGGCTGCGTTTTTTCTTCAGGGTGGTGTCGGTGCTCCTTACGTTAACATCTGCTAAAAAAGTAACCGTTGTATCCTTATAAAATTCCCGGCTGATGGTGAGGGTGATCGGCTGGCCTTCGTTATGCAGGCTAATATCAAAATGACCTTCCTTATCGGTCAGTACCGATTGCAATTGCTCGTGCGAGTATACACTGGCATTGGGCAGGCTATGACCGGTTTGCTCGTCGGTTACGGTACCGCTGATGTTGTAATTGTCGCCCTCGGTAGCGGCCTTGTCGGTAACTATAGTGAGTTGGCGGGGCGCATATCTCAGGATAATAAAATTCTTCGATTCGCGGTACTCAAAGCGATAGCGAAGCATGTGGTCAAGCACTTCTTTAATCGTCCAGTTATCGGCATTGATGGTAACCAGGCTGTCGGTTTTTACAATGTTGCTGTTGTACGAAAAGTAGAAGTTGCCTTTTTGTTCGATGGTTTTAAGCACCGTGCCCAGTCGCATTTCAGTTACGTGTACGGATATGTTTTTGGAGAGGATGGAATCGGCACGAGCGGTTAAAGCCGTAAGAAGCAGCAGGCAGATGGTATGGTTTAGGTAACGATGTAATTTATACAACATAAAAGTATTATTCAGCCAATATTAATAAACCAGCAATTTTTCCACTACGTCATTGCGAGGCACGAAGCAATCGCGAGCTATACAGGGCAGATTTGCACGGCCGATCTGCTTATTGGCGATTGCTTCGTGCCTCGCAATGACGTCTTTTTTAATACTGCGTTTCTTTCCTTTCTACCTCAACACAATCCCCTTTTTCCCGCGCTCTACTTTGATCTTGAACGTTTCGGAGATCACCAGCAGCACCTGATCTAACGACTGATCTTTAAACACCGTAGTGATAGGCAGGTTGGGAATGGCTTTATTGCCTATAACAATGTGCGCCCCGTAGATCTCATTTAACGAGCCCACCAATTCGTGCAGCGGGGTTTCATCGCAAACCAGTTCGTGGGTTGCATAGTAGTTATATAAACGCCCTTTGATGCTTTCTTTAGCCTGCAGGCCATCCTTACCGGTAACCAATACCTTTTCGCCGGGATTGAGGTTTACGCTTTTTTTCTTTTCGCTTACGTTGACAATGCCCGTTTCAACAATAACCTGCGTTTTGCCGTCGCGGCTCTTTACATTGAATGACGTGCCAACCACTCTAACCGTTACACCGTTCACCCTAATTATAAAAGGTTTTGTTTTATCGGGCGTTACTTTAAAAAACGCTTCGCCCAGCATAGTCACCGGGCGAATCTTGCCGGTAAATTTTTCGGGGTAAATAAGCGAGCTATGACTGTTCATGGTAACTACCGAACCATCGGGCAGGGTTTGCGCGCGGGTTTTAGCTTCGCTTTCTATTTTAATAAAAGCGATGTTCCGGTTGTCGTAATAATGGCTGATAGTTAACCAGGCTACAGTACAAATCAACAGTAATGATGCAGCTATACCCACCCACCAGCTGGTTTTCATTTTGTGAATCCGTGCCGGTTGGGTTGTAATTGGGGCAGCACTATTCAGCCTTTTCTGCAGCCGGAGGTAAGCGGCATCTTCATCCAAAGTTTTAGTTGAAGCAATTTGCCGGCTCTCATCCCAGATCAGTTTAAAATTATCATATTCCAGCCTGTTAGCAGGCGAAGCGGCAATCCAGTTCTGTATAGCTTCCACCTCGGCGGGCGTAGCTTCGCCAACCAGATATTTCACCAGCAAATCATCATCTATGGGCATACCGGTATAGCTCATACAAACCAATTAATTAGTAACAATAAAACAATGGGTAAAAACTCGGCCAGTTTTTGGCGCATTACCCGCAGCGCTTTGCCCATCTGGTTTTCGATGGTCTTGATCGAGAGGCCCATTTGATCGGCAATTTGCTGGTATTTCAACTGCTCAAACCTGCTGAGCTGAAAAATGATACGGCACTGCTCGGGCAGCTCGCTCAGGGCTTTTTCAATGTGCTTTTGCAGTTCGGCGGTGAGCAGTTTTTTTGAGGCCGAATCATCATTACCAACCTGCTCCATCTCATCAGCATAATACACGCCAAAGTTGGCGCGCACCTTTTGGTGTTTTAAGTAGTTCAAACTTTCGTTATGTACCGAGCGGTATAGGTAAGCCTTGATACTGCCATCGGTTTTAAGCTGATCGCGTTTTTCCCAAATGCGGCAAAATACGTTTTGTACTACCTCTTCGGCCATTTCATCATCCTTTAAAAAAGTGTAGGCATAGGCGTGCAGACTTTTAAAGTGATCTTTAAAAAGCCGCTCAAAAGCTTTCTGGCTTCCCTGTTTAATTAAACCAATGGCCGTGCTATCGCTGTATTCCACTTTTAAGGTGTAGATGTTAGCGCTAAAGATAGCTTGTTTGGCCTTTAAATTCATAGTACCCAAATGTTAAAAATCAATCAGGCCAGTTGAATTTGGATCGTATACAACGAATGATGAATATCAACCTTGCTGCACACACCATTGGTATAGCTGTAAAAATTGTAATTGCCATCGGGCAGATCAATACGGTATACATGCGAGCTCACTTGCTTAACCTGTAGAAACTGCTGAAAGTTGTCCGAGTACACCTGCGCCCGGTCGGCCGGTTCACGGCAGTACAACAGCATGAGGTTGGCGGCTATTTGCTTTTGATCAACCGTTTTGCCGCATTTGCCTTCGGCGATGGTTTGGTAGCCCGAGGCAACAGCTTTGGTTTGGCGGTTGCATTTTTCCGAACCATTGACATTTCTGCACACCTGCGAACTCATGAGCTTGCCATTGTTAAAAGTGCTCTCCTCCTGGATCTCCACCTTGATGCTGAAAATGAAGCGCATTTTTACCTCGGAGATCATTTTGAGGTACAGCTTATCACCCTGGCGCTTTTGATACAGGTTCATGTGGCCAACCACCTTGCCGCTGTGCAGCACATTGTATTTAACCGTTTGTTCCTGCGCCAGGGCGCCGGAAGCAAGGCACAATAAAGCAGCCACCATAGCAGCCCTCCTCAGCGGACCGAAGATATTGAACGTTGGGAAAGTTTTATTTTGGAGGGCAGGCCGGATATATTTTTTAAATAACCAAATTATTAAAGCGGGTATCATGGGTTGTCAT
>Ga0157372_10001280_pt1 | contig 27216 bp, 23 predicted proteins | sample C55metaG_FD_115307 | JGI IMG/M metagenome (GOLD analysis project Ga0157372, IMG submission 115307) | Corn rhizosphere microbial communities from Kellogg Biological Station, Michigan, USA - C5-5 metaG | ecosystem: Host-associated > Plants > Roots > Rhizosphere > Soil | place: USA: Michigan...
GATCATATAAAAACAAGCGCGGGCAGCTTCAGCCGCTTCTCCCGTAGCTTCAGTCCACCATCACGCGAGGGAGAGCCCGAAACCATTGTCGTTTCCTGGAGCGATCACGGCGGGTTCGTGTACCCGATCTCCGATCTCGTGTATTTATAGGAATCCCTAAAAGTGCGTTCATTCCTTTATTTTATTCCGGGATCTATTTATATTTGAATCAAACACAAACATTCATGGAAACAATTACGCCTCCTCCTATTTCACAGGAAAGCTATAATCACGCTGCCAACCTGTTGGTTAATCACAACAAAACTTCGTTCGAAGTAAAAAATCTTATGATCGCAAGAGGACTCAGCAGCGAGCAGGCAACACAACTGGTAAATGAGCTGGAGGACCAGATCCTGGAAGCAAAAAAGCAGCGTGCGAAAAAAGACATGCTGTATGGCGCGCTGTGGTGCGTAGGTGGTACTATTCTAACCATTGCCGATACCGGTTTCATCTTCTGGGGTGCGATTGTGTTTGGAGGCATCCAATTCATCCGCGGCGCGATCAATTCCTGAGAAGAATCAATCAGCCGATCTCCACCGTATACACATCGCTGTTATTCCTTAGAATGCTTTTTACATGAAAGCCGCCTTCCTGCGGGATCTCTTCCTTGAGGTCGAACATGATGCAGTTGCGGCTCAGCCCCTCAAAGATCAGCGTGAATTTCTGCCCGGCGTTTTTTAATGTCCAGTACGGGTAAAAAGAAATATTGAAAGCCGTGACGAGCTTCGCCCGCTTGCCGCTGCCGTGCTCGATAAGGAACGTACTCGGCCAGATGCGGTACGCTGCATCCATCGAACAAACGCAATGCACGATCACCTGGTTCTCTTCCGCCACCATGGTTTCGGTTGCAACTTCTTCTTTTACTTCTGTTATGATCTCTGGCTCTGTAGGCATCGTAATGTCTGTTAAAAAATTGGTCATTGCGAGAAGGTACGACGAAGCAATCTTTTAATAATTTCTTTTACTTTTAATGAGATTGCTTCGCTTACGCTCGCAATGACGTATTACACAAGAAGCCCCTTCATCTCTTTCTTCCAGCCCTTCTCCGCCTTCTCGATTTTAATTTTCGTGCAGCCGTTGAACGCTGCAAATGCCTTCAGCTTTTCCGCAAATGCAGCATTGAATTTATCATCGGGCTTAAAGCCTTTTTCAAAATGCATCACCTTCACATAAAATGTTTTGGATGCACGATCCGCCTTCGGATCAAAGCGCCCTGCAAATGTATCGCCATACAGAACAGGCAGGCAGAAATAACCGAACTTCCGCTTCGGTTCGGGCACATAGCATTCCACCTGGTAATCGAAATCAAAAAAACGGTGAAGGCGCTTGCGCTGGATCACGAGGTTATCAAAGGGAGAAAGCAGGTGAATGTCCTTTTTTAATTTCAGCTTTTCAACCGCATTCAATTGCGCAAGGCTTGTGATAAAAGGACTGTCGCCACAGCCCTCTGCAAGCACCTCCTTATATTCCCCGGAGCTTATCAGTTTCTTCAGTGCCTTGTTCACCGGTTCCTTCAGGCCTTTCCGCAGGTAAGCGATCTCCTTCTCCTCCACTACCCCATTCGCTTCCACCGCTTTCCTTACAAGGTATTCGGCATATTCGGCGGCAGCAGGCATTTCCGTATTCACACCTGCAGGCAGCACACGTTCGGCAAGATCGTACACCTTCTGAAATCCCTGTCGCCTCGCCACCATCAGGGTACCATCCATAAACAGCTGCTCCAGCGCCTTCTTCGCGGGCTTCCATTCATACCAGTTGCCGGGGCCTGTGCGCTTGAACTCAAAATCCTTCGACTGCAATGCGCCTTCCGCCTTTATCCTGTCGAGTACATACTTCATCACTTTTTTATCCTGCGCAAACCAGTGAGATTTTCCCTCCGCGAAGATCTTTTTACGCGGAAGTGAAAACCGGTAATCGCTCATCGGCAGGTAGGATGCCGCATGGCTCCAGTATTCAAAAACCGATTTATCATTTTCCATCAGCTCACTGAGAAAGCGTTCCTGGTAATCGGGCAGGCGGCTGTAGAGCGTATGATGGTGCGCTCTCGCCACCACGGCAAGCGTATCGATCTGTACATAGCCGAGATGGGTGATGGCAGCGAGCGCTCCTTTTTTGCCCTTTCCGAAATGCCCGTTCAGCAAGCCCTGGCTGTTGAGCGCAAGGAGCCGGATCGACTTCAAAGGCAGTATTTCAGGGCGTTGTGGCATGGGAAAATTTATTAGCCAAATTAAGGAATTTTCTTAATTTTGGTATCCTTTTAAATACAAGATAACATGTCGAAAAAACTAAGCTTGCTCCTCCTGGTGCTGATCAGCCTTTCGGGCTACGCGCAGGATGTAACTGCCACGGTGAAAGTTCCGAACAGCGTTGCACCGGGAAAAGACCTCACTGTGGAAGTAAGCGTGAACAAGCCGGGCGTAAGCGGTTTCATGAAATATTTCCAGGACCTTCCGGCCAATTATACAGCTGCGGACATCGACAGCAAGGGCGGGAATTTTACCAATGCCGACAACGGCGCAAAGATCATCTGGATCTCCCCGCCAAGCGCCGATCAGTTCACCATGACCTATAAAATTTCGGTTCCGCAGGGAGCAAGCGGCAGCATCTCCGTTGGCGGAAAATTTTCCTACGTGGTAGGCAACGAGCGTAAAACATTTGATGTGGAGCCGCAGGTAGTGAACATTGGCAGCGGAAGCGCCGGCAGCACTCCGCCGCCGGTAAAGGAAGCCGTGAAGACAACTCCGCCTCCTGCTGAAACAAAGCCCGCGGTAACCGAAACGAAGCCTGCAGAAACCAAGCCCCCGGTTGCAGAATCAAAGCCAACACCTCCACCGGCTGAGGAAAAGCCAAAGCCCGAACCAAAAAAGGAAACGCCGGTGGTGATCACAACTCCCGTTAACAAAACGCCTACAAGTGCCGCACCTACTGCCACTGCAGGAAGGTCGTACCGCGTACAGATCGGTGCATTTTCCCAGAAGCCCCGTATCGACGGCGTTCCGGAATCGTCGACCGTGGTGCTCGATAACGGCATGACAAAATATTTCAGCGGTAATTTCAAAACCTATGAAGAAGCAAAGAAACGCAAGAACGAGATGATCGATAAAGGATTCCAGGGGGCGTTCATTGTGGCTTTTGAGAACGGGAAGATCGTGAAATGATTCAGCACGGATTACACAGATTTCTTTACCGCTAAGGCGCCAGGACGCTACGTATCAGAATAAAAAAAGCGAAACAATTACTTGTTTCGCTTTTTTCTTTGCGTCTTCGCGTCTCTGCGGTTATAATCCCAGCTTCTTCGCGATCTCCTTCTTCACGCCATCCTTGTGCAGCATGATCGAGGTTGTTTTGTATTTTACAAATGCCTCGGAAGCGTAGAAATAACCATCGCATTCGTTATTCTTCACTCCCCAGGAGTTCTTCACAATGTAGTATTTTGTTCCGTTCTGATCCGTTACAATGCCCGTGATGTGCATTCCGTGGTCATCCTGTGTCTCGTAATTATCGAATGCTTCCTGGCGCATTGCCTGGGTGATCACCTTCTGCTTGCCCGGGTTCAGGATCACGGAATCGATCTTCTCTTTTTTAATGTCGGACCAGTCCACATCCGGAACCACGGCCACTCCGTTTTTAAAGGAGAATCCTTTTTCGCTCACATCGGCGCCCCATGCAATGGAATAGCCATTCATGATCGCGTTGTCCATGATCTCGATCATTTCGTCAACAGGCACGTTGTACACCTGGTCCCCTGCCCAGTTGTCGGGCACTTCCAGCATGAACTTCGAATAGAACGGGTGGTGCGAGAAAGAAGAGATCTCGATGTAATTCTCCATGTTCAGGCCGAGCATATCCGCGAATGTTTTTGGCGTGTATTGCTTTCCTTCGTAGGTAAATGTTTTTGGGATCGGCCCCAGGTATCCGTCGAGCGTAGCATTGAACGCTTTTTTCCAGCCCGGGTTCGGCTTTGCGCTTTTGATCACAGCATCCACAATGGCCCGTGTTACAGCGTCGAGGTCGTTGTGGTTGATCTCTTTTTCACCGTTTGCAAGTCCGCTGTAAACCGATTGAGGCACCATTCCGGAATCCTTCACCACCTGGATCACATCATGGAAAGCACCGCCGCCTGCGAAGTTTACAGAGCCGTGCATGCGCACGAACTTATCAGCTTTCATGTTGTAGGCCGTGTGCACGATGAACATTTCCGACAGGTTCACCTTTGGCTTTTTCATGCGCAGCATTTCCGATTCGAGGAAAGAGAGCGATGAGAAGGTCCAGCAGGTTCCCGACTGGTTCTGATTCTGCACTTCCGTGCTTTCAAGGTTTTTAACAACGGTAAATTTATAATTTCCGTCCTTCTTGTTGGTGATGGTTGTTTGTGCGCTTAGAGCGGATGCACCAATGGCAATCGCTGAAAGCAGGATCGATTTTTTAAAGTTCATTGTGTTGAGAGAGATTTATGTGTATTTAAATATGCGAATAAAATGCATTGCTTATTTCCGTATTTGATAAGCGGCAAATAGGTGTTATAATTGGTTTTCTGCGTGGCTAAGCCTGCGCTGTAGGCCCGCCAAAATGCAGCGGCAGCACATTCGGCATTTCGGTATCCTTGATAGGCCCATGCGTCTGCTCAAATTTCTTGATGTTATCATTGAGCGCTTTCATCAGGCGCTTTGCGTGCTGCGGCGTTAGTACAATGCGCGATTTCACCTTTGCCTTCGGCACGCCGGGCATTATCTTGATAAAATCGAGCACAAATTCCGAATTAGAATGGGTGATGATCGCCAAGTTGGAATAAATACCTTCTGCGATCTCTTCGCTTAGTTCTATGTTGATCTGGTTAGGGTTCTGCTCTTCCATGGTTATTTTTTTAGAATCGTAAAGTTAATTATTTCCCCTGAAAATTCCCGGAAAAACTTGTTCATGGGATGCACGCAGTGAAGCGTATCGGGAAGCAGACCGGTTCTATTTAAATAAAAAAAATCCCGGGAATGCTCCCGGGACTTTTCTTATAATTTTTGTTCCTACAATTTCGTGATCAGGATCGAAGCATTCACAGCCGACAATGTTCCTCCTGTGTTTGCCCCAAGATTAACACTTGCAGGGGAACCGGTATTGTTCAGCTGGATCACATCGCCTGCATTCACGTTGATGATCACCTGTCCGCTGGTTTGTGTGTTCGCAGTCGGAGAACCGTTCCGTGAACCCGCAACGGAAACACTGTTCTGGTATATAGAGAACTGGTTTGCAGAAGATGCAGATACCGTAAATTCTATTTTGTATACTCCCGATACGTTTATAAAGATGAACGATGATCCCGGGTTATGCGTAATGTTCGAAGAAAGCACGCCGTTTGCATCAAACGTAACTGCATTTCCAAGCGTTACAAATTGTGCGGAGGTATTATAGATGTATGCATATTCCGAAGAAGCGGTTGCTCCCGTAGCCCCTACCGCACCTGTTGCGCCCGTTGCACCCGTAGAGCCAACAGTTCCTGTAATGGAAATGTTCCAATTGTTTACCACGGTACCGGAGGTACCGGCAAACATGTCAACGTTAACTACCATGGAGGTTCCGCTATAAGAGGTTATTATTCCTTCCATATAGTTTGCAATAGTTGTCTGATCTACCAGTCTCACTCTGTCGCCTGCAATGTATGCCAAACCTGCCTGGGTTGAAAATGTTTTACTACCTAAACTGCCAAGTGTTTTAGCTGAGTTGGAAGTTGCGCTATAGCCGCTTCCCGTTGAACCAACTGCACCTGTAGCACCTGTCGCTCCGGTTGCACCATTTGCACCTGCAGTTCCCGTTGCACCGTTAGCTCCTGTAGCGCCAGTTGAACCAACGGCACCGTTTGTTCCGGCAGTTCCTGTTGCTCCCGTAGCACCGGTCGCTCCTGTAGCACCGTTCATTCCCGGCATTCCCATGCCCATAGGTCCCATCGGGCCCATTGCACCTGTAGATCCTGTAGCACCTGTTACCCCGGTTATCCCGGTTGCGCCATTGGTTCCGTTCGTACCCGCAGTTCCTGTTGCACCTGTTGCACCTGTTGCTCCGTTCGTGCCATTGGTACCCGCAGTTCCTGTAGCACCTGTTGCTCCTGTTGCACCGTTCATTCCCGGCATTCCCATGCCCATCGGACCCATAGGTCCCATTGCACCGGTAGAGCCCGTCGCACCCGTTGTTCCTGTTGTTCCTGTTGTTCCATTTATCCCGTCAATACCTGCTGTTCCGGTTGCCCCTGTTGCACCGGTAGCGCCATTCATTCCGTCGATCCCTGCTGTTCCGGTTGCTCCGGTTGCACCAGTAGCGCCATTCATTCCCGGCATTCCCATACCCATTGGCCCCATAGGACCAGTAGAACCTGTTGCTCCGTCCATCCCGGTTGCACCTGTTGCGCCGTCCATGCCTGCAGCTCCGGTTGCGCCCGTAGCGCCATCGATCCCGTTTGCACCTGTAGCTCCCGTTGCGCCAACGCCACCCGTTCCGGATGTTTCAGCATACAAAGCATAAGGAACGCTCATCAGCTGGGTTGTTCCCGTAATGGTATACGATGTTCCGCCCGAAGGATCGGTTTCTGTCATAATGAAGTATGGACCTGCTGCCCAGTTGATCGAAGCGAACGTTCCCGTAACAGGAGTTCCGCTCCCGATCTCGATCGTCACCAATCCGTTAATGTTTGTGGTGGCTGTTTGTGTTTCTACGTAAACCGCAGTACCTGTTGGAGATCCCTGAAGGATGCTCACCTGCATACCGATCGGCGATGATGTAACAAGCGCATTCGACGAATTGCGAATCACCGCCTGGTAGCTCATTTTTTGCGGAGCCTGCGCTGATGTTGTTAAAACCTGTACGCTGAACAACAGCATCGCAGTAATACGGAGTAATCCTTTTTTCATGAATTTAGTTTTTGATGATTTTAAATATTTTTATCTCTTTATTGCTATCGAGCACCTTTACGAAGTAAATGCCTTTGCTCAGCGTGATCATGGAAATTGCCGTTTCGCTGCCACTGAGCTTGTCGCTGCTGATGAGCTTGCCCTGCGCATCGGAAAGCGTATAGAGCATTCCCGAAGTGGAGAGATCTTTAATGGTCAATGTCACCTGCTCCGCAGTAGGGTTCGGATAAACAGAAGCGGATAGATCAATATTTTTTGTATCCAGGCCTGTGATCACGTAAATTTCGAATGGCTGCTGCAATCCCTGTGTGATAGTTCCACCTGTTCCGTTAGCAGTGATATAATCCACCTGCCCGATCGAATAGCTTGCAGAACCGCCGGCGCCCGAGGCATCGCCGCCAGCCGCAACCGTGCCCTGCTGGGCGCTTAACGTGGCAATCCCTAAAAAAAGAAAAGCCCCGGAAAGGAGTTTTTTAATGTTTGTCATTGATTTGGAGTATTAAGAAATGTAAGGATACGGAAATTAAACGACACAGCATGAATAAAACGAATATATAAAAACAAAAGAGGGACAACATTTCTGTTGTCCCTCTTCAAAATATAGCTTCATACACTTCGATCCGTACTATTCATACGATCCGGTATCTGTATTTATGCTTCTTCTTCTTCCAATGCTTCTTTCTTCGAAGCCATCAGTCGGTCGTACTCTTCCTGTGAACCTACGATCATTTTTTCGTAAGCCCTCAAGCCTGTACCTGCCGGGATCAAATGTCCAACGATAACGTTTTCCTTCAATCCTGATAAGTCATCCACTTTACCGCTAACAGCAGCTTCGTTCAGCACTTTCGTTGTTTCCTGGAAGGAAGCAGCGCTCATGAAGCTGTTTGTCTGCAACGACGCACGGGTGATACCCTGCAGGATCTGCTGCGATGTAGCAGGAATTGCTTCGCGTGCTTCGATCAGCTTCATATCCTTACGCTTCAGCGATGAGTTCTCATCGCGTAAACGGCGTGCTGTGATGATCTGTCCGGCTTTGAACAGCGGAGAGTCGCCCGGATCAACTACGATAACCTTACCGTATAATGAATCGTTCTCTCTCATGAACTCAGCTTTGTTCACCAGTTGCTTCTCTAAGAAGATAGTGTCTCCCGCTTCGCTGATGTCTACTTTACGCATCATCTGGCGAACGATCACTTCAAAGTGCTTGTCGTTGATCTTCACACCCTGTAAGCGGTAAACCTCCTGCACCTCGTTCACAAGGTACTCCTGAACAGCTGTTGGCCCTTTGATAGCGAGGATGTCACTTGGTGTGATCGCTCCGTCTGACAATGGCTCACCTGCGCGGATGAAGTCGTTTTCCTGTACAAGGATATGTTTCGATAATGCAACAAGGTATGTTTTCTTCTCACCGGTCCTCGATTCAACATGCACCTCGCGGTTACCACGTTTGATCTTACCGAATGATACGATACCGTCGATCTCGGATACAACAGCCGGGTTGCTCGGGTTACGTGCTTCGAAAAGCTCGGTAACACGCGGTAAACCTCCTGTGATATCCCCTGTTTTTCCTGCTGTGCGCGGGATCTTAACAAGGATCTGTCCTGCATCGATCTTCGCATTGTCGTTCACAATTACGTGAGCGCCAACCGGGATGTTGTATGTACGCAATATCTCTTTGTTCGCTACGATCTTGATCGCAGGGTTCTTGGATTTATCGCGGCTCTCAACAATTACTTTTTCTTTAAATCCTGTTTGCTCATCTGATTCTTCGCGGAATGTAACACCTTCTTCGATATTCTCGAATTCGATCTTACCTGCGAATTCAGACACGATCACCGCATTGTACGGATCCCAGTCGCAGATCAGGTCACCCTTTTTCACTTTCGACAAGTGCTGGATGTAAACCTGTGATCCGTAAGGGATGTTTGCAGTGGTCAGAACGATCTTCGTGTTTGCATCAATGATACGCATCTCAGCTGAACGGCCGATCACCACATCAACAACTTTACCGTCAGGGTTCTTACGCTTCACTGTTTTCAATTCATCCACTTCGATGATACCATCGTATTTGGATTCAAGCTTGGACGACGCAGCAGTGTTGGATGCCGTACCACCTACGTGGAACGTACGCAGCGTTAACTGTGTACCCGGCTCACCGATGGACTGTGCAGCAATTACACCAACAGCCTCACCGCGCTGAACCATACGTCCTGTTGCCAGGTTACGTCCGTAGCATTTCGAGCAAACACCGTTCTTGCTTTCGCATGTTAACACGGAGCGGATCTCAACTGCTTCGATCGGAGATTCAGAGATAATTTTTGCAACTTCCTCTTTTACCTCTTCACCTGCACCGATGATCAGATCACCTGTTAACGGGTTGTATACATTGTGAACTGTAGTACGTCCGATCACGCGGTCGTATAACGATTCAACAACTTCGTCATTTTTCTTCAATGCTGTTGCCACAAGTCCGCGGAGTGTTCCGCAATCCTCGATGGTAATGATCACATCCTGCGCAACGTCAACCAACCTGCGGGTTAAGTAACCCGCATCGGCTGTTTTTAACGCCGTATCGGCAAGACCTTTACGCGCACCGTGGGTAGAGATGAAGTACTCGAGGATGGACAGACCTTCCTTAAAGTTGGAGATGATCGGGTTCTCGATGATCTCTCCTCCACCTGCTCCTTTTTGCGGTTTCGCCATCAGTCCGCGCATACCGCCAAGCTGACGGATCTGCTCTTTGGATCCGCGGGCACCGGAATCAAGCATCATGTATACCGGGTTGAATCCCTGGCGGTCGTTAGTAAGCGTATGCAATACTTTCGCTGTGATGCGTGAGTTGGTATGCGTCCAGATATCGATGATCTGGTTGTAACGCTCGTTGTTGGTGATGAAACCCATGTTGTAGTTTCCGATCACTTCATCCACCTGCGCATTTGCATCGGCGATCATCTTGTCTTTATCCTCAGGAACCATAACGTCGCCCAGGTTAAAGGATAAGCCTCCGCGGAACGCGCTCATGAAACCTAATGTTTTCATGTCGTCGAGGAACTTGGCTGTTTTAGCCATACCTGTTTCCTTAACAATGGTTCCGATGATATCACGTAACGATTTTTTAGTAAGCAGCTCGTTGATGAAACCAACTTCTTTCGGAACAACCTGGTTGAACAGGATGCGGCCTACGGTAGTTTCAACAATTTTGTTCACCAGCTTATCGCCTTCTTTCACCTGTAAGCGAACTTTTACGAAAGCATGCAGGTCAACGCGTTTTTCATTGTATGCGATGATGGTTTCTTCAGGAGAATAGAATGTTAATCCTTCGCCTTTCACCACCTCATCTTTTGTGTTTCTCTTGCCTTTGGTCATGTAGTACAGACCAAGCACCATGTCCTGGGAAGGAACCGTTACCGGCGCCCCGTTCGCAGGGTTTAAGATGTTGTGTGAAGCAAGCATCAACAGCTGCGCCTCAAGGATTGCGGCATGTCCCAACGGAACGTGAACCGCCATCTGATCCCCATCGAAATCGGCGTTGAAGGCCGTACAGGTCAATGGGTGCAGCTGGATCGCTTTTCCTTCGATCAGCTTCGGCTGGAAAGCCTGGATACCTAACCTGTGGAGCGTCGGAGCGCGGTTTAACAGAACAGGATGTCCTTTTAAAACGTTCTCCAAGATATCCCAAACGATCGGCTCTTTTTTATCTACGATCTTCTTTGCAGATTTAACGGTTTTCACAACACCACGCTCGATCATCTTGCGGATGATGAATGGCTTGAATAACTCCGCTGCCATATCTTTCGGCAATCCGCACTCATGCAGTTTCATTTCCGGCCCAACGACGATTACCGAACGTGCGGAATAATCGACACGCTTACCGAGTAAGTTCTGGCGGAAACGGCCCTGCTTACCTTTTAATGAATCGGAAAGTGATTTTAATGCACGGTTCGATTCTGTTTTTACTGCATTTGATTTACGTGAGTTGTCGAACAATGAGTCAACAGCCTCCTGTAACATACGCTTCTCATTACGCAAGATCACCTCCGGAGCTTTGATCTCGATCAATCGCTTCAAGCGGTTGTTACGGATGATCACGCGGCGGTAAAGGTCATTTAAGTCGGAAGTCGCGAAACGTCCGCCATCCAATGGAACGAGTGGACGCAATTCAGGCGGGATCACCGGAACGATCTTCACGATCATCCACTCAGGGCGGTTCTCAACGTGATCGTTTGCATGACGGAAACCTTCAACAACCTGTAAGCGCTTTAACGCTTCGTTCTTACGCTGCTGTGAAGTTTCTGTGTTTGCCTTGTGACGCAGGTCGAATGATAAAGCATCCAGGTCAACGCGGCTCAGCAATGACTGTAATGCTTCAGCGCCCATGCGTGCGATGAATTTGTTAGGATCATTATCATCGAGGTACTGGTTGTCTTTCGGCAATGTATCCAGGATGTTCAGGTATTCTTCTTCCGAAAGGAAATCAAGGTAATTGATCCCGTCCGCAGCTTTCACACCTGCATTTACCACAACATAACGCTCGTAGTAAATGATCATGTCGAGCTTCTTTGTCGGTAAGCCCAACAGGTAACCGATCTTATTCGGCAATGATTTGAAGTACCAGATATGCGCAACAGGAACCACCAGGTTGATGTGTCCCATGCGCTCACGGCGTACTTTTTTCTCCGTTACTTCAACACCACAACGGTCGCACACAATCCCTTTGTAACGGATCCTTTTATATTTTCCACAAGCACACTCCCAGTCTTTAACCGGACCGAAGATCCTTTCGCAGAACAAACCGCCCATTTCAGGCTTGTAGGTTCTGTAGTTGATGGTTTCGGGCTTTACCACCTCACCGCTTGAACGTTCGAGAACTGCTTCAGGAGACGCAAGGCTGATGGTAATTTTCGAGAAATTGCTTTTTAGTTTATTATCTCTTTTATTGAAAGCCATTTTTTTTCCTTTTTTTAGTTGATAGTAAAAAGTCAAATTTTCAAATTTCAGATCCCGTATCCGGGACCTGAAATCTAAAATTTATTTAGTCAAGGGAGATATTCAATCCAAGGCCTCTTAACTCATGCAACAATACGTTGAATGACTCAGGGATTCCCGGGGTTGGCAGGTTCTCACCTTTAACAATTGCTTCATAAGCTTTCGCCCTTCCGATAACATCATCCGATTTGATCGTAAGGATCTCCTGGAGAATGTTGGCTGCGCCGAATGCCTCGAGTGCCCAAACCTCCATCTCACCAAAACGCTGGCCTCCGAACTGAGCTTTACCGCCCAGTGGCTGCTGTGTAATGAGAGAGTATGGCCCGATAGAGCGGGAGTGCATCTTGTCATCCACCATGTGGCCGAGCTTCAGCATGTAGATCACACCAACGGTAGCCGGCTGATCGAAACGCTCACCTGTTCCGCCGTCAGTTAAGTAAGTGCGGCCAAAACGAGGCAAGCCTGCTTTGTCTGTCCACTCATTCAGCTGCTCTGTAGAAGCACCGTCGAAGATCGGTGTGAAGAATTTCTCACCTAATTTCTGACCGGCCCATCCGAGAACGGTTTCATAGATCTGCCCGAGGTTCATACGTGAAGGTACACCCAGCGGGTTCAGCACGATATCAACGATGGTTCCGTCTTCCAGGAATGGCATGTCCTCATCGCGCACAATACGCGCAACGATACCTTTGTTACCGTGACGGCCCGCCATCTTATCACCCACTTTCAACTTACGTTTCTTAGCGATGTAGATCTTAGCAAGCTGCACGATACCTGCAGGAAGCTCATCCCCGATGGTTACGGCAAACTTTTTACGCTTGTATGCACCCAATAGATCGTTGTACTTGATGTTGTGGTTGTGGAGCAACATTTTGATCTTGTCGTTCACATCCTTATCAGTGGTCCATTTATTTGGGTTAACTGTAGCGTAGTCGATTTTCTCAAGGATCTTTTGTGTGAACTTGGTGCTCTTCGCAACAATTTCTTCCTTGAGGATATTCATCACACCCTGTGAAGTTTTACCGTTTACCAGCGTGTTTAATTTTTCAATTAATTTCGCTTTCAGCGCGGCAACTTCTGCATTGTGCTCTTTATCGATCTTCTCAAGCAATGGCTTTTCTTCCGCTTTTGCTTTCTTATCTTTGATAGCCCTTGAGAATAATTTTTTATCAATTACAACACCGCGTAATGACGGAGGCGCTTTCATGGAAGCATCTTTCACATCGCCCGCTTTGTCACCAAAGATCGCGCGTAAAAGTTTTTCTTCCGGTGAAGGATCTGTTTCACCTTTCGGAGTGATCTTTCCGATCAGGATATCTCCTTCTTTCACGTCGGCACCGATACGGATCAACCCGTTCTCATCGAGGTCTTTTGTAGCCTCTTCAGAAACGTTAGGGATATCAGCCGTTAATTCTTCCAATCCGCGTTTTGTATCACGAACTTCCAGCGCGTACTCATCGATGTGAACCGATGTGAAGATATCTTCGCGTGCAACACGCTCGGAGATCACGATCGCATCCTCGAAGTTGTAACCTTTCCATGGCATGAACGCCACTTTCATGTTACGTCCGAGAGCAAGCTCGCCGTTCTGAGTAGCATAACCGTCGCATAACACTTGTCCTTTGGTCACTTTTTCGCCTTTCTTAACGATCGGTTTTAAGTTGATACAGGTGCTCTGGTTGGTCTTGCGGAATTTCGTCAACTGGTAACGTTTCACGTCATCGTCGAAGCTGATGAGGCGATCTTCCTCTGTACGGTTGTAACGGATCACGATCTCGTTAGCATCCACGTACTCAACAACACCTTCTCCTTCAGCATTCACGAGTACACGTGAATCGCGTGCAACCAGCGGCTCAAGGCCTGTTCCAACGATCGGTGCTTCAGGGCGTAACAATGGTACGGCCTGGCGCTGCATGTTGGAACCCATCAGGGCGCGGTTAGCATCATCATGCTCCAGGAAAGGAATCAATGATGCCGCGATAGATGCGATCTGGTTAGGGGCCACGTCCATCAGCTGTAATTTCTCAGGTTCTACAACCGGGAAATCACCTTCGTAACGTGCTTTTACTTTTGCTTCCTTGAAATTACCTTTTGCATCCACCGGTGCATTGGCCTGTGCAATGGTTTTGGAATCTTCTTCTTCTGCGCTCAGATACGTCACAGATTTTTCGATATCCACTTTACCATTCTTCACGGTCATGTAAGGGGTTTCAATGAAACCTAATTTGTTGATCTTCGCGAATACACACAGTGAAGAGATCAAACCGATGTTCGGTCCTTCCGGTGTTTCAATCGTACAAAGGCGTCCGTAGTGCGTGTAGTGAACGTCACGTACCTCGAAGCCTGCGCGCTCGCGGGATAAACCTCCTGGCCCGAGTGCAGAGAGACGACGCTTGTGCGTGATCTCCGCAAGCGGATTGGTTTGATCCATGAACTGTGACAGCTGGTTCGTTCCGAAGAACGAGTTGATCACAGAAGATAATGTTTTTGCATTGATCAGGTCGGTTGGTGTGAACACCTCGTTGTCACGAACGTTCATACGTTCGCGGATGGTGCGTGCCATACGGGCAAGACCAACACCGAACTGTGAATACAGCTGCTCACCTACCGTACGAACACGACGGTTGCTCAGGTGATCGATATCATCCACATCGGCTTTGGAGTTGATCAGCTCGATCAAATACTTAATGATGCAGATAATATCTTCCTTCGTTAACGTTTTTGTATCGGAAGGTGTATTCAGGTTTAATTTTTTGTTGATACGGTAACGTCCAACTTCCCCAAGATCGTAACGCTTGTCGGAGAAGAAGAGCTTGTCGATGATGCCGCGTGCCGTTTCCTCATCAGGTGGCTCGGCATTACGCAGCTGGCGGTAGATGTGCTCTACTGCTTCTTTCTCGGAGTTGGATGTATCTTTCTGTAAAGTATTGTAGATGATCGCGTAATCTGCAGAGTTTACTTCCTGTTTGTGCAGGATCACTGATTTTACGTTTGCATCCACGATCATATCGATGTGGCCGTTCTCAAGAATGGTCTCACGGTCGATGATCACTTCATTACGCTCGATCGAAACAACTTCCCCGGTATCCTCATCTACGAAATCTTCGATCCATGTTTTCAGTACGCGTGCTGCAAGCTTGCGGCCTACGGCTGCTTTAAGGGCAGCTTTGCTGACTTTTAATTCGTCAGCAAGGCCGAATATTTCAAGGATTTGTTTATCGCTTTCAAATCCGATAGCTCTCAATAATGTGGTTACCGGTAACTTTTTCTTACGGTCGATGTAAGCATACATTACGCTGTTGATGTCGGTAGCAAACTCGATCCATGATCCTTTGAAAGGGATCACGCGTGCGGAGTAAAGCTTGGTACCGTTAGCGTGACGGCTCTGGCCGAAGAACACACCCGGTGAACGGTGAAGCTGGGAAACAATAACGCGCTCAGCTCCATTGATCACGAAAGTGCCTTTTGGAGTCATGTACGGGATAGTTCCCAGGTAAACATCCTGCACGATGGTTTCGAAATCCTCGTGTTCAGGATCGGTACAATACAGGCGTAATTTCGCTTTCAGCGGCACGCTGTATGTCAATCCACGCTCGATACACTCTTCGAGGGAGTAACGTGGCGGGTCAATAAAGTAATCCAGGAATTCGAGCACGAAGTTGTTGCGTGCATCAGAAATTGGAAAGTTTTCAGCGAAAACTTTGTAAAGGCCTTCGTTCTGACGGTTTTCAGAAGTTGTTTCCAACTGAAAAAAGTCCTGGAACGATTGAAGTTGAATATCTAAAAAATCAGGGTAATCGATCTGACTTTTAATAGATGCAAAACTTATTCTCTGAGGTTTTTTATTTTGAGCCAAGGTGCTTTAGTATTAAGCCTGCATTCACAATTTGCATTGGGCTGCGGGCGAGGTTAATAAGATAAAAACAAAATACGGATTAACGTCATATACCTCATCCCCTTTTACGGGAATGAGGTAACGACATTAAAATTGTATCAGAAACAGCTTATTTAACTTCAACTTTTGCTCCTGCTTCTTCTAATTGTTTTTTCAATGATTCTGCTTCTTCTTTAGAAACACCTTCTTTTACTGGTTTTGGTGCACCGTCAACAAGATCTTTAGATTCTTTCAAACCTAATCCTGTTAAGTCTTTAACGATTTTAACAACACCTAACTTAGCTGCACCTGCTTCAACCAGGATCACATCGAACGTGGTTTTTTCTTCAGCTGCTGCTGCTCCTCCGCCTCCGGACATAACTACTGCTGCTGCAGCTGGTTCGATTCCGTACTCGTCTTTAAGGATTGTTGATAATTCCTGCACTTCTTTCACAGTTAAGTTTACTAACTGTTCAGCAATTGCTTTTACGTCTGCCATTTTTATTGATTTTTAAAATTTGTTACTAATTAATTTCTTGATTTGTTTTTCTTTAAGCTGTTGTATTAAGCGGCATCTTTCTCTTCCCTGTTTCCAAGAGCTGAAACAACTCTCTGGATAGGAGACTGAAGTAATCCGATAACTTCTCCGATAAGCTCGTTTTTGCTCTTAATGTTTGCAAGAGCATCCAGTTCTTTGTCGCCGAGATAAATATTCTCTTCAACGAAAGCACCTTTTAACAATGGCTTTTCGATTTTCGGGTTCTTAGACCTGAAGTCTTTAATTAACTTTGCAGGAGCATTTCCCACTTCGGTGAACATAACTGCCGTTGCGCCTTTCAGCACCGGGATCAAACCCGTTAAACGGCTGTCTTCAGCTCTTTCCAATGCTTTTTTAAGCAATGAATTTTTAACTACTGTTACCGAAACGTTTTTCTGGAAACAAGCTCTCCTGAACTGGTTAACTTTTTCAACAGTTAAAGAAGAACAATCTGCCAGGTAGACTTTGCTGTTTGCGTTCAACTGCTCTACCAATGAATCGATTATTTTTGTTTTGTCTTCTTTTCTCATTTCTACTTTGTTTAAATTGTTTGTCCAGTGGAAGCCAGTACAAACGGATGATGATTTGTTTTAAAATTACTGAGCCATGAACTTCGTGTCGATCTGGATACTTGGGCTCATTGTAGAGCTCATGTAAACACTTCTCACGTACTGTCCTTTTGCTGATGAAGGCTTCAGTTTTACTATTGTCTGTAACAACTCATTTGCATTTTCTGCGATCTTGTTGCTGTCGAAAGAAACTTTCGCAACTAAAGACTGGATGATACCTGCTTTGTCAACTTTGAAGTCGATCTTACCGCCTTTGGATTCAGTAACGGCTTTCGCTACGTCCATTGTTACGGTACCTGTTTTCGGGTTCGGCATTAAGCCGCGTGGCCCGAGAACACGTGCAACAGTGCTCAGTTTACCCATTACGCTTGGTGTAGCGATAACTACATCCATTTCTAACCAGCCACCTTTGATCTTTTCGATATATTCGTCCAGTCCAACATAATCAGCTCCTGCAGCTTTTGCTTCAGCTTCTTTGTCGGGTGTACACAATACCAGAACGCGCAGCGTTTTACCTGAACCGTGTGGCAGTGATACCGAGCCGCGAACCATCTGGTTTGCTTTGCGCGGATCAACGCCTAAGCGGATGCTCAGGTCAACAGATGCGTCGAATTTGGAGTTGGTGATTTCTTTGATCAGCTTTGATGCTTCTGCCAGGGTGTATACCTTGGTAGCATCGTACTTAGAAAGCGCGAGCTTCCTGTTCTTAGAGATTTTTGCCATTTTATTTAAATTATGATGTACAAACGCCTTACTTTATTCGGGCTCCATCGGGTTTACTTACTTTTTTTCCAGCGGAGACTCACCTGTAACGGTTAAGCCCATGCTGCGTGCCGTACCAGCAACCATGCTCATAGCTGATTCGATGGTAAAGCAGTTCAAATCCGGCATTTTTGCCTCAGCAACCTGGCGGATCTGATCCCATGTAACATTACCAACCTTGATACGGTTCGATTCTTTTGAACCTTGTTTTACTTTTGTGATCTCCAGCAACGATACTGCTACCGGTGGGTTCTTCGTGATAAACTCAAATGATTTATCATTGTAAACCGTGATGATCACAGGAATTACTTTTCCTGCCTTATCCTGTGTTCTTGCGTTGAACTGCTTGCAGAACTCCATGATGTTAACACCTTTAGCACCTAATGCCGGTCCGATCGGAGGCGAAGGATTTGCTGCCCCGCCTTTTATTTGCAATTTGATCATTGCACTTACTTCTTTTGCCATTTTTTTCTTTTTTTAGGATGAAGTGAATTAATTCTGCTTCATCGTTCTTGTTAGGTCCCTTTATTAGCGGGACGTTTCTGTTATTCAACGCTTGTCACTGCTGCGGATGTACTTGCTGATGGAAGCTCAGTGTTCGATCGTTAACCCTTTTTGGGCGTTGAGTGTATTGTATTAACTTTCTTTTTCCACTTCTAAATATCCAAGCTCGAGCGGTGTTTTTCTTCCGAAGATCTTCACCATTACTTCCAGCTTTTTCTTCTCTTCGATCACCTTCTCCACTGTTCCGGTAAACCCGTTGAATGGTCCGTTGATCACTTTCACTGTTTCTCCGACAATGAACGGGATGCTGATCTGTGCATCGCTTTCGGAAAGATCATCCACAGTACCGAGGATGCGGTTCACTTCCGATAAACGCATTGGCACAGGCTCTCCTCCTTTTGTTTCTCCTAAAAACCCGATCACGCCGGTCACATTTTTGATCACGTGAGGAACCTCACCTACCAATGCCGCTTCGATCAGGATGTATCCGCCGTAGAAAGGGCGCTCTTTGCTCACCTTTTTTCCGTTGCGGATCTGATATATTTTTTCTGTCGGGATTAGGATCTGGGAAACATAGCTGCTTAAGCCCAAACGGTTGATCTCAACTTCAATATACTGCTTCACTTTTTTTTCCTGTCCACTGATCGCTCTTACCACGTACCATTTTTTTACAGTGTCAGTTTTTGTTTGCTCGCTCATTTTAACTTAAAATATCGGGTGATTAAAATAAATGATAGATCGCTTCCATTCCCTTGTTGAATGTAAAGTCCATTGCAAAAACAACCAATGCAATGATCACGGATGCAACCATTACAACGATAGCGCTGCTTTGCAATTCGCTCCACGAAGGCCAGCTTACTTTATTCACCAGCTCGTCGGTTGTCTCGCTGATATATTCCTTGAATTTACTCATACCTGGTTAGTTGTTGATTTGATTATTTGTTAAGCGGCCGGGGCCAGTTAACGCTAATCCATTTATTTATTAATTCTATTTCGCACAGGTGGAGAGATTCGAACTCCCATCAAAGGTTTTGGAGACCCGTATGCTACCCTTGCACCACACCTGTAAACTCTCCGGATGTGTTCATCTGATGTTTAAAAGAACACATTTATTACCACCCTTTATTAGTAGAAAACAGCAGGCAGTGTTTTCCACTACCTACTGTCTGTACTAATGTTGTGATATGAATTACTTGATGATCTCAGTTACCTGACCTGCACCTACGGTACGTCCACCTTCGCGGATAGCGAAACGTAAACCTTTGTCCATAGCTACCGGAACGATCAGCTTCACAGTGATGGTAACGTTGTCACCAGGCATAACCATGTCGCGTCCTGTTGGTAATTCAATTTCTCCTGTTACGTCAGTTGTACGTAAGTAGAATTGAGGACGGTATTTGTTATGGAATGGAGTGTGACGTCCACCTTCTTCTTTTTTCAATACATAGATCTCTGCTTTGAACTCGGTGTGAGGAGTGATCGTACCAGGACGAACTACAACCATACCGCGGCGGATATCTTTCTTATCGATACCACGTAACAGAAGACCAACGTTATCACCTGCTTCACCACGGTCAAGGATCTTACGGAACATCTCAACACCAGTGATAGTAGATTTTAATTTTTCTTCCTGCATTCCGATGATCTCAACCTCATCACCTGTGTTGATCACACCTGTGTCGATCTTTCCGGTTGCAACAGTTCCACGGCCAGTGATCGTGAAAACGTCCTCAACAGGCATCAGGAAAGGCTTATCCAAGTCACGTGTAGGGATTGGAATGTAGTTATCAACTGCATCCATCAATTCCATGATCTTCGGCATCCATTTAGCATCTTTATTTAAACCACCAAGAGCAGAACCCTGGATGATAGGAGTGTTGTCACCATCAAACTGATAGAAAGACAATAACTCACGGATTTCCATTTCAACAAGCTCCAATAACTCAGCATCGTCAACCATATCCACTTTGTTCATGAACACAACGATCCTTGGAACACCTACCTGGCGAGCCAAAAGGATGTGCTCACGTGTTTGTGGCATCGGACCGTCTGTAGCAGCAACAACCAGAATAGCACCGTCCATCTGAGCAGCACCGGTAACCATGTTCTTCACATAATCCGCGTGACCCGGACAGTCAACGTGAGCGTAGTGACGGTTAGCCGTAGAATACTCAACGTGAGAAGTATTGATCGTGATACCACGCTCTTTCTCTTCAGGAGCATTATCAATTGAAGAGAAATCTCTTACTTCTGACAAACCTTTTTCAGCCAATACAGTTGTGATTGCTGCGGTTAAGGTAGTTTTACCGTGGTCAACGTGACCAATTGTTCCGATGTTTACGTGTGGTTTGGAACGGTCGAATTTTTCTTTAGCCATTGCTAGTTATTTATTAGATTGTTATTTTATTATTTATTTACTCGAATTTCTTTCAAAAAAAAGATTGCGCAGGCCCTTTCTAAGGCTTACACAAAACAAAAAATCTTATTTTCCGACAACACAGGCACGAATTTTTAAAATTGTACCTTAAATACCTCAACGCTCTATTAAGAGCTGTTGATGAGGATTGAACTCACGACCTCTTCCTTACCAAGGAAGTGCTCTACCACTGAGCTACAACAGCTTAATGAGAGCATTGAGTTTAAAAAAGAGCGGAAGACCGGGCTCGAACCGGCCACCCTCAGCTTGGAAGGCTGACGCTCTACCAAATGAGCTACTTCCGCTTTTATTATTATTCAAAACTCTGTAAAAAACCCGGAGAACCGGATGTTTTTCCATTTTTAAAAGAACTGGCCTGCAGGGCAGGAATCTCAACTTTCGCCAGGAGGCTACAGGAACCAAGTGGGGAGAGAAGGATTCGAACCTTCGAAGCTTGCGCAACGGATTTACAGTCCGTCCCATTTGGCCACTCTGGTATCTCCCCGTCAATATTACAACTCCACAATTTAATTAAGAGCCGATGGAGGGATTCGAACCCCCGACCAGCTGATTACAAATCAGCTGCTCTGGCCAACTGAGCTACATCGGCTTATGCTGTAATACCTTATTTCAAAAGAACTTGAACCGCTTTTATCCCTGTTTCCAGTGATACCTCCTTAAAAAAGGACTGCAAATTTAGCAAACATTATCTTATGAACAAAAAAAATATGCGTTTTTTTCAAAAAAAATGCCCCCGCGGGTGATTGCGGGGGCAAATGTAGACAAATCTTTGAATCTACAAGGCTTACATGCCTTTTATTTTTTCTTTATGTTTTTTTACCTGGATCTTCAACGCATCAATGCTCGTATCGATGGCCTCTTCAAAGCTTTTGCACTGTTTTTTCGCAAACAGGTCGTTCCCCGGGATATGCAGCTTAATTTCCGCGATCTTATTTTCCGCCCCATCCGATTTATCGATCTTCAGGATCACTTCACTGTTGATAATGCCGTCGAAATAGAGATTAAGCTTATCCACACGCTCCTGGATGAACTCTAAAAGCTTTTTATCAGCATCAAAATGTACCGATTGAATTTTAATTGTCATGGTATGGTCCTCCTCGTTTTATATTGGTTAATATATATCTCTAAAAATTTATGCCTTCGGATGCGCCTGCTTATGAATATTCTTCAGCTTTTCAACGGTATTGTGGGTGTATACCTGCGTTGCCGACAGGTTTGCATGGCCCAGCAATTCTTTGATCGCATTCAGATCGGCACCGTTGTTCAGCATGTGCGTGGCGAACGTATGGCGCAGCACATGCGGACTTTTTTTATCAATGGTGGTGACAAGTGAAAGATACTGCTTCACGATCGTATAAACAAGCTTTTCGTACATTTTTTCGCCGGATGCCGTGAGCAGCAGGTGATCATTGCTTCCTGCCTTCCTTACCGCCAGGTAGGCCTCTATTTTCCTCTTCAGCTCGCTGCCGAAAGGGATAATCCGCTCCTTGTTGCGCTTTCCGAGCACCTTGAGCTGTCCCGCATGCAGATCCACATCCTTTAACCGAAGCCCCGTGAGCTCCGATAAACGCATCCCGGTGGCGTAAAACAGCTCTATGATAAGCTTATTCCGCAGCCCTTCCGCATCCTCCCCGAATTCCACATGATCCAGGAGCGTATCCATCTGCGCCTTTTCCACAAAAACAGGCAGGCGCTTCGAGGTTTTGGGCGACTGGATCTTCAGCATCGGGTTTTCGGTGACGGTTCCCTGCCGGAGCAAAAATTTATAAAATGTTTTGAGGGTGGTGATCTTGCGGTTAATGCTGCGGGAGCTCATTTTTTCCTGCATCATCTGCACGATCCAGGAACGGATGAGCAAATGGTTAACCTCCGAAAAATCCTTCACTTTGTAAGTGCTTTCGAGGTAATCGTAAAATTGCGTGAGATCGGTGGAATAAGCGAGAACGGTATGTGCGGAAAACCTTTTTTCGTATTGAAGGTAGTTGATAAAATTATCCCGGCTCGCGATCATAATGATTGGTAAGATGAATACCTACCTCTTAAACGCAAAAGCGCTTAAAAAGTTATTCCGCCGGGGCAGATTTCCTACAATAAATGTTAATTGCCTTATTGCTTAACAAGCCGGCGGTTGAGCGACCCGTTGAGCCTCAGAATATAAATCCCTTCCGGCTGCCCGCTAAGGTCAATAACAGCAGAGTTTCCGGCAAACCGCTCGCTCAGCAGCAATTCGCCCAGCAGGTTATACACCTCCACACGCTGCACCTTACCGGAGGTTCCCGGGACGCTTACATTAAACATTCCCGTACCCGGGTTGGGGTACACGCTGAAATTAACATCTTCCGCAAAAGCGCTCACAGCAAGCGGCTCCACGAATTCATTCACTGTTGTATTGGTAACAACAGGAGCGTTGTAATCGAAATAAATACTCGCCGTATTGTTAATTAGAGTACCCGACGGGTAGCTAAATTCAGGCTTAACCCTATACTGCACATACCCGATCGATGATTGCGGCGCAGAAGCACTGTCAGGAAGCATGATCCCGGGAAAGCGGAAATTGATCTTATTTTCGGTGATCGTGGTGATAAGCGGATGACTATAGCCGATAACTTCGAAAGTTCCTTCATCCAACAGACCGGATAATGTATCTTTTACATTGATATTAATTGCCGGTGAATTTCCTGTATTCTGAAAATGTATGGTATAGGTAAACCAGTCATCATAACCCGGCGGCACGGATACCGGGTAAGTCTCTTTCATATTGGGATCATACGAATTATTAACATGGTAGCAGAAATTGTATGTATTATTTGTACTGTCACTGTCTCCTGCTAAAAGAGATACTTCCGCAGTTACGCAAACCTGGTCCAGTGAGGTGGCCGTACTGTCTGTGGTAAAAAGCATCCCGAACACTTCCTGATCATATCCAAAATTCCCGACGTTAAAAGTATACGTATTGCCAGCGACAGACGGAATGATTACACCACCAAAAATCGAATCAAAAACTACGGGGCCGGTAACGGTAATTTTCACCTGCCCCGAAACACCTGCGGCGCAATGCAAACCGTACCAGCTGCTCAAGTCCCCTGCCCTTACCGTCAATAAATGCTGAACGCCAGGAACTACCGATCCGTGAGGGGTTACGGCCTTCACGCCAAGATCAAAGCCCGGCTTACAGCCTATACCAAAACTCACTGCCGGGGCAAGCATTTGAGATGGCGTTAGAATAACTGTTGAGTCATTACCGGGATAAGGACACTGAATAAAACAGGACAGATTTGCAGTATCAATACTGACTTTGTAAACCCCGGATGAATCCTGAGGAAAATTATAAATACCATTGGAATATGAATACTGGATACATAGTAAGCTGTCTGCAGCATCGTGCAATTTCACAGGTACATTCACGAGCCCGACGTCGCCGGGATCGAGCACACAATTCAAATTGACGTCATTGTATATATTTCCCGCGATCCCCTGCGCTTCCGAACATCCGTAAGGATTGGAAGACAGGCACAATGGAATGGAAAGCTCTGCGGAATTCATTGCACTAACGTAATTGGGAAGGCAGGCCACAGGATTCGGCAGAAATGAAAACCAGGTTGAATGTGTAAGGGAAGAAGGGAAAACAGGAAAACATGATATGTTGTTCTCCTCACAATAAAATCCCTGGAGCGTGGCAGGCAATACAGGGAGATCTGTAAGTAAATTATGAGTGCAGGAAAGTGTTATCAATGAAGACGGCAGCGATGGCAACAGAGTCAGGTTATTATAAGAACATTGAACTAACTGCAGGCCTGCAGGCAAGGCGGGTAAGGCGGTTAAAGAATTATACCCGCAGTCAAGCTGAAGCAGGCTGGAGGGCAATGCCGGCAACGAAGAAATATCATTTAATTCACAATCAAGCTTTTTTAAATAGAGGGGCAATGCAGGAAGATTTGTAAGATGGATAAAGCGGCATGTGAGGTATTGCATTGAATTCGGGAGTGCCGGCAAGCTGTATAGTGGATTATCACTACAGTTTAGTGTATTCAAATTCCCAAGCGCGGGTAATACGGAGAGGTCATTCCCCGAACAATATAAATAGGCGAGGCTTCCGGGGAGGGGCGGAAGATTCGTTATCTGGTTTTCTGAACAACCCAACGTATTGATCATATTGGGAAGCGTCGGGAGAGATGTAAGCTGATTATAAGCCGCTTCAAGGCTAAATAAATTAAGCGGGAGAACCGGAAGAGTTGTCAGAAAATCATTGTTGCATACCAGGGTCTGAAGATTTGCAGGAAGAGCAGGCAAACTGTACAACGGATTAGCGCTACAGTCGAGGGAAGTAAGCCCCGATGGCAATGCCGGCAGGGCCGACAACTGGTTATAACTGCAATTGAAAGTTTTTACCGTGGACGGGAGCGAAGGAATCGATACAAGAAGATTACCGCTACAGTTCAGGGTCTGCAAAGCGCTGAAATATTGAATGCCGCTGAGATCAGAAATGGACAAGCTGTTAACATCAACATAGGTGGCAGAGAGAATCGCACTGCATGTGATATCCATCTGGTTCCCACTCATGCAGGAAGAATAATTGCTGTGGAGGTAAGACACGAAAACGGGATCGGGAATGGTAACGTATGTCTGTGCCTTTGCACCGGTACACAGCAACAGTGCCATGCAGAGTTGGAGCAGTCTTGATCTCATAGAATTTTATTTATCCTAACGAATATAGGGAAATAAGGGGGATGTAAAGCAAAAAAGGAAAAATCTACATCCTCCGCGCCTTTCGGCAGCATCAGCATGTAAATTTTTCCTTTGTAAATATCAGGAAAGAACTGAAGAATTAATCTTCAGCGTTTCTTTGCAATTTCTCTTTGTAGATGGCTTTGATCTTCTTTTCACGGAACACCACAGATGGTTTCGTGAATTTCTGACGCTCACGTAATTCCTTTACAACACCTGTTTTTTCAAATTTCTTTTTGAATTTTTTCAGTGCTTTTTCGATTGCTTCGCCTTCTTTAACTTGTACTATTAACATTATGTTGAATTTTAAATTTATTGAATTTTAAATCTTCCCTTTTTAAAACAGGGATGCAAATATAGGCAAAAATCGGAAATTGAAAAAATAATTAGTGAAAAAATCTTTCATTTCCCCGCCCCTACTCTTGAACAAGCTCAGAGTGACATCCCGCAACCTCTATTTCATGATCTCGCGGGCGATCACCAGCTTCTGGATCTCGGAAGTTCCCTCACCGATGGTGCAGAGCTTGGAATCGCGGTAGTATTTTTCTGCCGGGAAATCCTTGGTATAGCCGTATCCGCCGAAGATCTGGACAGCCTCCGTAGAAACCCTCACCGATACTTCGGATGCATAATATTTTGCAAAAGCGCCTTCTTTCGTCATTTTCAAGCCTTTATTCTTCCTGTCGGCAGCCATAAAGGTCAGCAATTCAGCAGCTTCGATCTCTGTTGCCATATCGGCCAGCTTGAAGGAAATTGCCTGGAACTGGGAGATCGGCTTACCGAACTGCTCACGTTCCTTTGAATATTTCAATGCCGCGTCGAATGCGCCTTTTGCGATCCCGAGCGACAAAGCAGCGATCGAGATCCTGCCGCCGTCGAGCACTTTCATGGCCTGTACAAAGCCTTCTCCTTCTTTGCCCAGCATCTGGTCCTTGTGAACGCGGCAATTATCGAAGATCAGCTCGGCTGTTTCGGAAGCGCGCATTCCCAGCTTGTTTTCCTTTTTACCGGACCTGAAGCCTTCTGTTCCTTTTTCGATGATAAAAGCCGACATTCCCTTGGAATCGCCTTTTTCGCCGGTACGAACGATGACTACCGCCACATTCCCGGAAATTGCATGCGTGATAAAGTTCTTGGAGCCGTTGATCACAAAATAATCGCCGTCTTTTTTCGCCGTTGTGCTCATTCCGCCCGAATCGGAACCCGTACCTGTTTCTGTAAGTCCCCATGCGCCGATCCACTCTGCAGTAGCCAGCTTCGGAAGGTATTTTTTCTTTTGCTCCTCGTTCCCGAAAGCAAGGATATGTCCTGTGCACAATGAATTATGAGCCGCCATGGATAAGCCTATGGATCCGCAGATCCTTGCAAGCTCGGTGATCGCAGTTACGTATTCGGTGTAGGTAAATCCCGATCCGCCATATTCCTGTGGCACCAGAACGCCCATCAATCCAAGCTCTCCAAGCTTCTTGAAAACTTCCACAGGGAACTCCTGCGATTCGTCCCAATCCATCATTTTCGGACGGATATGATCCTCACCAAATTTTTTGATCATATCAGCGATCATGTGCTGATTTTCATTTGTGCTAAAATCCATGTGTTTCAGTGTTTTGTTTTAAGAGTGGCAAAAATATACAAAATATCGAAACAGCGCTTTTCCTGTTGTGGAATAAATATCAGATGAACGGTGCGATAAAGCCACAGCTTCACAGATTCAACACAAAGCCACCGTTGCCTCAGTAATTCACGAGACTGATGCTGTTGCCGCTATACTGCCCAAGCTTTTCCTTTCCGTTGAGAAAGCCCAGCTCTACAAGAAATGCGAAGCCCGCCACCTTTCCGCCCTGCATCTGAATTAACCGGGCTGCCGCTTCCGCTGTGCCGCCCGTCGC
>Ga0157372_10001281_pt1 | contig 27187 bp, 26 predicted proteins | sample C55metaG_FD_115307 | JGI IMG/M metagenome (GOLD analysis project Ga0157372, IMG submission 115307) | Corn rhizosphere microbial communities from Kellogg Biological Station, Michigan, USA - C5-5 metaG | ecosystem: Host-associated > Plants > Roots > Rhizosphere > Soil | place: USA: Michigan...
AGACCGGCATGAAGAAGATTAACACCACGACAACAAAAGCGTTCAGAAAAATGGAAGAACTAACCATCGGCTTAGATTTGGGTGGTCGATCGAGCTGGTACTGCGTGCTGGATGAACGCGGTGAACTAGTTTTAGAGCAAAAGGTCAGCACGACAGCAAAGGCGATATGGAAGAGGTGTTCGGGGCATGCCAGGGAGCCGCATCCCACTGGAGACCGGGACGCACTCGCCGTGGGTGAGCCGGTTGTTAAGCGAGTTGGGGCACGAAGTGATTGTGGCGCACGAACGCGCAACACGCGTGAAGTGGACCATTTTCCTCTTCGCTCCCGCAGTTCAATTTTTCGGAGCGCTCCTCGCAGCACTTCCTTGGTGGTCCGCTGAACTAGTATGACCCAATTCAACAATTGGATAACGGGCGATAGAACTCATCGACGATCCAGAGCACAATTCTAGCGGTACGTGCCGGGAAAGAAGGTCAAGGTGACGATTACTTGTGCTTTCGCTTCGCCCGTAAGCTGCTCAATTCCTCTTTGTATGCCGCCACAAGATAGTGTAGAGAGCGACTTGTGCCAGAAGCGCGGCAGCGCTGTCGAGGATCACATCTCGAAAAGTCCCGGTGCGCGACGACAGAAAGCTCTGATGCCATTCGTCGAGCGTCGCCACCAGGGAGGCACTTAGTAGCGCCACGGTCGCCCATTGCAAGCACCATTGCGTGCTTAGGCGCGGGAAAGTGCCACGCCACGAGCGGAAGAAAAGGATACTTAGGGTGAAGTAGCCAACGAAATGCCCTGTTTTTCGCAGGAATGCGTGCCAGACCGCAAAATCGGCCCAGGATGTATTGAATAGAAAATGGAAAATTGGATAAAGAATCTGCCCGGTGTGGTCCGCAGAGCCTAGATTTGTTGATTCAATGACAATGACGACCAGCCAAACGATAGATGGAAGCCAGACCTTCACGATTCGCTTGGCAGACGAGTTCAAAGTTCATTCTAGCAACGTGTTCGCCACATTGATTGCAATAAAGTGATATAGATTGGCGTGGCGGCGTCGCGCATGGCAAGCCAAAATCGGAAATCAACTGCGTGACCCGTCGCAGCCCCTCCAGTGCGCGGCACGCCAATTCAAGCTCGTTGTGTTCGACGAACTCGTAGTAATGGCCCAGAGCCTGTAGATCTCTTGAGGGATTTGGTAAGAGATTTCTTGCCTTAGACAGATCCGCCTTGATCAGTGTCCATGAGTCGGGGTTGGTCCGACATCGTCTGATAATACCGTCCATTGAATAACCGGTCAGCTAACCGGAACTCCGGCCACCACGAAGCATGAAACGAGGTCGCAGGCCGACCACGTGTTTGCAGTGAGTTACAGCTCTTTTCTTGGGGAGGCCTGGGCAGTCAGGAGATTGATACTCGGTTTCGTAACATTTTCGCCTGTACTTCCGAGTCCGAGACGCCGCGCTTTTTCCCTGAAACTCGTTGAATGAGAGTAGATGCCATTCTACTCTCGCGAGGAGTCCACACGCGTTGGCTGGAGGACCAAAAAAATGAGGCTGCTTTACGTGGCTGTCCTCTTGCTGAGTGCCCAGCTTCCGTTGGTTTTCGCGCAAAACACTTCCAGTCCCTATTACCACAAGTTCTACGATTTGGAGTCCAAGCCGGGATGGGGCCCAGGATATGCACTTTTATCACCCAGTTGGTCTATTTGCACGTCCTGTTCATCCACATCAAGTACGGTGAATTGGTACCGGTCGACCGGAAACGGTTCTCCTGCCCTCGACGGCAACTCCACCAAACACCACATTGGTGGCACCCGCCCATACTCTGATCTCTTGTGGAACAACCATTTGATCGGGTCGTTTTCTTCGGTGGGTCTCCCTGACTACAACAACACGCTCACGGATGGTGCTCGTAATTTCATATACGACGTATATTTCTATTCCCCTACGACCTCGTACTCTCAGGCGGTCGAGTTTGACATCAATCAGTTCACCGGCGGGAAGAGCTATATCTGGGGCCACGAATGCCGTATTGCTGGCGGTCACGAGTGGGACATCTACAGTAATGTCTATAAGAAATGGATTCCGACAGGCGTGCCTTGTTGGCCGAAGAACAACGCTTGGAATCACGTCGTGATCCAGGTGCAAAGGACTTCTGGCGGAAACCTGCTCTACAAGTCCATCACGCTTAACGGTGTGATCCATACCTTGAACATGTCAGAGGCGCCAGGCAGCACCAGTTGGAGCGGGATCACCATCAACTATCAGCAGGACGGCAACAGTGGAATGTGGGACTACGACGTTTACCTCGACAAACTAAACTTCACCATGTGGTAACGGGCTCGAGCTGGGCTGGCGTACCATTTTCCCCGCGCTGGTCATTGCGTTCTGTCGAGATATTTCAACAGCATGCTGCGCCGTCTGCAATAGGAGTCGCCATCCGGGCCTCCTGATAGCCCTTGCAAGCGCAAGAGCATGTCGGCTCTTTAAGCGTTATCGCTCCCAACATGCCGGCCCACGAGGTCGTTCTTTAGGGAATTGACACTTACTCCGCCCGACCATAAGCTGACCCTAAGACCAAAAGACGCGGATAATGCGGGTTTCCGTTTCTCGCATGCTGATGGTTCCGTCTGGGGGCACGATGAAAACAATTCCGGCGCTCGTACTTATCTTGTTGAGTTTCGCGTGGTCGGCTCCGGTTCACGCTCAAATCTATCGCGGTCCGAATAGTGCCAAGCAGGCTCAGAAGTCGGCAAAGAAATATCAAAAAAGGATGGCCAAGCAACAGCGAAAAGCGGCAAAGAGATTGGCCAACGCACAGCGCAAGGCAGCAAAGAGGCAGAAACAACATCGCGCTTGAACTTTCACGATTTCGGTGGGTGAACTACCCCCAAGTGAGTTGAATCCTATGTTGTTGGGCGATTGGCAAGCCGGAATTCCTGAGGAGTTCTTCCGTGCCAACGTTTGAAGGCCCGATGGAATGCCGCAGGCTCAGAATAGCCCAATAAGTATCCCACCTCAGAAACTGAAAGGGCTCGGTCCGCAAGATATCGCTCAGCCGCTTCACGTCGGGTTAAGTCGAGGAGTTCTTGGTATGTGGTTCCTGCAACCGCCAATCGGCGCTGTAATGACCGAACAGATGTAGCCAGAGATCGAGCAACGAAATCAATATCTGAGTCGCCCTGGGCCAAGTGGGTCATGAGGATCCGTCGAAGGTCAGCTACCACACCATTCGCTTCGGGGAGCCTGGCGGCGACTTGGTCCGCATTGCGCAGCAGCACCGATTGCAGCACAGCATCGCGCCTGCGCAAGGGCAGTTCCCAGTTTTGACGCGAGAGGGCCAGCCCCAACCATGGCATTTGCGTGCGCACAGCACATCCGAGCAAGTGCTCCGCCTCTCCTGCATCATTTGGCGTCTGGGTGAAGCCGACATATTCGGGCTGAAATCGAGATTCTGTCTCTCGACGCAGGTGAAAAACCGTCAGAGCAACCTCGAATTCGGCGGTGAATGAATCCTCAATGCCCACGAAAACTAGACGAATCGGCTCTTCAGCGTCGTGAATTTCAAGGCTGAAAGGCGCTTCGCTAAGCCGCAGATAGCGGGCAAGCTGCCGCATCCCCTGACTGACGTTCTCGCAGGTCACGATCAGATAATCGAGAAGCTGGAAAGCTCCAATCGGCGTCTCTCCTGCAACTTTCATCCCCAAATTCGACATTGGACGTGTTCGCATCGCGGTTTCAATCACAGCCGGAAGGCTAGTGCATGGAACACGTCCGTCCGGATCGTCGAGTTGTGCCCCCGTGACGCCAGCCGCGGAAAGCAGAGCTTTAGCGTCGTAACCGAGGCGCGCAAGACCGGTGACGAACACCCGCAGTGTGGACGAAGGTTGAGTAGGCACTAGTGCAGAGACGGGCGGCTGGGCTTTGGCGTGCCTTATCAATTTTTTGGCAGGAGCGGTCATTGTCCTGACGGGGTCTCTTACTGCATTCTGCCACGCAGAGCAGCCAGCCTCAAGAGACGGCGAGGGCTGGCGAAATTCGACCCTGGAGGAATCCATGTATCTGCTTCCACTGATCTTCTCATTGCTTAGTATGTTCTCCATAGCAACGCTTTGGGCTCCTGTTGCCACAGAGAGCCAATCTCCAGCAAAACAAAACGATCCCGCGATCATTGCGGGATCCGACGCCTATCTCAAGGCCGTCGTTGACGGCGACGCACGAGCGGTCGCGCAGATGTTCGACGACGACGCGATTCTCATGCCGCCCAATCAGCGGTGGCTGCGCGGACGGCTTGCCATTCAGCACTTTTATGAGGGCTGGTGTCATAGCCCAATGAAACCTGCATCGTTTTCGTTCGATCACCTCGAGGCCACCGTCTCAGGCGACTCCGCATTTGACGTAGGGAGCTACCAAATGAGGATTCCCGCGGGACGCGGGCGAAGTGTCGATGAGACGGGGAAATTCGCTGCGGTCTTGAAGCGTTCAGCCGGTGAATGGAAGGTCGCTTACTTGATCTTCAACACTGACGCGCCGTCACAGCCGCAGATAGTTGCCCCAGCCAAGTGAGCGAGACGTCGAAAGCCATTCCATTGGACGGTTGACCGGCGGCCCTTCTTGGAGGTTCGCCGTTTCTTATCTCCTGCTTTTTCAACCTGACCGGTGTTTCTCCTTTGTTCTCTGAGACCTTGCTCAAATGCGCTCTATCAAAGGGGGACGTCAAGGAAAAAGTTCTGCCTCGACCGGAGTCGAGATGTTTTCCGGAGATCCAGGCCACTGGAAATCAGCTTCCCAGGAGAGGGATTTCGATCGGGATGAAACTCCCCAATTCCCGGAGCCATTTCCGAACAGTTTGCAGGAGACGGCCACCGAAGTGGACTGCCATCCGCCTCAAAATGGCCGTCAACTTCACGCAATTGCTGTTACCGCTGCCGCTTTCTCCTCGACGGCTGCGAATGACTTTTGAAGGATGGTTCCAGCTTCCCGCACCAGGGACGAGCGGAAGTCGCTTTTCTCCAAAGTGCTTGCCAAAGCTAAAACCTCGACAGCGGCAGCGATTACATGGGGATGCGGACGGGGTGGCGGACAAATTCCGTCTTCCCAGTCTGCTACGGCAGCGCTGATCGCTCCCGCGAGCGATTTCTGGCTTTCAGGGAGACGCGATGCGATGTCCTTAACGGCCGCGGCCAGTACGATCAGGTTTGCCGCTGGCAGCCAGGGCGACGGCTGTGGCTCGGATCTTTCAAGGTGAGTCTGAGGCGGATGCGGGCCGGGTGGCGGCCAGGCGCCGCTTCCGAGATACGGATTATGCAGCAGCTTATTGATCAGTTCCTCCCAGCTACCGAGATAAGGCGGTAAGTTTGGGTGCGACATGTGAGCTCCTTTTCGCAAGTCGGCAACGACTCAAGCGGAAAACTGCGACAGTGAGTCCAAATTGCCCGCTTACATAGTGCGCTTCTCATTGCAGGCGTTTCATTGTGCCGCAGTGTTCTGATCTTGTAGTCAGGCGGTGTCGTGAGCTGGATTCATCTCTTTCCCTGCCTGCGAGTCAAAGAGCGATATGGCAATTTGTCGCCACCGAAGCCACTCGCCGGACTTGTCGGTCTTTTCGGTTCCCAGAGAGCCTCACCTCTCAGTCAATGATTTCGGCGCCTTCAGCCTTCAGACGTTCAAGGGAATCCCGCATTTCTCTTATCTGGTTGGACGTGTGCCCGTGCCAATTCATGACTTCTCCAACGACAAGTAGGGGATCGCGAGAGCGATACGACAGTGTCGGGTTGCCAGGGAATTTTTTGTCGGTCAGGTTAGGGTCATCTATCACGGGACCGGTCGGCTGCACGACGTAGATTCTTTCCCGCCCGCTTCCAGTGGCCAATTCAGCGCCCCAGATCGCGGCATCCAGTGTTCCTGTGCAATACACCCAGGACAAGGCCTTTCCTTCACCGTAGTTAGACTTGCAGCCAGCCACGATCAGATCGCCGTGCTGAAGGTCAGCACGGGTGCCGTGGAAGAATTGTTGACGAAACCTGCTATCCGTCGCAGACATTACTCTGATGCTCCCTTCTCATGGATTGACACCGTCGCAACCGCACGTTTCATCGGCGTTCCTTTGCGGGTGCGCTTCTCGCGTCGAATGACGATCATGAGGCAACGACTGGGGGTTGCGACAAGCCCGGGTTCGTTTTATAAACTAGAAGTGGAGAATCAATTTCTCCCTCCGCCTCGCGGTTCCAGTTCAGTCGCCTAATACCTCCACGCGGTCGCGACCTCACCCGTTGCGAGGAAGCGAGTGGTTTCCGAACCGATCTCAGTGAGTGATGTGGTGATTATCGCCAGCAATGGTACATTCGAGCCTTTACAGCTCATACCTGCGACATGGATTGAGGAGATTATCGTCAGACTGATGTGGGCTGGCCCGGATCGCACGATGGCCCAGCATTCGAAAGGTTCGCCAGCATGTAGCCGAGATTCCTGGGAAGATTCCACCAGATGCCGGCGCCTGAACGTGAGAGTCGACGAGTGATCGAGCGAAGGGAGTAGAAGCGTCTCGCCACCCACTCCGTTCCGGCTTCGAGCGTTTTCGGTGACATCCGTTCCGGCTCGAAAACGCAGTGCTTCTTGCCGTCATACTTCGACCAATCGGTGGTGAGGATCCTTCCATCGGCATTCATTCGATGGAACGTTGGAGTGCCGGGCATTGGCACAACCATGCTTACTGTGGCTACATCGACAGCAGACTCATCGAGAAAATCGGCGGTGCGGCGGAATATCCCGACATCGTCCTGGTCAAAGCCGAACATAATGCCAAGGTGGACAGCGACTCTGTGACGATGCAGGCTCGCGATGAGCCGGCGATAGTCTCCGACTCGGTTGTGAGCCTTGTTCGTGGCCTGAAGACTCTCCTGCGAGATCGACTCGAAACCCATAAAGAGCGCCTTGCATCCGCTCCGTGCGGCCAGCTCCACGAATTCATCGTCGCGAACGGCATTGGCCGTGCATTGGCTCGTCCACCATTTTCCCAGCGGAGTAAGAGCCCGGAAGAGTTCCTTCGCGTAGCGCGGATTAGCACCGATGTTATCGTCCCAGAAGACGACCGCGCGTGTCGGACTCGTCGCGACTTCACGCACAACCTCATCAATTGGACGGTACCTGACCGTGCCAGGACCGTAGAGAAGCGGGATTGTGCAGTAATCGCAGCGGTGAGGACATCCGCGTGTTGCAATCGTGACGGATTTCCCGTACCGGCGTCCCTTGATCAAGTCCCACCGTGGTGCGGGCATGCCAGTGAGCGAGGCCTGTCTCGTGGAGACGTAGACACCTTGCAGCTTGCCTCGGCCAGCATCATCGAGGACGCGCGGCCATGTATCTTCGGCCTCGCCTGCGACGACTGCATCCGCATGACGTGATGCTTCCTCGGGAAGAGCTGTCGCATGTGGCCCGCCGATTACCACCGGCACTCCTCGACGGCGGAATTCGCGCGCCAGACTGTAAGCGTGAAGAGCGGACGGCGTGGGTGCTGTAATCCCCACAAGGTCTGCCGGCGCGTCGAAGCCTACCGGTTCCACGATCTCGTCGGTATGAGTTACGCTATGCTCCCGTGGTGTAAGAGCTGCGACCAGCGGCATTGTCAACTGAGGAAATTGAATCAGGCGCCCGCGTCGCAGGCGCCGTGACTCCGGCGACTCGGCAGTGATCAGGTGAATGCGCACTTGTCCCTATTGAAGTGTTTCGGAATCTGTACTGCCACGGCCCATTCTAGCGCTTCAGCTTGCGCCTTCATCCGCCTTTTGGGCCGCGATGAGTGACATGCGATTTATCACTCTTTACCGATTAAATGCTTACCAGATACTCCTTCATGTCCGTAAAGGAGCACTACGGTGGGGTAGGCCCTCGCGAATTCGCGCAGTTGTTTCAAGCTTTCATAGCCACGAGCGGTTCCCTCCTTGTTCCACCCGCGTGGTGCCACGCCACCCTTGAATGCCCAGGCGAAGTGGCTCGCGTCGCCTGTCAACAAAACTGGCGGCCGACCGTTGATCAAATACGCAATGTCATCATCGGTGTGTCCGGGGACAGAGATCGCCCAAAGAGAGCCATCGCCGAAGAGATCAACACTCCGTCCGAGAGGCGCCATAGCAGGTGCAGTCGAAAAATCAATTCCTAAAAATTTCGACTTGCCCGAGAAATGGTTGGCAACAGCGGCTCGCGCCAAAAAGCTGGCTTCGGCTTTGCCGAAGATAAACTCCGTCTGTGCTCCGAGCGCGGGAACACCTGCCGTGTGATCGGGATGCAAATGCGTGAAAAACACCGCCTTGGGGTGAACATTGAGGCGGGCGAGTTGCGCTGCTAAATCTTGACCGGGATCCTGCCGATTGGTTACGCCATTGACCCAATTGAAGAGGCTCATTGCTCCGCTGTAATTGCCATACGGCGGCCTTTTTGCGAATGAGTCGTCGAAGCCCGCGTCAATCAGGAAGTCTCCGTGGACGGTATGCAGCCAGTGAACCAAGACCGAGAGATCTCGTGGCGTGTGATCGCATTCAGCTTGGCTGGGGCTTGCGGGGTCGAGATTCAGACAAGGGTCCATGTGGACGACGCCGGTCTGTATGGTTGTTAGGGAAATGTCGCGCGGATGTGCCAGAACATCGTTCCAGTTCGTGAACGAGGCGGGAGGAGTCCGATACGGTGCAATCTCGAATTGATGAAATCCCCCGCGTAGCAGGTAGAGAAATAGAGCACCAATAATCCCAAACAGAACGACAATGGGTAGTCTGATCTTCGTGAGTTTCGACATAAGATCTTCTGCAACTTTTGCCCGGCGGGCTTTCACAATACCGCCCGTTTCCCGGTCGCGAGAAGCAAAAAGCTACCAGGGGCATCCGACACTCCTTTCCATTCCCTCAGCACCGATACAGATCCTTATAGCTCGCAGCCGACGTATAGCTGTCAAGCTTTTGTAGACGGGTTGTAAAAGATTTAGAGCACGCACTGCTGAACGGGCACAATTAACTGTTCAACAGTCGCGTCCTCACCCATGGACTCGGCAGTCTCCTGCCCGCCCCCATCAATGAGTTCTATCAAAAGGGATGTCAAGAAAAAACTTCTGCCTCGACCGGAGACGAGATGTTTTCTCGAGATCCAGCCCACGATCATTAAGCTTCCCTGAAGAAGTGTGTCTTGCTTGTCGCTGCAACTGTTTGGGGTCGAAACTCAATCCTTTCCTTCCAGATGATTAAAGTGATGGCGGCAAATGGTGGCGGCATGGACGTCCATGCCGATATACTTCTCTTGATTCATAAAGGCGCTCCTTTTGGTAAGTGTGTTCTGACGACTCACAACTTACCGCAAAAGTGGGCGCCTTTTGATATTGCGTGATATGGCGATCTATCAACAAGTTTGCGCCTCTCACTTTAGTGACAAACAATTTACAACAGGTTGGCATCACTCATGAGTCTTGCCCCGCCCATGCTGAATCAACTGATAACACAGATTTTCAACTAAAAAGGACTGACATGCCTGTAAGAAATAAGGCCGTCCCCATCCTGATTTTCATCATCTCGCTGGTTTTGACGGGCTGTGGTACTGATAAAACTGTTACGACCCCGCATCCGGCTGCCGGGGCACGCTTTGCAGTCGTGGCCAACTCGTTGTCCGACAGCATCTCCAGCTACACCATTGATCCCCAAACAGGTCTGTTGAGCCCCAAAGAGACCGTGCCGACTGGCGGAGGATCATCAAGAGTCATTGCGATGGAACCCTCGGGACGATTCGCTTACGTCGGCAATATAGTTTCGAATGACATCTCTGTGTTTTCCGTCGACGCGAATACCGGCAGGCTCAACATGGTGGAGGCACCTGTTCCAGCTGGCAGTGGCCCGCGGTTCATCGCCGTGGGACCAATGGGCAACATTCTCTATGCAGTGAACCAGCAAGCTAACAACATCTCTGCATTCTCAATCAATCCGACCAGTGGCACGCTCACTCCTCTAATTGGTACTGTTCCGACCGATGCGGCCCCGGTCGAGCTCAGGTTCCATCCCTCGGGAAATTTCGCATACGTGGCCAACTTCAATTCCAGCGACGTAACCGTTTACAGAGTTGACAGCACCGGAGCCTTGGGTCTGCTAGGCGCAGCTCCGGCTCGCTTGAGTCCCACTTCGATCAGCATTCACCCGTCTGGAAGATTTGCCTACGTGACCAACTTGAGTTCGAATGACGTGACCATCTTCTCGATCGATCAGGCCAGCGGAGGCTTAACGCCGCTTAGCCTGCCTGTCAGCAGCGGCAATGGCCCGACCTCAATCACCTTGGACCCACAAGGCCGATTTGCCTATGTAACGAATGCCCTTGACGATAACATCTCCGTTTTCGAAGTTGATCCAGCGAGTGGAACCCTCACGCGCAGTACAACCGCATCTGCCGGCATCAACCCCGTCGCATTGAGCATGGACGCTTCGGGCCGGTTTGCATATGTCGTGAACCTCGGTTCAAACAACATCACCGTCTTTACTGTCGATCCAGCCATGGGAGCTTTGACCCCAGCCGGGCCACCGGCAGGTTCGCTAGAGGGACCGACCTCGTTGATACTCGTTAAGTGAACACAAAGATAGTTGAGGTGCGGCACCTTGCCGTGGTGATTGAGCGGTCTGGAGTTTTATCAGAGCCGGTCTCCAGAACGGGATGCTGTGCGCTCCCAAGTTATCGACTTTCAGTTATCTGCTTTCCACGATGCAGCCCCGAGCATGCGTCCGGGGCCGCGAGCCTGCACAAATGCCACTAACCGGATGTCGCCCAGGGAGGTACCGGTTTTGAGCTTGAGATTTACATCTTGAACAAAGCTCTTTCCTTTTTGAACTTCGCCGACCTTATCTAGCCGCTGCACGACGGCCACATGGGTGAGGTGCTTGCCGCCATTTTCACCGTGTAAGACTTGTGATGCAACATGATTGAGGGCAATGGCGACGAAGACGTCAGCTTTGCTGGAGGCAGAATTGGCTTCGACATGAGCATGCAGCGTGGGAGGATTTTGTGGATCGACGCTTACGGAAGTGATGTTTACGGGGATTTTCGAGTTGTCGACCGCCTTTTGAAATACAGCTTCGATCTTATGGGGATCGTCGAGACTCATCTCACCGGAGCCATCCACAATGATTTGCGGAGTGTACGCAGTGCTCAATCCGAAAGCACGCACATAGGCTTCTTGTCTTTCGGTGAACGCGTGAGAGGAGTGTGGATCTTTCCAGCCGTCGCCGTCCCAGTAGTCGACGTGCTCGCTCAGCACGATGAGGTGCGCACCGGGGATGGGTTGCTGCGAGTCAAGTTTCTGCAAGAACTCATCGGCAGGTGGGCAGCTAGAGCAACCCTCAGACGTGAAAAGCTCAACGAGGATAGGGTGGTTGTTAGCGTTGCTGGGGGAGTTCTCTTCCTGTGTATCTGGCGCTGCGAGGGAGGGAACTGCCAGGAAACAGAAGAACAGCGCAGATACTAAAGCCAGCCCGAGGCGCCTCGACCCAGAAGGAAGCATAAATGAATTGAAACTTGCGCGAACCAGAAACTCCAGTCAGTACATTACACCCTTTTTCTCGGATCGGTTCATGGCAAAAACGAGCCCGCTCCAGATTGCTTAACGCCGATTCCTCGGCAAGCCGCCAAGAGCAATCACAAAGAAGCAGCCTTCAATCTTGCGCTGGTTTACGAATGGCAGACTCGGGATCGCCCTTTACGCCCTCCCTTCATATTGCAGTTGCCGACGAAAGACCTTCCAGCCATCAATGAACGTTAAGATTTATCACCAGTTAATTCTGGATTAACCTCTTTTTCATCTTCTAGTGTTTTTTAATTAGTGTGCATTTCGGGCCAAATTCGGTATTCTCTCAACCTCATGATTGCGCAGACCAGCCTTCCCAATAATCTGATCACTCACCGAGGCGTTACTCAGGACGAAACAGAATCCATACACCTGGGTATTCATCACCATATTCGCTGGGCATCCGACTCGTCTCTCGACTGGAAACCCTTCCGGACGAAACAAGAAGCCGTAAAGGTGGCGGACCAAATCAAGAAACCGCACGAAAACTACACTGTCGTAGAACGTGATGACGGGTGCGAACGCTGCAAAGAATTTAAGAGGAAGGCGCTTCTTCGCCACCACTGAGTGAATATCGAGGACCGCAGCGCAAGAAACCACCGGATAGCAGCCCACAAGCAAGGGCGCTCAACACGTTGCTCCGGCAAGACAAGCTTGCACCGGTTGGCGACCAAAGCTTACCCCGGCCAACAGATGCATATTGCCAGCTCTTGCGTGCTATTGCGGGCTCACGCTCATGGAAGCGCGGTGGCCCGTGGTTATCGCCCAATACTGAATCCATTGTTGCCGGATTCCGTTTGTGCGATCGATGAGCACTTTACTTGGCTGCCTGCCATGTTCCACGATGAGCACCATCCCAGTATTGAAAGAGCGCTGCGAGTGGTCGACGTCCGGCACCCGCGGGCCCTCGGCGGCGATCACGTCGTTGGCGCTTATTTTGGTTCGGTCGGCCTTAAAGAGCGGATGATGGTTTGCGTCCATGCCAGCTGGGACGAGGTTTCTCAGTATGAAGAAGTCCGGGACTTCGCTCGCAGAAATCAGGCCCATCAGATACAGATCGAGATACGAGTAGCCAGTCGCTGGGACATAGTAGTCGTCGTCCAGCTGGGTGAAGGTTCCGTCATAGTTGTCCTGCCACACGCTGCCACCCATGGCCGATGCTTCTGTCGGCCGCTGATAAGGGAAGGCCACCGGGGCGTGTAGACCGCGTGCCCAGGGCACCGGTCCGAGAACGATCGATTCACCGTTCACCTTCGCCGAAACCGACACGCCCCACCGATGTCCCATTTCATGTCCGAGCTGCGAAATGGCGTAGTTGTACGGGAACATCTTACCCTCGGGAGTATTTTCGGCGAGTTGGTGCCGATAGAAGGCGATAACGCGATTGTTGTCAACCGGAGCATTCTCAGGCGGCTGCTCCTGCATTTGGTTTGAACCCACATACACCGGTTGCACATATCCCCATTGAAAACGGCCTTGCGTGCAATACGTTCCCAGGTCTCCTTGTTTGTCGCCAATGCCGCTTACATTGCCGCCTCGGGGACCGTCGCTCGGAGTGCCCGCTTCCTGGTTATCGATGCGGAAATCAGAGTAGTATGCGAGGAAGTCGAAGTGATCTCCAAGGGCTTTTATCACTGTGCAGGAGAGGTCCTGCGGATTGGGCAACGAGAGATAGTGAAAGGATTCGTAGATGACCGAGAACGGTCCGTCCTTAGGCCCTAGGGATGAAAAATGCACTTCAGGATTCTTAAGACCGGAGAATTGAACGGTCTGGTGCGGCAATTGTTTGAGCGTCGTCTCCTGGTCACCCCCGGTTATGACTTGAGCGCTGGCGGAAACGCGACCAGCGGTGCGAAGCGAGGCAGGCAAAATGCCGCGGATAGTGATTCTGTTTCCATTCGCTTCCGCCTTTTTGGAGACACCCGGGCCGAAGACGAAGTAATTCGAGTCTTTGCCGGGCCTTTTGAAGGCAGCAACCGTCCAGCTGACAGTTTCATCCGGCCCACTCCGACTCGCAGATGCTCGTTGCGCGAACGAAACCTGGTAAGCGAAGTGCTGCAAGGCGGGATCGCCAGGTTTCAGCACTGGGCCGCGAGTCTCGAATGTGGCTTCAATGACCGTATCGTCGATCGACGAAATCTTGACGCTGCGCACGTCAAGATGGCCTGCGAGTTCTGAGTGCGCATCCGAGGAGATTGTCCCGAGCAATTTCTCTTTGCCCGAGACAGCGGGGTACAAACCGGCAATTGCATCTTTTGCGGCAAGCTCCTCGTAAGAAAGATCGATCTCACCGTCGCGTTTCAGGATCGCCTGAAAGCGGTTGGTCGTCTTGGACCAGGTGAAGTCCTGGATGCTGCCGAAAGGTTCGGTGAGGTTCCAGGTAACGACGACGCGGTCCGCGAGCTCTTTCACGTAACGAGTGCCCGACATGCGCGGCTTGAAGAATGCGCAAATGGCGGGGGCGCTGTCAAAGAGCTGGCCCGCAGCATCGGCTAAAGGATCGAAGCGGCCGATCGAGACACCTTGGCTGGGATCTCCTTCTCCATCCTGAGTTTGCCTGTTGCCAAAGCTGATCCAACCGGTAATGCCAACCCGGAAGGAGTTCCACGGCTTGTCCGAAAAGGGAAACGAGAAATTATGGAGAACCACGTCGGTTCCGGAGAGTTCCCGGCCGAAATCGGAGTCCCACTGCAATGGCGCCAGTCGAGGGGAGTAGCGGGAATGCTCAGGCAGGAAACGGAGAGTGTGCCCCGCAAGGTCGAAGAGGTTGGTTTTCCCCAACGCGCCTTTGTCCAGTTCCATGATGATCAAATCACCCTTGATTGAGACATTGCCGATGCTACGGCCGGGGCGATCTTGTGCCGAAAGCACGAATGGCCAAAGGAGCAGGGTACATGCAGTGAGAGTGAGGGCCTGTGCTGAACGCATGACGAATTGTGCTGCGGCTCCTTTCGAGGGCAGAAAATGGCGGAAAGCACGATTGGATAAAGTATCCTGAGTACCACCTCCTTTCAAGTGTGCTGGGTATGAAAAGCGAGAAAGTGAGCATGTTACGCACAACTCGCTTACGCTTGGCTACACCTCTCCCGACAAGCCAAATGTCAAGAAGCGATAGAGAGATTTGTCGCCAATTGCCGTGATCGGGCGCTGCGTTCCCGGAGTTTGCGGCGGTAATTGCGATGGAAAGCCGCACGACGGGCTTTGGTGACTTCGTCGGCGTAGATGCGCCCGGCGAGCGAACGCAGACCAGCTTCGAGTTCGGAAACACTCATTTTTCGTGGTAGGAAGTTGACGTCAAACAGAGTGCAGAGCTCCCAGGCTTCGTCGCGGAGAATGCGGCCTTCTTGCTTTAGGCGCATGTATAGAGGGGTACCAGGGAAGGCGGTCTGTACCGTGATCTGGATGTCATAAAGTCCGCTTTGTTGGATAAATTGCCAGATACCGGCGAACGATTCCGGCCCCGTGCTATCGAGCCCGAGGATGAAGCAGCCGTTGACTCGGACTCCATGGTCTTGAATTTTTCGGATGGCGTTGAGGTAGGAGTCTGCTTTGCGTGCTTTCCAGTTGGCACGCTGCTCAATGCCGTCGACGGCGGAGAAGGTAGTGCTTTCGAAACCGATAAGAATTTCGGCACAGCCTGCATCATGCAAGAGAGCAAGGAGTTCCTCATCGTCGGCGACAGAAACGTCAGTTTCGGTGAACCAACGGATATTTTCTTTGGCGACGGCACGAAGGAGCTGTTTAGAGTGAGTCTTGTTAACGAAGGTGTTGTCATCGGCGAACTCGATGAAAGGCCTCGCCCAGCGACGCTTGATGGCGTGGATTTCGGCGATCACGCGATCGACGGGCTTGACTTTGTAAGTGGGAGAGATGCGAATGGACGCAGCACAGAATTCGCAGCGGAATGGGCAACCGCGCTGCGTCTGCAATGTGATTCGGTTGTAGCGGTCAATCTCGAGCAGGTCGAACCGCGGCATTGGCGAGTTGGCGAAGGTGTAGTTCGCGCCGCGGGCGTCGTAGATCGGCTTGAGAGCCCCTGCTCGGAGATCGGCTACGACAGAGGGCCACACTGGTTCCCCTTCTCCGATGACGACGGCATCAGCGTGACGCATGGCCTCGAGCGGGAGAGCACTCACGTGCAATCCGCCGAGGATAACGCGAGTGCCGAGGTCGCGGTAGCGATCGGCAAGGACGTAGGCTTCATGCATCTGGGCGGAAAAACTGGAGATGGCTACGGCGTCGAATTCCTGCGGGACTCCATCAAGTTGCGCCAGGTCGGCAACTTCGAGGTACTGCATGTCAACGTCTTGCGGGGTAAGACCAGCCAGGGTAAGGAGGCCAAGGCTGGGAAGCGAGGCGATGACGCGGCTGCGTTCGACGAAGCCGGGGAGCGTGAGCCCCAATTCCATCAGTTGGGCATTATGTGCGCGAACTCCGCTCATTGCGATCAGGCCCAGTTTCATCGAGCAAAACCTCCAATGAGAATTGCAAGAAGACCCGTTGTCATAGACAGGACTGGAATCGGAAAGAGATGGCGAAGCGGCTTGTGCCAGGCGGCCAGGAAACAACAGGCGGGCATGCTCGCGGCGGCGATGATGAGGGCCCACGAGGCAATGGCGAACCAGCTGCCGTGAAGGAGAAGCTCGCCTGAGGTTAGGGAGAATGCGATGTTGAGGAATCCAAGCCCGAAAAAGGCAATGTGGCCGAGCCGCATGAGGCGGCGGCGGTAGGAGGTGTACCCTCCCATCCAGGTTTCCTGGTGAAAGAACAGGCCGATAACGGCACCGGAGAGGACTCCAGCCAACATGCCGATCCATCCGCCCACTAGGTTCAGGGGTCGCATAGGTCTTCCTTCTGTGCACGACGAATCAATTCCCGCCCGGTCCTTTTCGGACGGGAAAAGAACGAACCACGCGAGATTAGCTGGAAGCTTGCAGCCCAGAATGGATGCTTAGTACAGTTTTGGGAGTGTCACAAACAGCGGTGAGTTTTGGGGAGGAATCGGTCTCTTAGTGAGCTGAATGGCTTCCCTGAAGCGCTACATGTGGCCATCCATCCGTCCAGTCGATAGAAGAAATCTGGAGGTAAGGGTTTCCCGTCTTACTATCGTAGGCATGGAACACCATCAGGTCATCGTTATGCTTTGTGCCCAGCCTTATGGATTGTCCGCCCGGACCGAGCCAGCGGTCATTGCCCGCTAAAACCGGAGTGCCCCCTCCTTCGAGCATCGGCATTCCGTGTTCGTCTGTATAAGGTCCCGTCACCTCGCGCGAACGTCCGACCATGATCTTGTAGGTACTCTTCGTTCCCCGGCAACATAGGTCAAACGAGACAAACAGATAGTAGTACGGCCCATGATGCACAATGAATGGGGCCTCAATCGCCTGCCAGTTCCCAGGCAGTCCGGCTGGGTTCGGCGGAGTATTGTCTGGCCGTTTGCGGCGCGCAAGCGCATAAAGCTTGGTGTCGGAAGTAGAGAGCTTGCCGGTCTCCTCGTCAAGCCTCCGCATTTTTATGCCGTCCCAGAAGCTGCCGAATGCAAGCCATGCGTGGCCCTTCTCATCGAGTACAACGTTAGGGTCAATCGCGTTGAAATTGTCCCCTTCTTCAGATTTGAGGACCAGACCGCAATCCTTCCAGGAGAAGTGTCGGCTCCGTCGATCCAAGGTTCTGTTCGTGAGCAGAGCAATTCCCGAAGTGTTCTTTCCAAACACAGAAAATGCGTAGTACAGGTGATATTCGCCACCAAAAAATGAAACGTCGGGTGCCCAAAGATTGCGGGTCAATGGACTCTCTTTAACGATCCAAGCGGGGATGTGCTCTAGAACGCTCGCGCATTTCGTCCACACGTATAGGTCTTTCGAGCAGCGCACAGGAATTTCACCTTGTTGGCTGGGGCCGGCACCTGTCGAGAACAGATACCAATTTTTCCCTTCTTTAATGAGCGACGGATCGTGAACAAACTCGGTATCACCGGAGACAGGTATTACTTCAGGGACTGTAGGTGGTTGGGCGGCGCCGGAGAAAACCGTGCACATGAAAAGAAGGATTGGAACGTAAAGCTTGCGTGTTCCGCGCCACCTCAACATTTCACTCAAAGCCCGTGTCTTTGGGGGAATCGTGTTCAGCACGGAGATTGATGATAGCAGGCGTTTGCGCTCAAGATCCCCATCTCTTATCGAGCAGAAACCGTTTCAGGCGATGCCACGGATCTATTCCAATTTGCCAGCGGCCGGACCGACGGCTGTAGCCTGCTTGGTCTTGGGCTCAATGCCGATCAGAGCCACTCCGCCCACTCCGCCGCGGCTGACGGTAACCACGTGGCCGCGAGCCCTCAGGTCGGCCTGTACTCTTTCGGGCAAGGTGTTGGGCACAGACAGACTACCTAAGTCGGCGCGGTCCTGGCTGAAGGAGCTGATGAAATGCGAGGTACTGAAGCGTGGGGCGTTAAACGCTTCTTCGGGGCTCATGCCGAATTCCACGTAGTTGAGGATGACCTGGATCGCCGCTTGATCTTGCTGGTCGCCACCCGCTACCGAGATCGCCATCACTGGATCGCTGTCATGGAAAACGAGTGTCGGGCTCAGCGTGATTCGCGGGCGTTTCCCCGGCTGGATGACGTTCGGAGTTCCCGCAAACGTATTCAGGCTGCTGAGTCGGCTTCCGTGAATGATGCCCGTGTGTCCGGCCACGCCGGCGGTGCTAGACAATCCGCTGGGAGTCGCCGCGATCACATTCCCAAATCGATCCGTCACACACATCACGGTGGTTCCGCCTTGCCAAGGGCCGGTGATGGTGGGCGGCTTGGTCGGTTTCATATTGTAGGGGTCGCCAGGCCGGAGCTCGAGAGATGCCTTCCTCGGATCGATCAGCTCGCGCCGCATTTTGGTGTACTGGTCAGAAAGCAATTGCTGCATCGGCACTTTCACAAAGTTCGGATCGCCGTAATACTCGTCGCGGTCCGCGAGCGCCAGTTTCTCCGCTTCAATCACCGTATGGATGTAGTCCGCCGAATTGAAGCCCATCTTCTTTAGGTTGAAGTCCTCTAGCAGGCGAAGCGTCTGTGAGAGATAAGGGCCTTGCGTCAGTGGACCAGTCTTATAGACCGTGTAGCCACGGTAGGTGGTTTTGAGCGGATCCACGACCGGAGTTTTATGCGCGGCCAAATCCGCCTTGCGAAGGAATCCTCCTTTCTCGATATACCAGGCTTCCAAGGCGTCGGCGATGTCGCCCCGGTAGAAACGGCCCGAGACGGCTTGTAGTTTCTGTTGTCGCGTACCCTTCGCGGTCCTTTCGGACTCCACCAATTTGCGAAAGGTTACCGCCATATCCGCCTGCCAGTTCACTCCGGTTTCGATCCTCTTCTCGCTGCCGGTGTCGATATACCAACTGGGGCCGCCGGCGTCCAGAATGGCCAGTGTCGGCTGCACGACCTCCTCGAAGCTTTTGGTGCCGTAAAGCTTTAGCAGGGTGACAATCGCATCGATGGTGCCAGGCACGGCGGCTGCCTTCACGTCACCGTCCGGAATTCCGTGTTTCATGTACCAAGCGACCGCCTTGGGGTCGCGAGGGGCCTCTCCCTGTCCCTCCAGCAGCTTTACGCTTTTCTGGTCCGCACTGTAAACCAGGATGGGAATCTCACCTCCAACGCAGAACGCGCCTACATAGGTGACGGACAACGCCAGCAGAGTGGCGGCGCCAGCATCGGCGGCGTTTCCGCCCTGTTGCAGAATCTTGATGCCAGCTGCAGTGGCTGCAGGCTTACCGGAAACGACCACACCCTGATTGCCTGCGGCGACACTCGGTCCCCGCGGACTGACCGGCGTCTTGGTTGCCTGTGGCCAAGCAAGGGCCGCGAGTAGAAGGAAGGAAACGGATGATATGGAAAGGATCTTGCGCATAAGAGGTTCCCAATCGTTGTAATGGCCGGCATTCCATTGCCTGCCATGTTCTCAAGGCTATAACAAACCTTCAATTCCACGCTCACCGTGCCCGCGCGTTGCCGGATGCAAGCGTTGCAGGTTTTCGCCTGGCGCAGCCAGTTTTGGAATTCGATGATTCCACAGGTGTTGTGATCTGGCCACGCGCGCACGACCTGCCGCTCTGGCCATCGTGCTACTGCTTATTGGGTAGTGGGCTACTTTGACTTGTTGGCCCATGAAAGCAAAAGAAACGCACCCACAAAAGACAAAAACACAGCTAGTCCATTCACGCTTAGTGAGATGATTGAGAGGAGCGGTACCTTTGGGTGCTCTGCTGGTAAACGGAAAACATTTTGAATATCGCCGCCGGACTCAGTAAGGCGGTGAGAAGAACTCCGATTCCGCTAGCGATTTCGAGTGGACGCTTCATTTTACGCGGCTCTTTCCGCCCTCCGCTCGTAGGCTTCCGAAAGAGTAGGAGGCATTCACGTCCCACAGGCATTCATGAGGGGAGTATCGCATAGTTTTAGGGACGGTTTGAAAGTAGCTCACTACCGCTTATTGAGTCTTCTTCCCAGAACAGAGCTTTTTCGGTACTATTTGAAACCCAATGCCCAAGTCGCTTTGGCTTGTCATTTTGCTGATTTCTTCCGCATCGGCCTATGCAGCCAGCACCGATGCGGCAGCCCAGCAGTTACTGATTGCTGCTGAACTACAGTCGAGTCTCTTCCACGATCAAGCGAATCCCTTTGAGCTCGATGTCGACTTCGCCGCGCAATTGAATGTGCCTACGCGAGGGCAGTTCACGCTCAAGTGGGCCGCGGCCGATCGTTGGTGGCGCAAGGTTGTGCTGGGAACTTTCGAGCAAATTGATATTCGTAATGGCGAGAAACTCATTACCACCCGCAATATCGCCTTTACACCGATCCCCGTCCGAGAATTGATTGACCTGCTCGAATTTGCCGAAGGCCGTGAACAATTGATTGCCAAGAAACCAAAGCCGCGTGCCGAGAATGGTGTCCAAATGCTCTGTTTACAGGTCGAGCAGAAGAGCGCAAAGGGAAAGTCCCATGAGGTTTGCATCGACTCGTTCACTCACGATGTGTTGAGCGATCAATGGCAGGAGTCGTCGGAGGAACGGCCCCGTGCACAATACAGCGATTACTTCGATTTCGGGACGCATCGATACCCTCGCCACCTCGAATTGCGCCAGAACGGAAGCAAGCGCATCGACGCAAATGTCCTGAGTTTGACTACGGCCGCCTTCGACGAAGGCTTGCTCGTCCCGCCACAAGGAGCGATTGAGAGAAGGGAATGCGCCGACATGAAACCCGCGATTCCCATCAAAACACGAGACCCGTTCTACCCCCCGTCGAAGAGCGAAAATCAATTTGCAGGGGATACGACGGTTGCTATGACTGTGCTGACCGACGGTTCGGTGAGCGATATCCAGTTGATCGGGAGTTCGCTTCGCTCGATGGACGACGCGGGTTTACATACGCTCAAAACCTGGAGGTTCAAGCCCGCGATGTGCGGCACGGATCCGATCGTCTCAGACATACAAGTGGTTGTGAGGTTTCGGGCGCGGTAAGTCATCTTCTACAGAATTGTTAAATGAGCGGCACAGGCGATGGCGCACCGCAGTGCCTTTTCGCCCTCAAGGAACGGTTATCGAGCTTTCTCGCCGGCAATTCCGGGGCTCAGTGCGACGCCTGCGCCGTTGAGACGTTTGCAAAACTGTCTAAGTAGGCCAGATAAGCCGAGAGCACATGGTATGTCTGGTAGTAGTCGTCCAGACGAATGGCGCCAAGCGTATCTTTTGAGGTGTGGAGGACGTGAGCATTCCAGCTTTCCTGTGTCAGGGAGTGAACCGTGATACTGGGGATCTTGCGTTTGGAAAACTGCTCCGAATCTGTGCTTCCGACCTGTTCCACGTTGACTCCAGAGACGCGCGCATTCAACTGCTTTGCGACGTAAGCAAGAGCATTAGTCAAATTCTTGTCCGAATGGCTGACCCAGACCTCGGTGGACGTCAACCCAAGCGTGTCCATGTTCACCATTGCCTCGGTCGCTGCAACCTGCTCCTTCGTCATTTGTTGCGCGTAGAAGTGGGACCCAAGTTCGCCCTGTTCTTCGTCCGTAAAACCAATGAAGATATAGCTATGTTTGCGTGATTGAGTCTTCACGGCTTCATACAGGGAAGGCAGAAGCGATGCGCCGCTCCAGTTGTCGACAACTCCGTCGCCGCTGGAAACCCGATCAAAGTGTGCCCCAACGATAATGACCTTCTCCGAGCTCCCGGGCAGAAAACAAATGACGTTGGGCAGTTTTGATCCCTTTACCTGTTGCTCGGAAAGATGCTGGTCATCGCAACCGGCTTCAGCAAACAGTTGCTTGAGCGTCGCCTCACGCGCCTTGTTGTTGCCAGTATATTTTTTCAGTCTGGCCTCAACGACATCGCGAGAAACAGGCTTGAACCGGATACCCTCGGCGGTGGCTCGGGTCCATGAATGTGCTAGAAGCAACAGGGCTGTGGCGGCGCAAAACTTCGATCGCGGGATCAGGGTCAACATGTGCCGAGGGTACTGCATTCGCTGCCAAGCCACAAGGCCGCGGATGATCGCATGACACTCGTCTTCTGCCTGATGTGAAAATATAAGTACGGGGGAGCCATGACCGATTTCGTGGTGGAAAACCTAATTCTGGATCTTTTGGAGTGGGTGGCGAAACAAGAGCGAAGCTACAGCGATACGATGGAAGCTTGGAGGACGTCTTGCCCCAAACTGCCTGTATGGGAAGATGCGACGGATCGCGGATTGATCGAACTCGACGCGAAACTCGTCCGCCTCACACCGGCGGGGCGTGCTTTCCTAAGGCAGCATAGGATCACCTTTGGTGCCGACAGGCATTGAACAGATTTTCGCAGGTCGCGCCAAATCGGAAACCGAGCGGCGGCTAGTACACGCAAGGGACAAGATTACGGTTGAAGTCTAGGGAAGCTGGCCAAACATCAAGGAGAAGGTAGTCAGGCCTGTTTCTAATAGTAGCCGGTGGGTCCATGAGTTCTATGCCTTAACGTCTGGCCCATCATGGCTTGGGATGCTCGGCAGTATAAGGATGGCAGCATGGCTTCTGAACGGGGGTAAGCTCCATGATTTCAACGCGTGTGTCGTCCGGATCGTAGGCATCCAGGCTGTCTTTCCCGTCCCGCCCAACTTCCGGCCCATCGAATGTTTGGTACCCTCTCGATCGAAGTTCAGCTGCCGCGGCGTGAACATCTTTCACGCCGAACGAAAAATGATTCTGCACACCCAGTTCTTTGTGGTCGGCGTTCGCAGGAATGTTGAGCATGTATTCGATCCAGTCGGGACCGTCCGGCACCTGCAGTTCGTACCAGTCCGTGCCGTCGTCTTTGAAACCACCCCGCCAGTAAAGACGAAACCCCAGAAGGTCTACGTAAAAGCGACTCTCGGCAGCCAAATCTTTGACGACAAAACCCGCATGAATCATCCGCAAACCGATTTGTTTAGAGGAAGCCGTATTTGCGATCTTAGAAGGCGGCCGATGAACGAAACCAATGGAATTTCCCTCCGGATCCAGTACGCGAAAGTATTGTGCGCCATCCGATTCTTTTTGAGTCGGTCCCGGGTGGAGGCCATGAGTCCTCAGGTATTGCCGCAGATCCCAGACGTCGTCGGTTGCGAATGTGATTTCCGCAAGCCAGCTCTTGTGGGCGTCCATTCTTATTTTTGTCGATAACGGTTTCAAGAGAACGTACTGTTCCGATGGATCGACATGAAGACAAGTCTCCGATCCGGAGTACTGCGGGCACCCGACGGTCAATCCGAGAACATCGGAATAAAACCGCCGCGATTTTTCGATGTCACTGACATAGATCGTCACATGATCGATTCCGGTGATACGCGCCCGACCGCTTTGCTTTGGCGAGCCTGACGCCCACATCGCGCCCGACAGCAAGGAGCAGAGCACGAACAAGCGGGTAGACATCGAGGTTGGGAAGGCTCTGGGCAAGCTCTGCATTCCGGCAATTTTATCGCAGGTCACGAGCTCTACAGTGATTTGCCAGCAACCGGCCTTCCTAATCGGAATGCGGCTACAATGACACCTACGACCAGCAAGACTCACGGCGACTAATGACTTTCGACGAAGCCAGCCAATTGGTCAGGCAACGTCATCGAACTTTTGAAAGGGTGGGGGGATGGCTCCAGCCCCAATCTCAGTAATCAGTACGGCTATACACGGCTGATGAACGCCGCGCTGGAAGGACGATGAGATGCGGAAAGGGTTTACGAGAAAACCACAAAGGGACGAGCCCACGACGCTAGCCAAGAACTACATAACCCAGAGCGGGCTGCAGCGCCTCAAAGATGAACACCGGTTTCTGCTCACCAGGGAGCGCCCGGCCGTGACGGAGGTGGTGGCGTGGGCTGCCAGCAATGGCGATCGCAGTGAAAACGCCGACTATCAGTACGGCAAGCGGCGGCTGCGGCAGATCGATGGGAGGATACGCTTTCTCACGAAGCGAATCGAAGCCGCGGAAGTGGTGGACCCGGAAGCTCCGAGATCGGGGCAGCGGGCGACGAGAGCATTCTTCGGAGCGACGGTGCGCTATGCCAATGCTGCGGGAGCGGAGCGAGTGGTGAGCATCGTGGGCACGGATGAGGTCGATCTCAACCGCAACCACATCAGTTGGGTGTCACCTCTTGGGCGCGCGTTGATGAAATCGGAAGCGGGCGACAGTGTAGTTCTCCAAACGCCGGGCGGTACAGAATCCCTGACCGTGCTGGAAGTGTCTTACGAGCGGATTTCTGTGGAACCGTTCCGTGAACCACCTGGATCCGAGGCCTCGTCAAAGGGACTCCCTCGCCGACGCCAATCCACCTGACGGAGGTTGGCGGCCGTACATGAAACTTCCAGGCCCCGACCAAGGACGAATTGGGAGTCGACTTTTCGGTATCGATCAGCAATATTCCGATTTATCGGGAATTGAAAATTTGCCTCGTATCGCTCCCTGGACTCGGCCCCGGAACCAGGAGATTTTGCTGCGGCGTAAGTTTCGTACCCTTATGCGGATCAGCCTTAACAGCACGTCCGATTGCGGCTGAGATCCAAAAAACATGTCCCGCAGTCACATTTCCAAGAACCCTTCGATGCCCGACTGCTGCCAATCCCATGGATGCCATACAGCCACATCGCGAGCAGTCCGGGTTCCCGCCAAACTGGCAGGGTTCCACGATTGTGCGCAAGTCAGCCGATAACGAGAGCGTGGTTTGAGCAAAAATGCACCGATTAGGCGATGCTGGAGGAGCAAGGAATTCCCTGAGCACCGCTTCGGGCATGTCCAATTTATTGTCTTCTCGGCGCATCCGCAGCAAAACCCCTACCACGAGTTTGCGCTCCTCAGAATCCAAACACTCGACGTTCACTGCCCCGAGTTGCGGGGTGAAAATGCTCATCCAAATTCGTTCTACGTTGCTGTTAGCTGACCAGAAATCAACAAATTCTGGGAGGTAGCTGGTGCGCCGAGTCATAGCACTGGTGATTGTGCAATGTACGGCGACGTGATGGCCTTCGATGTTCTGAAGAATGCGCTCATAGGTTGCGGGCTTGCGCCGAAGATCGTGCTCGGGTTGCAACCCATCAATGGATACAACCAGTTGCAAGTTTGGCAGTTTAGCCCATGATGGCGGGATTCGACGAAAAGCACTGGTAACCACCTGCACGTGGGTACGACTGACCAGCTCAGGCAGAAGAATGTCGAGTTCACGATAGCGGACCAACGGATCGCCGCCCACAATCGAGAGATGGAGCGGCTTGTGCTCCTTCACGAGTTCGCGAATTCGCTGAATCAGTTCGGGACCTTTGAAGTCAGACAAGCTGCGAAGGTTGGTTGTTCCCAGGTGCGCGTCGTCATACGCATAGCAGCCGGGACATCGGAGCGGACATTCACGCGTGATCTCGATCGAGAGGGAGGGAACACGACCTCGCAAGGTTCGTGCCCATGTCTGCAGAACTGGCTTAAGTGCTATGCGTGCCATTCCGCATTGGATGCAAGACTAGGACGGCTACCAATCGTGGCATTCCCAAGGCTAAAATTAATACAGAAGTATTACCGCCGCATGGCATCCCGAACTGGGTTGCGCTTCCGGCTGCCCGATTGTCGTAAGCAAGCGTTATCAATCCTTTGCGTCGCCGTTTTTTGGCAGTGAGCGCCGTTGCTGCCTGATCTAACCCTGGGTTGAATCAGTCCTGTGGTGGATATCGTGCAGCTGCGGCATCATTATCTCCTATGCTCATTGCGGCAACCGCCACAACTGAGCCAATCCCAAGGGTGCGCTTCACCCGCGAATCATCTTTTGCATTTGCCTTTCGATTCGTTCAAGCTCCGAAACGCGCAGTCCCTGATCTTCGAATTCTAAGGGTTTTTCACGCCGGGCGATGCAAACCAACCAAATGATGGTGCAACACAGGAAGGCACCCATGCGGATCATGTCGACCGTGGGAAACCCGGGTCTGCCAAGAACGGAATACAATGCCGAGGCCCCTAAGTTGACCGACGACTGAATCCCGAAACCGAGGGCAAGGCCAGCGGGCAGACTTTTCCAGGGAATCTTGAGTCCGATGGTGCAAGCAAGTACGACGAGGAGCAGACCAAGTTTCACTAGGTTGGCAGAAAACACCAGTGTCTGGAAGACGCCTACCAATGGCCCAGCGCCGTCCTGCAACAACCGCGCAGACAAACCCGCCGCACTCAGCACGAGAAGCGCTGCCACCCAGCGGAAAACGGGTACAAGTTTGCCGGCCAACTCATGCGGCAGGGTGAGTTCTTTCAGCAACTCGAAGATAACCAGAAATTCCAGCGCAATCGATATGGCCAAGGAGACAGTGGCGAAGGATCGATAGAAGAGGGCTGGAGACCGCGATCGAGGCGCTAGGAAGTTCACCAGGAACAGAACAGTGAACTCAACCACCAAATAACCGGCGTAAGCGCAAAAAAAGGGCAATCGGCGGTGCACTCCTCGCCTGAGTAAGAGCGGGATAGTCACCGCCAGGCAAACAGGGGGGGCTGCCCAGAGAATGTAAAAAACGTAGTCCATGAGGCCACTGGAATACTAAATGCACCTGCGGTTTGCGCTATGAGGCAGACGCAGCCTGAAACTAAGTCCGGACTAGGAAACCCTGCTCTTGCCAACTAAGGCAAAGCCGAAACCTTAAAGCCCACCACGCGCGTCCCCCATTGACACGGAGTTGCACTATTGGCGTATTCCTGGACAGTCCAAAGTCGAGTTCCGTCCCCGCCGTCTTGCGCGGTCGTAGAATAGGTCCCCCAACCTACGGGGCTGCGGGCGCAGCTGTACGTCGCCGATCCTGATGTGAGAAGGTTGGGCCCGTGAATCGTGCTGCCTGAATCGGTCGCGAGCCGGTGCCACTCGTAAACTGAGGCGGCTTGGGAAGCGGAGACACCCGTTGCCGCGAGTGCAACGTTGCCCTGTGAATCCACTGCCAAGGACGGAAAGATCAAGTCATTTTGCGCACTGGCAATCTTGATTCCCTGGTTGAGCGTCAGGTTAGGAATGTTAACGTCGAGTAGGAAAAAAAGATCATGGGAATCAGTTCCCTGGGCGCCGCAATTCGAAGCGCAGGGACCTGACGCGGCAACGACGTATAGGTG